>Ga0272446_1006270_pt1:0-10000 | contig 12514 bp, 7 predicted proteins | sample YNPCB0061_FD_194587 | JGI IMG/M metagenome (GOLD analysis project Ga0272446, IMG submission 194587) | Hot spring microbial mat communities from Yellowstone National Park, WY, United States - YNP-CB-006-1 | ecosystem: Environmental > Aquatic > Thermal springs > Hot (42-90C) > Sediment... | reverse complement strand
AACACTCCTTCAACCTGGATGTGCCGGAGCGTCAGCGCGTGATGGAGGCTTTGTTTCAAGGAGAAGATTTCGACCCCGCCGGTCAGCCCGAATCGGTACGCAACCTCCTCGCCCGCTACCGTGACATCGAAGCGTATTTCCCCGAAGACATCAAAGACGAAACTCTCCCTTATTTCATTGACTGGCTGACAGAAAACGTTCATTTGGTCGAGATTACCGCCTACAATGATGACGATGCGTACACCATTTTCGAAACCATGAACGACCGCGGACTCTCGCTTTCCCCAACAGACATGCTCAAGGGCTATTTGCTGGCAAATATCAGCGATGAAGAAAAACGTATCCACGCTGCCCAAACCTGGAAACAAATCCAGCAAGACCTGACCGGATTGGGAAACGAAGAATTGACCGATTTCCTCAAAGCCTGGCTGCGCAGCCAATACGCCAACTCCATCCGCGAGCGAAAAAAGCACGCCAAGCCGCAGGATTTCGACCGTTTAGGCACAGAGTTTCACCGCTGGGTACGCGACCATCACGAAGACATCGGGCTAAAAAAGAGCGGTGACTTTTACCAGTTCATTGAACGTGACATGCGCTTTTACGCCCGCTGGTATAAGCAGTTGCGGCTGGCGGCGCAACAATACACGCCCCCCCTTGAAGACCTTTTCCACATTGCCCAACTGGGCTTTACCCTGCAATATGCTGTCATTCTGGCGCCGCTTCAACCCGGCGATGACGAGCGAACCGCAGCGCAAAAAATCCGCATTGTTGCTGCTTACATCGAAAATTTGCTGGCGCGCCGCTTGTGGAACTGGCACAGCATTGCCTATTCCACCATGCAATATGCCATGTTCCTGGTGATCAAACAGGTGCGCGGCAAATCTCCCCAGGAATTGGCTCAAATCCTGGTTCAACGTTTACAGGAAGAAGATAGTTTCAGCCAGAACGAGCGTTTTGGTATGCATAAAATGAACCGCTACATGGTTCATCGCCTGCTGGCGCGCATGACGGATTACATCGAACGCCAATCCGAACTTTCTTCGCACTACGCCGAATACGTGGGCAATAACGGGGTGCGTTACGAAGTGGAGCATATCTGGGCTGACCATTTTGAAGAACATCGTGATGAATTTGGACATCCTGCCGACTTTCAGGAATTCCGCAACCGCATTGGCGGCTTGCTGCTCCTTCCTAAGTCATTCAATGCCAGTTACAGCGACCTCCCTTATAAGCAAAAGCGAGAACATTATCTAAAGCAAAACCCGCTGGCTCAATCTCTGCATCCAAAATTCTATGAGCGCAATCCTGGTTTTTCAAGATTCATTGAACGAAGCGGTTTGCCGTTCAAACCCTACGACCACTTCAAGAAAGCCGATTTGGAAGAACGGCAGCGCCTCTATATCCAATTGGCAGAAAGAACCTGGAGCATTGAGCGCATCACGGATATTCTCACCGAATATTGACATCTCGCCCCTCTTCCGCAATAATGTGTGCAGAAAGTTAGAATCTGTTTGACCTTCTGCACACAAGGACAACCATGTTCCAGCCGCGCCTCTACTCGATTGCTGAAAGCCAGGGTGGATACTTCTCCGCGCGGCAGGCGCGCGCCGCAGGCATTTCCAAAGCCGTGCTTTCCCATCATCTCAAAAAAGGCAGTCTGCTGCGCGTGCGGCGCGGCGTCTATCGGCTGGCGCAGTTCCCCGAAATGCCGCATGCCGACCTGTTCGTCGCCTGGCTCGCCGCCGGAGAAAAGGCCGTCCTCTCCCACGAGAGCGCCCTCCTGCTCTACGGCCTCACCGACCTGCTGCCGGACGAAATTCACCTGACCGTGCCGCGCACCGCCTCGCGCCGTCAGGCAGGCGTTCGTCTGCACACCGCCCGCCTGCACCCCAACGAAGTGACCTGGCGGCAGGGGCTGCCCGTCACCACCCTCCCGCGCACGTTGAGCGACCTGGTTCGCTCCGGACTGGCCGAAGAATGGATTCACCAGGCAGTTCAGCAGGCGCTGGAACGCGGTTTGATCAGCGAAGAAGCGCTGCGCCGCGAAATCCTCCAGCGTGGAGGGAAAGCCGCCAGCATCATCCTCTCTGCCCTGGAGCGAGTCCATGCGTTATGAAACCAGCGCCGCCTTTCGCCGCGCGCTGTCAGTGGGAATGAACGAACACTTCACATTTTTCTGGAGAATTTGCCCATGACCATCTTCGACCTTCACGCCGCCGTCCTGTCCGACTACCGCGACTTCGTGCGCTCCTTCATTCACATTGCCGATGCGCGCATCCGTGACTACGTGGAACGCGCCCTCGACGAAGAGGCTCATCTCTGGCCCGATTTCCTGCTGCAACTCAGCCCGGCTTACCAGCGCGACGCCAGCGTGGACGACCTGGCCCAAAGCGGCGGCCTGCACCCCGAAACGGCGCGCATCTTCCGCACCCCGCAGGGCGCGCCCTACACCCTCTACCGCCATCAGATGCAGGCCATCGAAAAAGCCCGCGCCAGGGAAAGTTACGTCGTCACCAGCGGCACCGGCTCCGGCAAAAGCCTCACCTACTTCCTGCCCATTGTGGACTTCATCCTGCGGCAGGGCATCGGCCAGCGCACCGTGGCTGTCATCGTTTACCCGATGAACGCCCTGGTCAACTCACAACTTCAGGCATTACAAACCCTCAAAAAGAACTACGAAGAACGCTTCGGGCGCGCTTTCCCGGTCACCTTTGCCCGCTACACCGGCGAAACCGGTCAGGATGACCGCCAATCCATGCGCCAGCATCCGCCGCACATTCTGCTCACCAACTACATGATGGCCGAACTGATGCTCGTCCGCCCCGAAGACCAGCGCTTCCTCAACCAGCAGGTCGGCGGGCTGCATTTCCTGGTCTTCGACGAGTTACACACCTATCGCGGGCGGCAGGGTGCAGATGTGGCCATGCTCATCCGCCGCCTGAAAGAACGCGCTGCCGCGCCCGGCATCATCCACATCGGCACGTCAGCCACTATGGTCGCTTCGCCCCAAGCCGCCGCTTCCGAACGCCGCCAGGCGGTCGCCGAGTTTGCCAGCCGTCTCTTCGGTCACCCCTTTAGCGAGGCGGATGTCATCGAAGAAACCCTCGTCCCCCTCAGCACAGGCGGCCTCCCCTCTGCGGAAGAACTGCGCGCCTCCCTCTCCCCTCTTCCATCTCCCCTCTCCCCTCTTCCCTCTCCCTTCTCCCAACACCCCCTCACCCGCTGGATCGAACACACCTTCGGTCTCGAACCCGAAGCGGATGACGCCTACAAACGCCGTCCCCCCCAAACCCTGCCCGATGCCGCGCGCAAACTGGCGCAAGAAACCGGCCTCGACCCGCAGCCCTGCGAAGACGCCCTGCGGCAATGGCTGGCGCTCGGCGCGCAACTCGAACGTAAAGAGGGCGGGCGCGCCTTTGCCTTCAAACTGCACCAGTTCATCGGTCAGGGACGTGCCCTCTACGCCACGCTCGAAGCCCCCCCCGCGCGCGAGTTCTCCCTCGAAGGTCAGGTGCAGGGCAGCGAGGGGCGCATCTTCCTGCCGCTCAAATTCTGTCGTCAGTGCGGGCAGGAGTATTACCATGTCCGGAAAGATGAGGAGCGCTTCTTCCCGCATCCGCTGGGCGATTTCGAAGCCGATGAGGAAGGAACGCAAGCCGGTTACCTGATGCCCGCCCCGTCCGAAAACGACTGGAGCGAAGACCTGCTCCCCGACGAGTGGCGCGAAGCCAACGGGCGCATCAAAACCACCTACCGGGAACGCATCCCGCGCCCGGTCTGGGTACAACCGGGTGGCACATACGCCAACTTCTCACAGAAAGGCGCGCTCAAAATGTGGTTTCAGCCGCAGCCCTTCTCGCTTTGCCTCAACTGTGGCGAGTTCTACACGGGCCGCGAGCGCGAATTCAGCAAACTGGCATCCATCTCCAGCGAGGCGCGCTCCAGCGCCACCACCATCCTGGCGACTTCCCTGTTGCGCCATGCGGCTCGTACCAACGCAGCGCGCGACAAACTGCTCACCTTTACCGACAACCGTCAGGACGCCTCGCTCCAGGCGGGTCATTTCAACGACCTGATTCACCTGGCTGTACTGCGCTCGGCGCTGGTCTCTGCCCTGAAAGACGGCGAACTGACCTTCGACACGGTGGCCGCCGCCGCCGTCCGCGCCAGCGGGCTGACCCTGCGCGACATCGCCTCCACTCCCGACCTGAATCCCAATACGCCCGCTGCTGCGGAAGTCTGGCAGACCTTCACCGATCTGACCGAGTACCGCCTCTACGAAGACCTGCGCCGCGGCTGGCGCGTCATCCAGCCCAACCTGGAAGAACTCGGTCTGCTGCGCATCGGCTATCGCGGCCTGGAGAACCTGGCGCAGGATGATTCCGCCTGGGGGTTCCACCCTGCCCTGATGGCGAAAACGCCCGCCGAACGGCTGGTCATCCTGCGCACTATGCTTGACCACTTCCGCCGCAAACTGGCGATTCGAGCGCGCTTTTTCGAGGAACAAGCCCAACAGCAACTCCGCCGCCGCTGTGAGCAGCACCTGAACGAATTTTGGGGACTCGACCCCAACGGCAGCGACCTGCGCCCCGCCAATGCCTTCCTGCTGCGCGGCGAGTCGCCTCGCCCGGTGGAGGGCTTCAGCCTGAGCGAACGCAGTGCGCTTGGCCGTTACCTGCGCCGCACCCTGGAACTGGATACCGCCGCATACCGCTCCATCCTGCCCGCCGTGCTGGAACGTCTGGTTCAACATGGTCTGCTGGCGCACCTGCCCGCCGTGGACGATCACCAGCGCTATCAACTGGATGCCGCCTGCCTCATCTGGTCAGCGGGGGATGGCAACTCGCCGCCCCTCGACCCGCTCTACACCCGCCGCGCCGCCGCGCTCGCCGAAGAGGGGATTCGCCCGCCGGTCAACCGCTTCTTCCAGCGCTTCTATCAGGATGCCGCCGCCGAACTGGCGCAACTGGAAGCCCGCGAACACACCGCGCAGGTGGTGGCGGCTGGCGAACGCGAACGCCGCGAGCGCCGCTTCCGCTGGGAGGCAGGCGACAAAACCAAAGAACAGGAATTTGGCCGCCGCCTGCCCTACATGGTCTGCTCGCCGACCATGGAACTGGGCATTGACATCGCCGACCTCGACCTGGTTCACCTGCGCAACGTGCCGCCCACCCCGGCCAATTACGCCCAACGCAGCGGACGCGCCGGTCGCCAGGGACAGGCAGGCCTCATCTTCACCTACGCCGGGGCGCTCAACCCACACGACCAGTACTTCTTCCGCCACCGGCAGGAGATGGTGGCAGGCAGTGTCCGCCCGCCGCGCCTGGATTTGAGCAGCGAAAGCCTGCTGCGCGCCCACCTGCACGCCCTCTGGCTGGCCGAAGTGCGCCTGTCGCTGGGCGATTCCATCGAGCAGGTGATTGATACCGAGCAGGAATCCCTGCCGCTGCGCGAGACTGTTGCCGCCGCCATTCAACGCAACGAAGCCCGCCGCCAGGACTTGCGCGAACGGGCGTTGCGCCTGCTCCGCGCCGACGCAGGGAGTCTGCGCGCGGTGGGCTGGTTCAGCGAAGCCTGGCTGGATTCGGTCTTTGCCGAAGCGCCTCAAGCCTTCGACCACTCCTTTGACCGCTGGCGCGAACTCTACCGCGCCGCCATACGGCAACGCGATACTGCGCGAGCCGAAGAGGACCGGGCTCGCACGCGGGAAGATCAGAAGCGGGCTCGGGCTAAACAGGATGAAGCCCGTCATCAATTGAACCTTCTGCTTCAGGTCGGTGTTACCCGCGAAGAAAGCGACTTCTACCCCTATCGCTACCTGGCAAGCGAAGGCTTTTTGCCCGGCTACAACTTCCCGGCGTTGCCGGTGCGTGCCTGGGCGCCGCGCAACCAGGGCGAGTTTATCCCGCGCCCGCGCTTTTTGGCCCTGCGTGAATTTGCTCCCGGCAACATCGTCTATCACGAAGGCGCAAAGTGGCAGGTGGTCGCCTTCCAGGCTCCGCCCGGCGGGCTGGATGAACGCCGCCGCCAGCAGTGCCTGTGCCTGACCTGCGGCGCTTTCTGTGAACCCCATCTCGACCTTTGCCCGGTCTGCAACAGCCGCTTCGACGGCGAAAACAGCCTGCTTCTCTCCCTGCTGGAAATGCCCAACGTCCGCCTGCGCCGACACCAGCGCATCACCTCCGAAGAAGAAGAGCGCCGCCGCCGCGGCTACCTCATCGAAACCTTCTACCAATTCTCCCCCGCTCTCACCCTCTCCTCCTCTCACGTTCTCCCGCTCTCCTCTTCTCCCGCTCTCCCGCTCTCCTCCTCTCACGCTCTCCCGCTCTCCTCCTCTCACGCTCTCTTCTCCCTCACCTACGCACCCGCCGCCACGCTGATGCGCGTCAATCACGGTTGGCGCACAGCCCGCACCCCCGGCTTTGTCGTGGACTTCGAAAGCGGCGAAATCATCAACGACCCCGAAAGACAACGAGAAGAAAGCCCTGTCCCTCTGCGCCGCCCCTCCCGCCCCGAGACGGTTCACCTGTCGGTGCAAAACACCCAAAATTTACTGCTCCTTCGCCCGGCAGACCCCTCCCTGTTTAGCGACCGCACCTTGGCGACCTCCCTGCGCGTCGCCTTGCAGCGCGGACTGGAGGGCTACTTCCAGGTGGAAGAAGATGAACTCGCCGCCGAAATCATTGGGCGCGAGGAGCACTGCACCATTTTGTTCTATGAGACTTCCGAAGGCGGCAGCGGCGTCCTGCGCCGTCTGGTGGAAGAACCGAATGCCCTGGCAAACGTCGCCGCCGAGGCGCTGGCGCGGCTGCACTTCGACCCCAGCGGCGCCGACCAGAAGCCGGATTGCATCGCCGCCTGTTACGAGTGTCTGCTCAGTTACAGCAATCAACTGGATGCCTTTTATCTTGACCGTCGCCGCATCCGCGACCTGCTGCTTGCCCTGGCTCGCACCCGCACCCTGCCGCAAGTGGGCGGGCGCGCCTATCCCGAACATCTGGCCTGGCTGCGTTCCCTCACCGATTCCCGCTCCGAGTTAGAGCGCCGCTTCTTGCAGGCGCTTGCCGAGGGCGGCTACCGTCTGCCCGATGACGCCCAGCACGAAATCCCCGACCCGCGCTGCGTGCCCGACTTTTTCTACGCCCCCAACATCCTGGTCTTTTGCGATGGCAGCGTTCACGATGCCCCCGACCAGCGCCGCGCCGACGAAACCCTGCGCCGCGAATTGAGCGAACGCGGCTACCGTGTCCTGGTCATCCGCTACGACCGCCCGCTGGAGGAACAAATCCGCGTTGCCCCCGAAGTGTTCGGCGGGTGACCAGGTTCTGAGTGACCTTGAGACGCTCATTCCCGCCTTATGGCACTAAACTGTTTTTGGTGAAAGGAGCCTCGCATGGACCCTCACCTCCCCGCCCAACTCGTTCAATTCCTTGCTCCCTTCCTGCCCTACCTCCTCAAAGGCCTCAAACTCGCCGGGCAGGAGGCGGCCAAAAAACTCGGCGAAAAGGCCAGCGAGCAGGGCTTCGACCCCGCCAAAGCCCTGTCCAACGCCTGCGCCAGACCTTCGATATGGGCTTTCAACGTCTTCGTGTGCTCCTGAACAAAACGACCGCAATCCTTCGACAGCAGAGAGATACGCTCCCAAGGCGCCCTTTGATCTTGCTTTGTGGTTGCGGCTGGAAGCCAGCGTTATGCTATAATGATAACGTATTACTAAAATTGCTCAAACAGGAGAACGTAAGAAATGTTTCCCACGACTATTTCCACAAAGTATCAGGTTGTCATTCCCCGAGAAGTGCGCAAACAATTCGACTTGCGCCCCGGCCAAAGGGTTGTCTTTATCCCACACAAAAAGACTCTGCGCATGGTAATTCTCCCGCCTATTGAACAAGCAGAAGGGTTTCTGCCAGGCATAGATACCGACCCGCAGCGCGAAGAAGAGGACGAAGAACGATGAATGTGGTTGATTCGAGCGGCTGGCTGGAGTATTTTGCCAAAGCCTCCAACGCGGCTTTCTTTCGCCCGGCCATTCACGACACCCAGGCATTACTGGTTCCCACGATCTGCATTTACGAAGTCTATAAACGCATTGCCGCGCAGCGTGACGAGGAGGAGGCTCTGGCAGCCGTTGCCTGGATGTCTGTTGGGCAAGTGGTAGACATGACCCAGCAAATTGCCTTGCTGGCGGCTGACCTTTCGCTTGAACATGGTTTGGCCATGGCAGACAGTGTGATTTATGCAACTGCCCGTATTCACCAGGCTACGCTGTGGACGCAAGACGCGCACTTTGCCGGGTTGGAAGGCGTGCGCTATGTGAAGAAATAGGTCAGATGCCGTGGAACTGCCAATCCATATTTCCCTTTGAGAGGAAAATAATTCACAGTATGCTTCTCATTGAGACCGCCCGCTGGAGGAACAAATCCGCGCTGCCCCCGAAGTCTTCGGCGGGTGAGCCTGACTTGCATTTGTATCCCCGAAAGGGCCTCCCATGGACCCTCAACTTCCCACCCAACTCGTTCAACACCTCGCCCCCTTCCTGCGATGGAAGGTGAAAACCCTCCCGCCCCATTCGTGGAGGGAGCATCGAGAGAGACCGTCCACGAAGGGGGGCAACGAATGCACGGAGGCCTGCCCGTATTCGTTTATTCGTTCCCTATTCGTTGACGGTTCGCCCCACTGAAAGGAGCCTGCCATGCCCACTTCCTTCCAGCAAACCCAACCATTGACCTGCCCGCGCTGCGGACAATCCTTCCAGGCCGCAATCTGGCTCATCGTGGACGCCGCCGAGCGCCCCGACCTGCTCGAAAAAATCCAGGCCGGGACGCTGCACCAGGTGGTTTGCCCGCATTGCCAGTTTCAGGGGGAAGTAGACGCGCCCCTGCTGCTATACAATCCCCCTCTACCATCGGGAGCCCCCTTCGGGGATGATAAGGGGCCAGGGGTGAGGGTACTCTTCTCCCCTGCCCAACAGACGACCGCCGAACAGGACCAGGAACAGGCGCGTGACCTGATGGAACGCTTGCGGCAAAGCCTGGGCGACGCCTGGCAGGACGAATGGCTGAGCCACGGACTGCCTGCCGTACCTCGCCCGCTCCTGCCGCTGGCGCTGCGCGAAGGTCTGGAAGCCGTCTGGCGCAAGATGCAGGAGGCCATCTTGTCCCAACTACCTGCGGAAGTACGCGAAGTGCTGAAAGAACTCGCCCGCAGCGGGGTGGAAATCCGCACGCCAGAAGACCTGGAGCGCGCCCTGGAGAACCGCCCTGACCTGCGCGAGAAACTGGAAGCCGCCCAGCGCAAGATGCAGGAAGAAGCCGCTGGCGGCCGCGTTGCTGCCGAATTACGCGCACTCCTGGAAGAAATCGCGCGGCTCCGTCATCCGTCCGAGATGCCGCGCCAGGTGGAACTGTGCGAACGAGCGCTGGGAATGGTCGAGCGCGAAGACAATCCAGTGCTATGGGGGGCGTTACAAGGCGAACTGGCCAATGCGCTCCAGGAGAACCCGCTTGGCAATCGCGCCGAGAATCTGGAAAAGGCCATCCACCACTTCCAGCAGGCACTGGAAGTGTATACCCGCCAGGCCTATCCGGAGCAATGGGCCATGACGCAAAACAACCTGGGGAACGCCTATGCTGAGCGCATTCGGGGGGAGCGGGCGGAGAACCTGGAGCAGGCGATTGCCCACTACCAGCAGGCGCTGGAAGTATTGACCCGCCAGGCCTACCCGCAGCAATGGGCGGGCACGCAAAACAACCTGGGCGAAGCCTACCGAAACCGCATTCGGGGGGAGCGGGCGGAGAACCTGGAGCAGGCGATTTTCCACTACCAGCAGGCGCTGGAAGTATTGACCCGCCAGGCCTACCCGGAGCAATGGGCGACCACGCAAAACAACCTGGGGAACGCCTATGCTGAGCGCATTCGGGGCGAGCGGGCGGAGAATCTGGAGCAGGCGATTTTCCACTACCAGCAGGCGCTGGAAGTCAGAACCCGCCAGGCCTACCCG
>Ga0272446_1006269_pt1 | contig 12514 bp, 11 predicted proteins | sample YNPCB0061_FD_194587 | JGI IMG/M metagenome (GOLD analysis project Ga0272446, IMG submission 194587) | Hot spring microbial mat communities from Yellowstone National Park, WY, United States - YNP-CB-006-1 | ecosystem: Environmental > Aquatic > Thermal springs > Hot (42-90C) > Sediment | place... | reverse complement strand
TGCCCTTGCCGGCGTACGCGGCGACTTCGTCGAGGCTTTCGATGTTCACGAGCGTCGAATCCATGTCCAGGGCCAGCAGCCTGAAGCTGGCGAGCTTCAACGCGGGCGTCACGATCGCCCAGTCGCACTTCCAGTAATCGGCGAGCGCGGCCGCGGCCTTGCGCGTATCGGCGTCATCGCGGATGCCGACCAGGCGCGCGCTGTTGAGTTTTCGTTGTACGCGCTGCGCGAGGCAGGCCACCTTGAACGCGTCGACCGCGGCGGTGGGGAGATCGGCGGACTGGATGACGAGGTCCATGGTGTTCGTCGAGAAGGTGTCACTGCCGCGCCGGCGGGAATTCGCAGAGACTCAAAGACGCCGGGTTCCCGCTTTCGCGGCAACGACAGTCAGCGCAGGCGCCCTCGCTCACGCCAGTGCCTTGAATACGGTCCGCAACTGCTGCAGCCGCTCATCTAGATTCGGCGTCTTCACGTCGATGCGCAATCTGTCCTGGCCTGCCAGCCGCATCGATCTCTCGCGCTGGATCAGCGCGATCAGCCGCGCCGGATCGATCGGCGGATTCGGCACGAAGGCGAGCACGATCGCCTCGCTCGATGCGTCGATCTTCTTCACGCCGAGCCGCTCCGCCGCAAGGCGCAGCCGGTGCGTTTCGATCAGCGCGCGCGCCGGCTCGGGCAGTCTTCCGTAGCGGTCGATCAGCTCCTCCTGCAGCGCCAGCAGCCCGTCCTCGTCGCTGCACGAGGCGAGTTTCTTGTACAGCGACAGCCGCTGATGCACGTCGTTGACGTAGTCGGCCGGCAGCAGCGCCGGCACGTGTAGATTGATCTCGGTCACGGCCGCCAGCGGCGCCAGCAGATCCGGCTCGCGTCCCGACCGCAGCGCGCGTACCGCGGCGTTGAGCATCTGCGTGTACAGATCGAAGCCGACCTCCTGCATGTTGCCCGACTGTGCCTCGCCGAGCACTTCACCGGCGCCGCGGATCTCGAGGTCGTGCATCGCGAGGTAGAAGCCCGAGCCGAGTTCCTCCAGGCTCTGGATCGCCTCGAGCCGCTTTTCGGCGTTCTTCGTCATGCCGCCTTCGTCGGGCACCAGCAGATAGGCGTATGCCTGATGGTGCGAGCGGCCGACGCGGCCGCGCAGCTGATGAAGCTGCGCCAAGCCGAACTTGTCGGCGCGATGGATGATGATCGTGTTCGCCGTCGGCACGTCGATGCCGGTTTCGATGATCGTCGTGCACAGCAGCAGGTTGAAGCGCTGCTGGTAGAAGTCGCGCATCACGCGCTCGAGCTCGCGCTCAGGCATCTGCCCGTGCGCGATCTCGATGCGCGCCTCGGGAACCAATTCCGCCAGCCGCGCGCGGCGGTTCTCGATCGTCTCGACTTCGTTGTGCAGGAAGTAGATCTGGCCGCCGCGCTTCAGTTCGCGCAGGCACGCCTCGCGCACGAGCGACGGGGTCTCGCGCCGCACGAAGGTCTTGATCGCGAGCCGCTTCTGCGGCGCGGTGGCGATCACCGAGAACTCGCGGATGCCCTCCATCGACAGCGCGAGCGTGCGCGGAATCGGCGTGGCGGTGAGCGTCAGCACGTCGACCTCGGCGCGCAGGCTCTTGAGCCGCTCTTTCTGCCGCACGCCGAAGCGATGCTCCTCGTCGATGATCACGAGCCCCAAGCGAGCGAACTTGACGTCGGCCGACAGCAGCTTGTGCGTGCCGATCGCGATGTCGATGCGTCCGGCGGCAAGCCCGGCCAGGGCCTCGGCCACTTCCTTGCCGGAGCGGAAGCGCGACAGCTCGACGATTCTGACCGGCCAGTCGGCGAAGCGGTCGCTGAAGGTCTGGAAATGCTGCTCGGCGAGCAGCGTGGTCGGGCACAGCACGGCGACCTGCCTGCCTCCGGCCACGGCGGCGAACGCGGCGCGCAGCGCCACTTCGGTCTTGCCGAAACCGACGTCGCCGCACACGAGCCGATCCATCGGAAATCCCGCGCGCATGTCCTTCAGCACCGCGTCGATCGCGGCCTGCTGATCGGGCGTTTCCTCGAAGCCGAAGCCTTCGGCGAACGCCTCGTAGTCGCTCGGTCTGAATTCGAATGCGTGCCCCTTGCGTGCGGCGCGCAGCGCGTACAGATTGAGCAGCTCGGCGGCCGTATCCCGGACCTGCTTCGCCGCCTTCTTCTTCGCCTTTTCCCAGTCGCCGCCGCCCAGATGGTGCAGCGGCGCGGCGTCCGGATCGGCGCCGCTGTACCGGGAGATCAGATGTAGCTGTGCGACCGGTACGTACAGCTTGGCGTCGTTCGCGTACTGAAGGTGCAGGAACTCGGTCGGTCCGCCGCCCAGGTCCATCGATTCCAGCCCGAGGTAGCGGCCGATGCCGTGCTCGACGTGAACGACCGGATCGCCCACGCGCAGCTCGGCGAGGTCGCGCACCATCGCTTCGACGTTCGAGGCGCGTTCGCGACCGCGATTGCGCTGCCGGCGCGGGCTGACTGCGTACAGCTCGGTTTCGGTGACGATCGCGATGCGGTGGTCGCGCAGCACGAATCCGCCGTGCAGCGGCGCCTCGCCGAGCGCGACTGGCGCGTCGCCGGCGAGGAATGACTCGAAGTCGGCGTTGTCGGCGAACGCCAGGCCGTGCTCGCGCAGCATCTGCCCGATCGTTTCGCGCCGTCCCGCCGAATCGGCGAGCAGCAGCAGCCGGCCGCCTTCGAGCGCGTGCCGTTGCGCGAAGCGCCGCAGCTTCTCGATCGGATCGGGCGCCCTGCGGTCGATCGCCAGCGGCGGCACCGCTTCGAATTGCTTCGACTCGCCTTCGGCGAGCGCCAGCCGTGCGAAGCGCTTGCAGGCCGAAAAGAACGCCTCGACCCCGATGAAAAGCCGCTGCGGCGGCAGGCACGGCCGCTGCGTGTCGCGTGACAGAAAGCGGTAGCGCTCGGCGGTTTCAGTCCAGAAACGTTGCGCGCTCGCTTCGACCGCGCCGTGCAGGACGATCGTCGCGTCGGCCGGCAGGTAGTCGAACAAGGTGGCCGTCGAATCGAAGAACAGCGGCAGGTAGTACTCGATGCCGGGGCCCGCGATGCCGCTGCCGATGTCCTTGTAGACGGGCGACCGGCTCGGATCGCCCTCGAAAGCCTCGCGCCAGCGGTTGCGGAACGCCGTGCGCGCGGCCTCGTCCAGCGGAAACTCGCGGCCGGGCAGCAGCCGGACGTGCGGCACCGGGTAGAGGCTGCGCTGCGTGTCCGGGTCGAAAGCGCGGATCGTCTCGATCGCATCGTCCAGCAGGTCGAGCCGGAACGGAAGCGCCGATCCCATCGGAAACAGATCGATCAGTCCGCCGCGCACGGAGAACTCGCCGGGCGCGACCACCTGCGTGACGTGCTGATAGCCTGCGAGCACGAGCTGCGCGCGCAGCTTGTCGGCAGCGAGCCGCTCGCCCTGGCGAAAAGCGAACGTGCGGGCAGCGATGTACGCGGGCGGCGCAAGCCGGTACAGCGCGGTCGTCGCCGGCACGATCAGCGCGTCGACGCCACCGGCGGCATCGCGCATGAGCAGCCGGTACAGCGTCTCGAGCCGCTCCGAGACGAGGTCGGGGTGTGGCGAGAGGATGTCGTACGGCAGCGTTTCCCAGTCGGGAAACGGCCGGACGGCGAGCGTTCGATCGAAATACGGCACCTCGTCGAGCAGACGCTGGGCGTCGAGGGCGTCGGCGCAGATCGCCACGACGAGCCGCCCCTGCGCCTTCGCGCGTCGCGCAAGCTGCGCGATCAGCAGCGCGTCGCCGGAACCCGGCGGACGAGGCAGCGCAAAGCGCTCGCCGGCTGCCGGCGCCGGCAGGGCGAGTTCGATGTTCGGTGTTGAGACGACGCTTTCCAACCGTTCGGTCGCGCAGAAAACGCTTCGCGGCGGACCGATTGCTCGGACCACCGCGAACGGGCCGCTATTATAGGTTCCGCTTCCCGCCGCAGCGGCCCTTCCCGAGCTGCGGCGCGCCGCGCGTACTCTTTCGATGCCTTCGACGCTCGACTCGCATCTGTTCGGCCTGATCCCCGCGGCGGGCAGCGGGTCGCGGATGGGCGGCGACGTTCCCAAGCAGTACGCGCCACTGGCGGGCCGCGCGATGCTCGAGCACGCGATCGACGCACTGCTGGCCGATTCGCGTGTGCAGCGCGTGCTGGTCGTCGTCGCGCGCAACGATGTCCGCCATCGGCGTCTTGCCTGCGGCGCGCGCGTCGAATTCGTCGCCGCGGGCGGCGCGAGCCGCGCCGAGAGCGTGCGCAACGGGCTGGCGCGGCTGGCGATGAGCGCGAGCGCCGACGACTGGGTGCTTGTGCACGATGCGGCGCGGCCGTGTCTTGCGCGCGACGAACTCGGCGCGCTGATCGATGCGCTGGCCGACGATCCGGTCGGCGGGCTGCTCGCCGTGCCGATCGCCGACACGATCAAGCGCGGCGATGGCGGTCGCGTCGCGCAGACGATCGAGCGCGCCGGGCTGTGGCGCGCGCTGACGCCGCAGATGTTCCGCCTCGGCGTGCTCGACGATGCGTTCGAGCGCGCCGGCGATCTGTCGGCGATCACCGACGAGTCGAGCGCGGTCGAGCGAATCGGCCATGCGCCGCGGCTCGTGCCGGGCCGCGCGTCGAACATCAAGGTCACGCGACCGGACGACGTTGCACTCGCCGAAGCGATTCTCAGACTGCAGGGCAGGTGCCGATGAAATTCAGGATCGGGCAGGGCTACGACGTGCACGCGCTGGTGCCGGGGCGTCGGCTCGTGCTGGGCGGCGTCGAGATTGCGCACACGCACGGACTGCTCGGGCACTCCGACGCGGACGTGCTGTTGCACGCGATCACCGACGCCGTGCTCGGCGCGGCCGGACTCGGCGACATCGGGCGGCTGTATCCCGATACCGATCCGCGGTTCAAGGATGCCGACAGTCGCGCGTTGCTGCGCGATGTGGCAGACCGAGTTCAGGCGGCCGGCTGGCGCGTCGGCAACGTCGATTGCACGGTCATCGCCGAGCGCCCGAAAATCGCGCCGCACGTCGGTGCGATGCGCGCGGTCATCGCCGGCTGCCTCGGCATCGAGGAGGCGGCCGTCAACGTCAAGGGCAAGACGACCGAACGCCTCGGCTTCACAGGCCGCGGCGACGGCATCGCGGCGCTGGCGGCCGTGCTGATCGTGCAGGGCTAACGGTGAAGCGCTACGCGGATCTGCTGGCCGACGCGCTGACCCGGGTGCGCGAGATCATGCCTTGGGACCTGCGCGATCGACTCGCCGCCGGACGCGACGTGATCGTGCTCGACGTTCGCGAGCCGGCCGAATTCGACGCCGCGCACATCGCGGGTTCGATCAACGTTGCCCGCGGCGTTCTCGAGCAGGCCTGCGAGTGGGACTTCGACGAGACCGTGCCCGAACTGGCCGGTGGCCGCGGCCGCGAGATCGTCGTCGTCTGCCGCTCGGGCCATCGCTCGCTGCTCGCAGCCGACGTGATGCAGACGCTGGGTTTCGTCGACGTGGTGTCGCTGAAGACGGGCATACGCGGCTGGAACGACTTCGAGCAGCCGCTGGTGAACGCGGCGGGCGTCATACTGGAGGCGGACGCGGCCGAGCGGCTGCTGGCATCGCGTGTTCGTCCGGAGCAGCGGCGACCGGCACAGCGGCACGCGACGGCCATCGCACAACCGAAAGCGGCCGGCGGCGACGCCACGCCGTCGGCGTGACGCGCGCACGCTGCGCAACGATTCAGGACAGCGGCAGCCGCAGCTGGGCGCGCAGCCCGTGCGGCCGGTTCGGCACGAGCGCCAGCGTGCCGCCGTGCAGCCGGGCAATGCGGTCGACGATCGCCAGCCCGAGCCCGGCGCCGGCGTGGCCGGAGCGGGCCGACTCGCCTCGCTCGAACGGGCGGACCAGGCGGTCGACCTCGTCCGGCGCAATGCCCGGTCCGCGGTCGGCAATCTCGATCAACGCGTCGCCGTCTTCGACCCGAACCTCGACGCTCAATTGAAGCGCTCCGGATTGCGGATCGCGCCCGTAGCGCGCCGCGTTGGCGAGCAGGTTCTCGAGCGCGCGCGCCAGTTCGGTGCGATAGCCGGCGATTCGGACCCCAGGTGCGATGTGCCGTTCGACGCGCGCGCCGTCGTGCGTTTCGAGTCGCGCATGGGCAATGGCGTCCTCGACGAGAGCCGACAGATCGATTCTCTCGCGCGGCTGCTGCGGTGCCGGCCGCGCGTAGTCGAGGAAGCGTCCCACGATGGCATCGATCTGCTCGATGTCGCCGATCATCGCGGCGCGGGCCGCCTCGGGAAGGTCGTTGATTTCGAGCTCGAGCCGCAGCCGCGCGAGCGGCGTACGCAGATCGTGCGAGATGCCGGCCAGCAACACTGCGCGATCCTGTTCGAGTTTCGCCAGGTCGGCGACCATCCGGTTGAAGCTCGCGTTGACCGTGCGGATTTCGATCGGGCCCGCATCCGGCAGCGGCGCCGGTGTGCGCCCGGCGCCAAGCGCGCGCGCGGCGTCCGACAGCCGCTTCAGCGGGCGGTTGACCACGCTCGTGATCGCGACGGCGGCCAGCATCGACAGCAGCATCGAGACGACCGCCCAGCGCACCCACAGGGTGCCGGCGTCGCGCGCGAGCGGATCGCGCTCGATGAAGACCCAGTAGTCGTCGCCGTCGATGTCGAAACTCACCCAGATACCGGCGACACCGTTGACTTCCGCGGCCATCCGGGTGTCGGGCCCCAGGCGTTCGATCACTTGCTTCGACACCAGACCGATCAGCGGGAAGTCGGGGAACGGCTTGACCTGATCGGTCGGTTCCAGCGGCACGACCCGGATGCCCTCGTCGTCGGCCAGTTCCGCGAGCAAAAAGCGTCGCGTCGCCGGGTCCGAATAAAGCAGCGCGCTGCGCGTGAGGTTGACGATCGAAACCACCTGCTGCGCGATCTGCCGGGCGCGCGGCTCGCGCTCGAAGACGCGAAAGCTCTGCACCCAGGCGGCAAGGCTCGCCGCGATCAGCAGCAGGATCAGCAGGAAGGTGCGCCAGAACAGGCTGGGGGAACGCAGCTTCACGCGGCGGCCTTGCCGGGGATGCCTGAAGTCGCCTCGCGCCGCGCTCTTGCGAGACCGGCAGCGCGGAGCCGCCGCCCGCGCGCACCGCCTCCCGGGCGAAGAGGCGGCCACGCGCGGAACCCGCGCGCTGCCCGATCGGCGGCGGCAGGCGGGCGCGCGGGCGACGAATTACGCCTGCCCATCCGGCACGAACACGTAGCCCAGCCCCCACACGGTCTGGATGTATTTCGGCTTGCTCGGGTCGGGCTCGATCATCTTGCGCAGGCGCGAAATCTGCACGTCGAGCGAGCGGTCGAACGCCTCGTACTCGCGCCCGCGCGCCATCTCCATCAGCTTCTCGCGGGACAGCGGCACGCGCGGGTAGCGCGCGAAGGCCTTGAGTACCGCGAACTCGCCGGTGGTCAGCGGTACCTGCTCGCCGTTTTTGGTCAGCGTGCGGGTCGACAGGTCGAGCACGAAATCGCCGAAGGCCACCGTTTTCGGCTCCTGCGACGGGGCGCCGGGTACTTCGTCCGGCGCCTTGCGGCGCAGGACCGCGTTGATGCGGGCGAGCAGTTCGCGCGGGTTGAAAGGTTTCGGCAGGTAGTCGTCGGCGCCCATCTCGAGCCCGACGATGCGGTCGACGTCCTCGCCCTTGGCGGTCAGCATCACGATCGGTGTCGGATCGTTGGCGCCGCGCAGCCTCCGCAAGACTGACAGGCCGTCCTCGCCGGGCATCATCAGGTCGAGGATCAGCACGTCGAATCGTTCGCGCAGCCACAGCTTGTTCATCGCCTGGGCGTTCTCCGCGGTGTAGACGGTGAAGCCGTTGTCGCCGAGGTAGCGCCGTAGCAGTTCGCGCAACCGCGGGTCGTCGTCGACGACGAGGATCTTCGGGGGACCGTGACGGGTCATCGATGTGTGGTCTCGCTGCGGGGCCGCCGATCGTACGGAGCACGCTCCGGCCAATGCGGCGGCAGAACAAAGTGTTACAGAATTTACCGCTCCCGCCCGCGGTTTTCAGCGATGCTCGCCGCCGGGTGCGCGTTGAATACCTATCATTCTGCTCGAAGCGCCGACCCGATCGAGGCACCGTTGACGGCATGACCGCATCCCGCGTCCTGCGATTCGCCACTGCCGCGCTGCTCGCGGTGGCCGGCCTCGTCTCGGCGCAGCCGGCGCGGTCCGACGATCCACCCGGCGCGCGCCTGACGCCCGAGCAAGGACAGGAACTTTGGCAGCGCATGGCACCCGAGCAGCGCGAACAGTGGTTGCGCGCGCACACGCCGGAGCAGCGCCGTCAGCTGTGGATGCGGATGTCGCCCGAGCAGCGTCAGGCGATCCGCGAGCGGATGACGCCGGAGCAGCGCGACGCGATGCGCCAGCGCTGGATGCAGGACCGGCAGCGACGCACCGACGACGAAGGAGGGCCGCGCATCGGCGATGGCATGGCCCACCGGCTGACGCCCGAGCAGCGGCAGCGATTGCGCGAGCAGATCCGCGAAGCCAACCGCGACTGGCGAGGTAAGGGCCGCGGTCCGCGCGGCGAACGCTGATCGCACCATGCATCGCGTTGGCTTGGTGGCGGCACTTTGGCTAAGCGCTGCGGTGGCGCTGGCACAACCTCTGGGTGCCGAACGCGCCAAGCTGTTGCTGACGCGCGCGGGCTTTGCCCCGAGCGCAGACGAAATCGCTCGCTTCGCCCCGCTCGATGCGCATGCTGCGGTCGAGCGCCTGCTCGCCGAGGTGCGCACAACGGCGCAGACGCCTGCACCCGGCTGGGTCGACGAGCCCATTGTTTCGCCGCGCGCACTGCGTGCGATGAGCGACGAGCAGCGCAAGGCCGAACGGCAACGGGCGATCCGGCAGTCCCTCGAGCTTCGCGCCTGGTGGCTGCGCGAGATGGTCGATACGTCATCTGCGCTGACCGAGCGGATGACGCTGTTCTGGCACAACCACTTCGTCTCCGCGCAGCCGAAAGTGCGGTGGGCGCAACTGATGTACCGCCAGAACGCCCTGTTGCGCAGACACGCGCTCGGCAACTTCGGCGCGCTGCTGCATGCGGTCGCCCGCGATCCGGCAATGCTGATCTACCTTGATTCGGCGACGAATCGCCGGGGCGCTCCGAACGAGAACTTCGCGCGCGAGCTGATGGAACTGTTCACGCTCGGCGAAGGCCGATACTCCGAAAGTGACGTCCGGGAGGCGGCGCGTGCGTTCACCGGATGGAGCGTGGACCCGGACAGCGGCACCTTCGTGTTCCGCCGCGCGGTGCACGACGACGGCGAGAAAACGGTGCTGGGCCGCAGCGGCCGCTTCGACGGCGACGCGGTGCTCGACCTGCTGCTCGAGCACCCCGCGACGGCGCGGTTCATCGTCGCCAAGCTCTGGCGCGAGTTCGTCTCGCCGCAACCGGATGCCGAGCGAGTCGAGCAGATCGCGCAGCGCTTCCGCGCGAGCGGCTACGAAATCCGCGTGGCCGTGCGCGAACTGCTCTTGCAGCCCGAAGTCACGGCCCGCGACCAGGACAACGCCCTTGTGAAGTCCCCCGCCGAGTTGGTCGTCGGCTTCGTCCGGCAGGCGCGTGCGGAACTGGCCCATCCGATCGGTGGCGCGATCGCACTGGCGGCCATGGGCCAGAACCTGTTCGCGCCGCCGAATGTGCGCGGCTGGCCCGGCGGCGAAGCCTGGATCAATACCCAGACTTTGCTTGCGCGCAAGCAGTTTCTCGCGAACGCACTCGCCCGCGACGCCGTCTCGAAGGGTATCGCGGCGATGGCGTCGATGACGGAGCCTGCGGGCGAGACTTCGCCCGCGAGCGACATGAAACGCCGCGGAGCACTCGCGCAGGCACATGCGGTGCGGCTCGACCCTGCGGCCTGGCTGAAGGCGATTGGCGCGGTCGCGGTCGAACAGCCGCTCGATGCTGCAGCGGCGGCGCGGCTTGCCGACGCATTGCTCGTGCTGCCCCCGACGAGCACGCCGCATTCGCAGGCGCTGGCGTTCGATGTGCTGCGCGCGACCGTGCTCGATCCGGTCTATCAGCTGAAATGAGGACGTGAGGCGGCGGTGACCACGCGCAGGCAGTGTCTCGGGGTCGGCGGTGCGGCGCTGGCGTGCTGGGCGTTTGGGGGCTGGGCGCGTGCTGCGGCGGCTTCGGTGCCGCGGCTGCTCGTGCTGATCGAACTGCGCGGCGGCAACGACGGACTGAACACCGTGGTGCCCTTTGAAGATGGCCGCTACCACGATCTGCGCCCGCGGCTCGCGCTGCGCGACGATGCGATCGTGCCGCTCGGCGAAGGCATGGCCCTGCACGGGGCGCTCGCGCCGCTGCGGGCGCTGTGGGACGCGCGCGAGATGACGGTGATTTGCGGCGTCGGCTACCCGCAGCCCAACCTGTCGCACTTTCGATCGATCGAAATCTGGGATACCGCATCGGGAAGCGAACAGTACCTGCAGCAAGGGTGGCTGACGCGCGCGGTCCTGCAGTCGACGGCGTTTCGCGAGGCGAGCGCCGATGGCGTGGTGATCGGCGCCAATGACCTCGGGCCGTTGGCCGGCGGTGCGCGCGCTCTGGCGGTCGCCGATCCGTCCCGTCTGGCGCGCCAGGCGCGGCTGGTCGGCCACGCCGAGGGCCAGGCGCGCGGCGCGCTTGCCCATCTGATGCGGGTCGAACGCGACATCGCGCGTGCTGGCGCGCAATTGCGGACCGACACCGCCTTTGCGACCGAATTCCCGCGCGGTCCGTTCGGCCTGGCCGTGCAGCGCGCCGCAGAAGTGGCGGCCACGCGGCGCGTGCCGATCGTGCGTGTGACGCTGGCCGGCTTCGACACCCACCAGAACCAGTTGAACGTTCACGCCACCCTTCTGCGGCAGCTGGCCGACGGGGTGGTCGCATTGCGTGCAGCGTTGACCGAAGCGGATCTGTGGCGTGAGACGCTGGTGCTGACCTACTCGGAGTTCGGCCGCCGCCCACGTGAAAACGCCAGCGGCGGCACCGATCACGGCGCCGCAAGCGTGATGTTTGCCTTCGGCGCTCAGGTCGCCGGCGGCTTCATCGGCGATCCACCCGCGCTTGGGCGGCTCGACGACGGAGGCAACCTGCCGTATGCAATCGATTTTCGGGCCGTCTACGCGACCGTGCTGCAACGCTGGTGGGGGATCGACAGCGCGCGCGTGCTGGGCGGGCGCTTCGGGCCTTTGCCGATGCTGCGCGTCTGAGCGTGCCGGATAGAATTCGTCCGGACGGCGCGCAGATTGCGCGCTGCGCCATGCCGTGACGAACACGCCGCTCCTCGTCGCCTTCGACACCGCGACCGACATCTGCTCGGTTGCGCTTGCGCGTGGCGGCGAGATCGTCGAGTCGAGCGAAACGGTCGGTCACGCGCACTCCGAGCGGCTGCTGCCGATGATCGACGCGCTGCTCGCGCAGTACGGCCTGCGGCTCGCCGATTGCGACGCGATCGCCTTCGGTGCGGGGCCCGGATCGTTCACCGGGCTGCGCATCGCGTGCAGCGTCGCGCAAGGCTTGGCGTGGGGTGCGAGCAAGCGCGTCATCCCGATCGGCAACCTCGCTGCGCTGGCGCGCCGGGTCTTCGATCGCCGTCCCGCCGCCGCACGCGTGGTCGCGGCCGTCGACGCGCGCATGCGCGAGGCTTACTGGGCGGTTTACGAACGGCGCGGCGACGCGTGCATCGAGGTGGTGCCGCCGGCGCTTGGCGCCGCCGCCGAGCTCGGCGCGCTGTTTGACCGCTGGTCGCCCGATGCAGTCGCCGGAGATGCGCTAAGCGCTTTCCCGGAGCTGGGCGGCCACGTCGCAGTGTGGGAGCGCCTGCCGGCGCTGCGCGCGAGCGCGGCGCCGATCGCCGCACTCGCACTCGACGCATGGCGCGCCGGACGGACGCTCGCGCCACGGGACGCGGCGCCGCTGTACGTGCGCGACCGCGTGGCCTTGACCGTCGACGAGCGGCGCGCGGCGCGGGCGGCGACATGAGCGCGGTCGTCAGACCGGCCGAAGAGCGCTTCGAGCCGATGCTGCGAACGGATCTCGACGAGATCGTCGCGATCGAGCGGGAGATCTACCCGTTCCCGTGGACGCGCGGAAACTTCGAGGACGCGCTCGCGGCTGGCTACAGCGCGTGGGTACTGCGCGACGCCAGCGGCGCGCTGATCGCCTACGCGGTGGTGATGCTGGCGCTCGACGAGGCACATCTGCTGAACCTGAGTGTGGCGCGGCCTTACCACCGCTACGGTTTTGGGTGGCGCATGCTCGACTGGATGGCGCAGCGCGCGCGCGATCACGGCGCGCGAACGATGCTGCTCGAAGTGCGGCCGAGCAATCTGCCAGCGCAGCGGCTGTACGCGCGCTACGGCTTCGAACGCATCGGTGTACGGCGCGGCTACTACCCGGCGCACGGCGGGCGCGAAGACGCGCTGGTCATGCGTATCACCCTGTGAAGACGATGAGTCTCG
>Ga0272446_1006268_pt1 | contig 12515 bp, 16 predicted proteins | sample YNPCB0061_FD_194587 | JGI IMG/M metagenome (GOLD analysis project Ga0272446, IMG submission 194587) | Hot spring microbial mat communities from Yellowstone National Park, WY, United States - YNP-CB-006-1 | ecosystem: Environmental > Aquatic > Thermal springs > Hot (42-90C) > Sediment | place... | reverse complement strand
AAAAAAGGCTCCTTTCGGCCACCAGGAACCCGTAGGCCGCAATGCACAGCGTCGCGTGATGATGAAACCCTCGCCACGAGCGGCCTTCAAAATGCCCCAGTCCCAGCTCCTGCTTCAGCTCCAGATAGTCCCGCTCCACAATCCAGCGATGCTTGGCCAGCCGCACCAGCTCTTCGAGCGTTGTCTCCGCCGGCAGGTTCGCCAACCAGTACTTGGTCGGCTCGGCCGATCCACGGGGCCACTCGGCCAGCAGCCACAACTCCTCATGCGGCTCGGCGCGCCAGTAGTCCCGGTGAGCTGGCCGCACCCGCACTGCCACGAAGCGCGATTGGAGCTTGCGGTCGCTTCCCTCCCGCCAGGCAACCCGCCGCAGCGCCCCTTGGCCCATCTCGATGACCAGCTCGCGCGCCGACACGGGCCGATGATGCTTGCTCCGCCGCAGCAGCTTCGGCGGCCTGCCCACGCGGCCTCGCGCCTTCGGCGGCAACGGCGCACGGCAAGGCCGCCACACGCTTACGCTGCCCTGCACGCCGACTACATATTGCAGCCCCATCTCGGCCAGCCGCTCGCGAAACCGCGTGTCGGAGCCGTAGCCGGCATCGGCCAACACCACGCCGCACGGCAGCCCCGAATCCAAGGCCCCGGCAATCTGCGCGAGTGTAATCTCCGGCTTGGTCTGGAATTCAATTTCCTCCGGCACGCCGGCACGCCGTCGCCGTGCCCGGTCCTCGGCCCACTCCCGCGGCAGGTACAATCGCCAGGCCACCGGCAGGCTGGCCTCCCACGTGGCGAGCGAAAGTGTCACCGCCACCTGGCAATTGTCCTGCTTGCCCAGCTGCCCGCAGTACTGCCGCGCCACGCCAACCGAGTGTTTGCCCTTCTTCGGGATGCCGGTGTCATCGACGATCCAGGCCACGACGGGCTGCTTGCGGGTCATGGCGGGCAGCACCTGCCGCACGACGGCGGCCAGCACGGCCTCGTCGCTCCACGGCGCCGTGCTCACCGGGTGCTGGAGCGATTGCCGCGCCGCCTGGACGCGGTCTTGGTTGAGCCGGGCGGCCATGGATTCGATCGACTTGCGTTGGCCCAGCAGCAACAGTCGTCCTTCAGAGGTTGCTGTCGATCCGGGCACCCCGCGGCTCAGGAACCGGGTGCTTCAGCCGAGCTTGAGTTGCTGTTTCCAAGAGCTTGGTCGAGTCGAAGCTGCAGGACTGGCGGCGTGACGCAATCGAACCTTGCTCCTCTGATCCTCCTGCATTGATTTCTCCCCTGCCGCGGATCACCGCCTGACTTGACCGTCTGCCAGCTCCCGACGTGCAGCCATCGTGCAGCCACGGCAGGGAAAAAGGCGAAAAACAGCCACCAGAGCACTTACGGGCCGTGTAATAGAATCAACAGCTTAGCAGAGCTTGTCACCGTCAAAAACACGACGTTTCGGGTTCGAATCCCGTTAGCGCTACCAATATCCTGCCTGTTTTCAATCACTTAAGATTTCCAGGATGCACTGGGATGCACTCTGCTACTGAATCCGTTCCGGGCGGGGCTCCGCATCCCTGCGGATGACGCGCTCGAACGCCTCGGCTGCGCGCTCCTCATCGGATGGCAGGGCGTGGGCATAGACCGCGGCGGTGATGTTGGGGTTCGCATGGCCGAGCCGCTTCGACACTGTAGGCAGTGGCACGCCGGCGCTCAGCAGCATGGAGCCGTGGGTGTGCCTCAAGGTGTGCAGCCCCACGCCCTTGAGCCCGGCACGCTCGGCGATCCGGCAGGCTTCGGCTGTGGTAGTGTCTGGCTTGAGGAACCCGCCGTCTGGCGCCGAGAAGACGAGCCCCTGGTCGCGGTAGTCGGAGCCGAGCTCCCGCTTCCAATCATCTTGCAGGGCGTGCTGGAGCCGGAGCGCCTCGAGCGCGGACGGCCCGATGCGGATAACGCGGGTGGTGCGCGTCTTGGTCTCCTTGACCCGGAGCCCCGCCTTGGTCTGCTCGAGCGACTTCGAAACGGTGATCGTGCCGGCGGCGAAGTCAACGTCCTGCCAAGTCAGGGCGAGAAGCTCGCCCCTGCGCATCCCAGTACTGGCGGCGAGGCGCAAGATCGGCTCGATCCAGTGGCCGGCCGCGGCGGCGAAGTAGCGCTCGAGCTCCTCCGGGCTCAGGGAACGCCGCTCCTTGTTTTCGATGGGCGGTAGCTTCACGGCAGTACCAGGGCTTGACCGGATCAACCCGAGCCGAACGGCATCATTGAGCGCGGCGCTGACCAGCCCCGCCATCCCCCGGACCGTCTTTGCCCCGAGCGGGCGCGCATCTCCTGTCTTGCGCCGCCGGCCGCCGGACTCTCGCAGCCGCCAGTACTCGCGCTCAAGCATCAAGGTGGTGATCTCCGACACGGGCGTCTCCATGAGCCCGGCGTGGAAGTACGGCAGCATCTGCCGGTATCGCTCGACCGTCTTTCGCCCGAGCCGCCGCTCGGCATCGGCGATGAAGTTCATCACGACGTGCCGGAGCGTGCGGGGCTCGCCGGTGGTAAGCGCCGCTTGCTCCTCAAGTTCGCGAATCCGCTCCCGCATCGCCGCGGCTGCTTCCTTCTTGGTGGGGAAGCCCGACGCGACGATGCGGCGCTGCTTGCCGGAGGCATCGCGCCCCAGATAGATCTGGTAGGCCCAGCCGCGCGAGCGGCCGCGGAAGTAGACGCTGCCGGTCATTTTGATCCCCTCCATGCACGAAAAGCCGCTTGATGGAACGGCTCGAGGAGCGCCTTTGCCTGCTCCTTTTCTTGTGGTGAACCGTACAGGTAGCGGCCGAACGTCTCGAAAAAGCTCCGAGCGTAGTTCTGTGCCTCGGGCCCCCGGAAGGTGACGAGCATGAGCCCTGGCGCATCCGGGTCAACCTTGTGCTGGACGTAGGGCTCCTGAAAATCACTGACAACCACCTCGTAAGCTGGCTGCGCGCTCCAAATCCCAAGCTGGAGGCGCTCGAGCCCGAGTTCGTCAATCAGCGCGCGCGCGAACCGATAGGCAAGGTCGTGACGCCCCGCCTCGGCCGCAGCATGGGCAAGTTGGGCAAGGGCTTTGCCGGTAGGTTCGCGCCCCGCTTCGTACTTCACGATTGTTGCAATCGAGAGCCCCAGGCGGTTAGAGAACGCCTGTTGGCTTTCCCCCAAATGTTTTCGGAGTTCCCGAACTGCCTCAGACAACCGCATAGCGTGCTCCTTGAAAAGTTCCTTGACACGTTGTACTGATACGCTGTATCATGATGCTGTACACACTCAGCGTAGCACACTGCGCTAGAGAAAACAAGACGGGAGGTGACGAAAATGAACGTGCAAGGACGGGTGGAGCCGGCGGTGTTGAGCGTTCGGCAGGCGTTGGAGCTGGTTCATGGTGTGCTGAGCCGCGCTAGCCTCTACGCGGCGATCAACCGGAATGAGATCCCACATCGGCGGGTAGGGCGGAAGGTGTTGATTCCCCGGCACCGCTTCATGGCCTGGCTTGAAGGCGAGGATTCGAAGCCGGAGCCCCAGGAGGGCCGGTGATGCTCGCAAAAACGGCGGGGCCCGCCGCTGGTGACGGCGGGCCGGGAAAGGCGGGAATCTCTATGGTGGAAACCCTTACAGTATCAGGATACACTGCTGATCGCGCCACGCGCAATACCCTTCGCTGCGCCGGGCGCGTCTTGGGCTTGCCTCCGAAGGTGCTGGCTAGCCTGCCTCGCGGCGAGCTGCGCCGGCTTGTGCAGAGGGCGCGCGGGCGGTTTGAGCGCGAATGGCACAAAGCGAGCCTGCGCCTCGACGCGGTGATCGCGATGGAAGACGCGATCAGGGAGGGCCGGCTATGAGCACCCCGGCATCATCGGCTGCGGCCGCATCGGCTGCGAATCGTGCCTCCCGGGTGACGCCCGACGCCGATGCGATCCGGCAATACCTGCTCACCCTGCACGGGCCCGAGCCGCAAGGCTGGTTGAGTTGTTGGGTGCGACAAACGAAGGCGACGCGCGCATTTGACCTGCGCCGCGAGGGCGCGTTGGAGGCCGCAGGGAAGCACATCGCGCGCGCGGCCGAGAAATACGACATCTACACCGGCGTTTGCCTCTTGCGATCCGCACCGCCACCGGGCAGCCGGGGCAAGGCGGAGGACGTCATCAGCGTGCCGGGCGTCTGGCTGGACTTGGATATTCAGGGAGAGGCGCATCGCAACGCGAACCTCCCGCCTGATGCAGAGACGGCGCTGGAATTCCTGCGCGGCGCTGCGCCGGAGCCGAGCCTTGTTGTGCACTCCGGTCACGGGCTGCAAGCCTACTGGCTCTTTCCTGAGCCGTTCGTGATCGAGACCGACAACGAGCGCGCGCGGATATCGAGCCTCGTGCGCCGCTGGCAGGGGATGTTGCTTGACGCGGCGCGCCGGCATGGCTGGACGATCGACGCCACGCATGACCTGGCGCGCGTGCTTCGTCCGGCTGGCACGGTCAACCGCAAGGTCGAGGGCGACGAGCGGCTCGTTTCCGTAATCGGCGAGGGCCGCCGTTACCAGTTATCCGAGTTGGAGGAAATGCTCGGACCGGACGACGCCAGCGAGCCGAGGCCGAAGCCGAACGGCCATGCTGCTGAGGGCGCTTCTGACGATGCGATACAGCAGGCGGCTGACATCCTTGCAGCCGCATGGCCGCCGCAAGGTGCGCGGAATCGCGCATTCCTGGCGCTGGCAGGATGCCTCGCCGCGCGTGGTGTCTCGCAGCAGACAGCTACGTCTCTCGCTATTGCGATCTACGAGCGTCTGTGGCCCGCTGATCCCGACCGCAGGCAAGCTGCCGCTGAAGTGGAGGCGAGCTACCGGCGCTATGCTGCGGGCGAGACGATCACGGGCTGGCCGACGTTGTGCTTGCTGATCGGCGAAGAGGCAGCCGCCTCGGCGCTGGCGCTGCTGGGCATCGAGCGGCCGGCCCCGGGCGTCCGCATCGAGCGCGAGAGCGCTACGGATTGGACTGATCGACTGCCCCGAACCCGGGCGGGCATCCGCGCGTGCCAGTTATCAGTAGAGCTGGCCTTCGACCTCGCCCCGGAGCTGCGCGACACGCTTGTCCTCGATGAATTCAGCGGCTGGATCGAGGTTCGGCGCGACCTGCCCTGGCGCGCGGCCGGCGGCGTGTGGGCTGATTCTGACTTGAGCTGCCTGACGAGCTGGCTCCAAGTGCATGGCATCTACGTCACGCCGCAAATCGCGATGGATGGCGTGCGAGTGGCGGCGATCAAGCGCAAGACCCATCCCGTGCGACAGTACCTTAGCCGGCTTGTTTGGGACGGCGTGAAGCGCATCGAGCGCATGACCGAGTACTACGGCGCGGAGCCTGACCCAGTAGTCGCGGATGGCTTGAAGCGGTGGATCATCTCAGCCGTGGCCAGAATCATGCGGCCCGGTTGTCGTGCTGATCTGATGCCGGTCTTCGAAGGGAAGCAGGGTATTGCGAAGAGCCGCAGCGTCGAGGCGCTGTTCAAGCCTTGGTTCACCGACCACCTGCCCGACCTTCGAGACAAGGACGCCATGTTACAGCTGCTGGGCATCTGGTGTCTCGAAATTAGCGAGCTTCGCGCCTTCCGCGGCGCGGAATGGGAGAGTGTGAAGTCCTTCCTCTCTCAGCCCGTGGACCGCTTCCGCAAACCGTACGACCGGCTGCCGGCGCCGCATCCCCGCACCTGCGTCTTCGCAGGTTCGACCAACACCTCAGAATGGCTGGACGATCCCACGGGCGGCCGACGGTTCATCCCCGTTCGCTGCGGCGTGACTCGCCCAAGAGTGGACGTGGACGCGCTGGCCCGCGACCGCGACCAGATCTGGGCCGAGGCCATGATCTTGTTCGGCGCTGGCGAGCCGTGGTGGCTTCCACAGGAGCTGGAATCCGCGGCCGCCGACCTTGTGGACGAGCGGTACTCGGCCGACCCTTGGGAGGCGCATATCAGCCGCTACATCGCCATGAAGGACGAGGTTTCGACGCAAGAGCTCTTGGAATCCTGCCTCGACCTGCCCAAGAGCCAACAGACCAAGGGCGCGCAGACTCGAATCGGCATGATCATGGCGCGCCTTGGATGGCGCAGGGCTCGACGCCAAGTAGGCGGGCGAAGGGAGCACTTTTATGTGGCACCCCAGAACGAATAAAGGTGGGCCACAGGTGGGCCACAGGTGGGCCACCTGTAACCTATTGATTCTACGTGCGGTTATTCGTATGTGGCACACCTGGCACACGTGGCTCACCTATATACGCGCGGAGAGTAGTTCTTGGTGGGGGGGCCGGGAGGTGGGGAGCGGGGGGAGTTACTCCTAAAGGTAAGAGAGAGGTGGGCCACGTGTGCCACCGGCCGAAAAACCCGGCTAAATCACTGCTTGGAAAGGACTTATCGGTGGCCCACCTGCCTTGGAAAGGTTGGCCACAGGTGGGCCACTTTTTGGCAAGGTGGGCCACTTTGACCGGTAAAGGAGAGAAGAAATGACGAAGACTGAAGGCATCGACTGGATTGATCTGGCGGACGTCCGGCTCGAAGAGCAGCCGCGCTACCGTTGGGGGGAGTGGCGGCTCCGTCCGCGCTTCGGCGATCTGTTCTGCAAACGCTACTACTACAGCATCTCGCTGGATAGCTGCTTGGGCGCGGCGCAGATCCTGGACTGGATCGCGCAGATCTCTCACAAGAGCTGGGCGACCGACGCCATTCTCGCTGACCTCGTGCGCGCGCTGGACGAGATCATTGACCTCCAGGGCAACGCCTGTGGGTGGGGTTGCGAGCCCCCCGACGCGGAAAGCCGCATCCGGCGACGCCTTGCAGGAAAAGGAATCAATCTGACCACTGAAAAACATAACAGGAGGACTCGCCGTGCGAACACGACCGCGCAGAACGTTTGAAGACCACGTACTCATCGCCTTGAAGCTGAAAGAGGCAGACCAAGCCTTGGGTGAGGCAATCTCCCTCCTGCGGGGGCAGGCGCGCCTCGTGGACAAGCTCATCAAGCTGACCTACAAAATCAACAACGTCAAAAGCGAATGCGAGAACCTGATGTTCCGCGACCTCGGCGAACCGCCCGAGCCATTCATCTACTACTCCAAGCTCGAGGTTGTCCGAGAGTGGCTCAACAGGCTCCAGAAGTGCGAACAGGAGGACGGGTATGACCAAGACAGCGCTGTGTAAAGACCTACGCATCGGGTGGCGAACCCTCAAGCGACTGAGCTGGTGGGGGCTCATCGTGTACCAGCCGGACGGAACCATCGATGAGCGCAAAACATTCCAGAAGCTCCTGGACGGCTGGGAGCCGCCCCCGAAATGGTGGGACAAGCCTGTGGGGCGATTCGGCCAGCGCCTGCGTGTGGAGTGGCTCCTGGATGACTACCCTCCTGCCGAGCCCTTCTATGCCCCGCTTGAGGACGCCACTGTGGGCGGTTGACGATGCGCGCGCGGAACTACATCTCCGCTGACGAGTGGCGCCACCGCTTGAACGAGTGCATGGCGATGGTGTTGGCGACGCCGGAGCGGTTCGACCCATGCGTCCAGCAGTGGGCGCGCTTCCGGTTCGCTTGGCTCACCGAGCGCGGCGAACTTGACACATCACCCTCTACCACCGGATCAAGGTGTACTGAGCCTGCCGTCCATGGTGCTGAGCAAGGCAACCTGTTTTAAGATCAACAGGATACGAAGATGCCAAAGGATTTTTTGGGCCAGGCCGCGGCGGGTGGGGCCTGTCTCACGCGCGCGCTAGCCGCAACCCTCAAAAAGTGGCCGAAAATGCTCCGTTCGTGGCGCAAGCCCCTGGGAATTCAGGCAATTGCGGGGGCGCGAGCACACGCAACAATCGTGTTGCTTTTGACACGGGGGTGTGGTATTGTTGCCACAAAGGATGATTAACCGACTCCAAGCCGCCTGGCGCGCGCTGACCGCCCCGCCGCCGCAGAAGCGCTACCTCCAGTGGGACGCCGCGCGTCCTGTGTCGCGCCTCACCGACTGGGCCCCCCAACCGGGGGCCCCGAACTCGCCGTGGAGCAATCCCTCCGTGCTGCGCGCCCGGGCGGCGCAAGAATTCGGGAACAACCCGCTGGCCCGCCGTGCGGTGGAGGCGTTGACCAACGCCGCCTGGGGCGGCTCGGGCATCACGCCGTTGTTCCGCGACCGCACCGTGCAAACCTTGTGGGAGCGCTGGAGCCGGGCGTGCGACGCCGGCGGCAGGCTCGACTGGATCGGGGTCGGCATGCAGGTCCTGACCAGCACCATCGTCGCCGGCGAAGCGTTCGTGGTGCTGCGCGTGGACGAGACGGCGCCCGGCGTGCCTCTGACCCTCCAGGTGCTCGGGCCGGAGTTCCTGGACGAGTCGAAGACTGACGCGACAACCATCGCGGGCATCCGCTACGACGGCCTGCGCCCGGCCGGATACTGGCTGTTCAAACAGAACCCGGCGCTGAGCGGCGCGAACCTCGAGAGCGTCTACGTCCCCGCGTCCGAGTGCCTGCACGTCTACCGCGGGCTCCTGCCCGGCGCGACGCGGGGGCAATCGTGGCTCGCCCCCGTCTTGATCGCGCTGAACGAGTTGGGGAGCTACCTCGAAGCCGGACTTGTCCGCGCGAAGGTGGGCGCCATCCTGACCGCATTCATCACGACCCCCGACGGCATCGCGCCCTGGGGGCCAAACCAGGAGCTGCCGACTCTTGAGCCGGGCTCAGTGATCAAGCTCGAGCCGGGGCAGAGCATCGAATTCACTGAGCCTCCGGCTACGGACAGCGCATTCGATCCTTTCGTCCGCACCCAACTGCGCCGCATCGCGGCCGGCTTGGGAATCCCCTACGAGATCCTGTCCGGCGACCTGAGCCAGGTCACCTTCGCTTCTGGTCGTGCTGGCCTGCTTGAATTCAAGCGCACCATCGAGAGCATCCAGTACGGGCTGCTCATCCCGATGCTCTGCGAGCCCGTGCTTCGCCGCTGGAGCGAGCTCGCGCGCGCCGTGGGCGTGCTGCCGGGCGACGCCGACACAGATGTGCGGCGATGGGTGGCGCCGGAGATCGAAATGCTCGACCGCCGCGCGGAAGTTTTGACCGACCTTCTGCGCGTCCGGGCCGGCTTCGCAAGCCGGTCTGAAATCATCGGACGAACCGGCTGGCGCGCTGAGGATGTGGACGCCGAAATCGCCGCCGACAACGCGCGCGCGGATGAGCTGGGGCTTGTGCTTGACAGCGATCCGCGCCGGCGCACTCAACAAGGGCAGAACGTGCCCGCCGAACAAGGAGCAGAAGCATGATGACCGCAACCCACTTTGAGCCGAATCACTGGCACCACCACCGCGGCCGCGGGCCCGTGGCGCACGCCTGGGAGCTTGCCCGCCGCCTTCAGGCGGTGCTGGGGAGCCTCCCCGAGCATCGCCTCGGCCGCCTGGCCGACCTTCGCGACCTGCTCGAAAAGATCAACGCCGAACGGAGGATCAATGACAACCGACCTTCTCACCCGCCGCGCGACGTTTGAGCCGACAACGTTTGACGCGTCAACTAATACCATCCGCGTGGTATTCTCGGCCGGCGCGGACGTCGCCCGGCGCGACCTGAGCGGCGAGTACATCGAGCGGCTGAGCCTTGCGCCCGAGGCCGTGGACTTGTCGCTGCTGCGCGGCGCGCCGGTGCTAAACAATCACGATCGCTACTCGGGCGTCGAGGCGATCTTGGGTGTCGTCGAGGACGCGCACGTCGATGGACAGCGCGGCGAGGCGGTAATTCGCTTCGGAAATCGCCCGGAAATTGCCGGAATTATCGCCGATATTCGCGCGGGAATTATCCGCAACGTCAGCGTGGGCTACAGCGTCGAGGAATGGCGCGAGACGCGCGAGAACGGAAAGCGCGTGAAGACCGCGACGCGCTGGACGCCGCGAGAGATTTCATTCGTACCGCTGGGAGCCGATCCGGCGGCGACTATTCGTTCACATGGAGGTGGAGGTATGAATTCAGATCACAGCGACCTGCTCACGCAGGCGCGCAACATCGCCGCCGCTCTGGCGCTGCCCGAGCAGGTGGCTGACGAAGTGGCTACCCGCCACGCAAACCTTGATGGCATCCGCACGGAGCTCATCGCCGAAGCCGCGCGCCGGCAGCCCGTGATCGACAACCGCGGCCCGGCCGTGGTGACAAGGGACGCGACCGAGGGGCTCGTCACCCGCATGGCGGACGGCTTGTACAGCCGCATCAATCCCGCGCATGAGCCCAAGGAAGGGCGCGAGTTCGCTTATGCGCGCTTCACCGACCTGGCGAAGCGCATCCTTCAGGAGCGCGGGCTGAGCACGCTGGGCAGCCCGACGGAGCTGCTGACGCGCGCCATGCATACGACTTCGGACTTTTCGGCGCTGCTGGCGGAGCTTTTCAACAAGAGCCTGTTCACGCTCCGCGCGGCGCCCTCGCCGATCACGCAGGTATTCCGGCGCACCACGATGGCCGACTTCCGCGCGCGGCACGTCTTGGAGGCGTCGGACGGCCCGGCGCTGGAGCTGGTGAACGAGGCCGGCGAGGTGACGTTTGGCACCATCGAAGGCAAGGCGCTCGCGAGCTACAAGCTCGGCTCCTATGCCAAGGGCTTCTCGATCAGCTTCCAGACGCTGGTGAACGACGACGTGGGGGCGCTCAGCGACATCAGCGAGAAAATCGCCCGCGGGGCGCGCGCCTGGTTCAGTGGATTCCTCGCGGACACGATCATCGCAAACCCCAAGCTCGCCGACAACAAGAGTGTCTTCCACGCCGATCACAACAACCTTGCGAGCACAGGCACGGCGCCATCGGATACCGCCATTGCTGCGGCGAAGCTCGCGATCCGCAGGCAGGTGGACGCGAGTGGAAATCCCATTGGCGCGACACCGCGGTATCTGCTTATCTCCGCGCGCGACGAAGTTGTCGTGGACAAGTTGTTGGCGCAGTTGTATCCGACAAGCTCGACCGAAGCCGAGACTGCGGCGCGCGGGCTGATTCCGCTGGTCGAACCGCGGTTCGATCTGAAGAATCACACCGCATGGTACGTCTTCTGCGACCCGTCTGACGCACCCGTCTTCGAATACGCCGAGCTTTCCGGCTACGAGGGCCCCCGCGTCGAGAGCCGGCCGGGCTGGAACACCTTGGGGACCGAATTCCGCGTGGTGTGGCACTTGGGCGCTGGTGCGATTGACCACCGCGGTGCCTACAAGAATTCGGGGGCTGCGTGATGACGCTGGCTGAATTGCAAGAGCGCCGTGATGAAATCGTCCGTTCCCTTGGCGTCACTCGCGTGCAGTTCGGCGAGCGAAGCGTCGAATACGGACGCCAGCGCGAGGCGTTGGAACTGATCGACCGCGAAATTGCGAAGCTGACGCAAGCGGGCGAAAAGCGAGTATTCACCATCAAAACTTCACGAGGGCTTGAGTAATGAAGAACTTCATCCAGGAAGGCAAGACCATCACCGTCACCGCCCCTGCCGCGGTGGTGAGCGGCCAGTTCATCACCGTGGGCGCGATCCGCGGCGTGGCGGCGTTCGACGCGGCCCAGGGCGAGCCGCTGGAAGTGGCGACCGAGGGCGTCTTCACGCTGCCCAAGGTCGCAGCCGACAACATTGCCGCCGGCGACCTGCTCTACTGGACCGGCACGGCGTGCACCAAGACTGCCGGCACGGGCTCGAAGCCACTTGTGGGTGTGGCGATCAAGCCCGCGGCTGCGAACACCACTACGGTGGCCGTCAAGCTCGGCACACACGGCTTGACCGGCCCGGCGTAAAGCTCCCGGCCGAAGCGCCGGGGGCTGCTGCCAGCCATGCGCCATCGGCCGGCCCCACGCCGCCGGTGGCGCCTCCCCGGCGCGCGGCGAACAAGTTCCCCGCTCCTCCTCCGCGGGGCTGGCTGGGGCGGCGGTTCTTCATGGTCTCGCCGCCGCCCCGATTTTTCTCTCGAGGTGCATCATGCTCCACATCACCCCTTGGCTCGATTCTGACCGCCGCCGCGAGATCCGGCGCGACCTTGCGATTCGCCGGCGCATCACGCCCGCATGGCTTGAGCGCCACGACTTGGATCGCTGGCTCATCCACGACGGCCTGCGCCGCATCGCCGACGACCTGCGCGAGCGCCGGAGCGCTGCTTCGGGTGACCGCCGAGATCCCGATCTTCGGCCCTGACAACCGGCTCATCGGCTGGGCGCCGTGCGCTTGGGTTGAGGCGCATGCCGGCCACTTCCGGCGCGTGTACTCGAGGCGCGGGCACCTGCGGCGGGCGTACCTCAAGGAACACGACGATGCGCTGACGCTGTGGCTCCAGGCTACCGGGCGCCGGAGCAGCTTCGGGTGCGCCTTCATGCAGACGCTGAGCTGCGGGCGCACTTGGGCGCTGCGGGGCGTGCGGGGGAGCGGGCGGTGAGGCGCGGGTGGCTCACGGACTGGTGAGCCTGTGGGGCGTGTTTGGGATGCACTCGGGATGCACTCTCACAAAAACGCCCCAAAACAGCACGGATTTTATGGACTGGGCAGCACGAAAAATCAACAGGATAGCACGGGATAAAACAGGG
>Ga0272446_1006266_pt1 | contig 12520 bp, 14 predicted proteins | sample YNPCB0061_FD_194587 | JGI IMG/M metagenome (GOLD analysis project Ga0272446, IMG submission 194587) | Hot spring microbial mat communities from Yellowstone National Park, WY, United States - YNP-CB-006-1 | ecosystem: Environmental > Aquatic > Thermal springs > Hot (42-90C) > Sediment | place... | reverse complement strand
AAGATAATTGCCATTACCGAGATAGTTTCGAGTTCCGAGTTCCGAGAGAAAAAAACCTAGGGGGCGGGCCTCCGTGCCCGCCCAAGTCTGCTCGTAGGGCGGGAAAGCGCCGCGCCTCCCGCCTTCCGGGCGCGATTGACCGCTTCCCAGCCATGACTCTGCGGGAGTGGTTCAGAATGACAACCCCTCGCTGACGCTCGGGGCTCGGATAGAGTGAATCTTATTTTCATGGTTCGCGAGGGAGTTATGTAACTCATGGTAATTACTAAAAAATAATGTTTCCGGTTTCTGGAAAAAAGCTTTTTATTCAGTGCGGCGGGCACGGCCCGCTCTAGATGTCTTTCTCGGAATCCGGGACTTTATTTTCTGACACTCGTCCGCAACTTATTTTGTTATGATATCATCAAATCACTGTTTTGGGTTCACGCAGTTTAGTTGATAAGACAGACTGCCGTTGGGAGAGGTAATTACCAAAAAATCCGTCGGCCTGACGGCTGCACCGAATGATCTCAAATCGACCCGGCTGGCAACAAAGGAGCTGCAGTTCCCATGTCATCATCAGTAATCCACCGCGGTGCTGCCGCCGTCCTTACGGTTGCGGCTCTCCCTGACCTTTTTGCGCTCCTCAGACAAGACGGCTTCCAGCCCGTGGGACCGACTATCCGGGATGGCTACCTGGTATTGGATTGTTTGGAGGGTCCTGACGATCTGCCGCGCGGCTGGACAACGGAAGCGGCGGCCGGCTTCTTCCGGCTCCAGCGTCGACAGGATGAGGCGTATTTTGGCTTTAATCTGGGTCAGGAATCGTGGAAAAAGTATCTGTATCCGGCCCGCGTGCCGTTGGTGACCGCCACCAGGCACGACGACGCCATATCCTTCGCGCCAACGGCAACCAGTATCCCCGCTTATGCTTGCATCGGCGTCCGGCCCTGCGAATTGGCCGCCATAGCCGTTCAAGATCGGATTCTGCTCCACGGTCCGGTCATTGATCCGGATTATGCCGCCCGTCGGCAGGCCGCGTTGATCATTGCCGTTGACTGTACCGAGGCAGATTCTTCCTGTTTCTGTGCCTCTCTGGGTACCGGGCCGGCCGCGGCCGCCGGTTTTGATCTGGCCCTGACCGAACTTTGCGGGACTGACGGCCACTTTTTTCTGGTGCAGACGGGCAGCGAACGGGGGGAAAGACTGCTGACGAAGCTGCCCCGGCAGCCGGTGATGGAGGGTCAATGGCAGCAGGCCCAGACCCTGGTGGCTGCCGCGGCCGGCAGTCAGACCAGGTCACTTGCCACCGATGGCCTGCCCGGCCTCTTGTATGACCGCACGGAGCACCCCCATTGGGACGACGTGGCCGCCCGTTGTCTCAGTTGCGGCAGTTGCGCCCTGGTCTGTCCCACCTGTTTCTGTTTCAGTATGGCCGAGGAAACAGACTTGGCAAATATGACGGCAACCCGCTGGCGGCGCTGGGAGGTCTGCCATAACCTGGACCATTCCTATATTCATGGCGGTTGGCTCCGCCCTTCCATTAAGGCCCGTTATCGCCAATGGCTGACCCATAAACTGGCGGCCTGGCTTGATCAGTTCGGCTGTCTGGGGTGCACCGGCTGTGGCCGCTGCTTGGTCTGGTGCCCGGTGGCCATCGATCTTACCGCCGAGCTCCAGGCTCTGCGGCAACCCCTGTTGAAGGAGTGACCTCCATGACCAGCTTAGAAGAGACACTCGCGGCCCATCCTTTTTTGACCGGCCTGTCGCCGCAGCAGCTGCAATTCCTCCTGCCATGCGCGTCGTTCGTGTCGTGGCCGGCCGACCAGACCATCTTTATCGAAGGGGAGCCGGCCCGCCACCTTTACCTGCTGCGATCCGGTCGGGTGGCCCTGTCCATTCACCGGCCCCGCCGCGGCCAGCGGATCGTCTATACCCTGGGTGAGGGCGATGTGATTGGTATGGGCTGGCTGGACCTGCCCCAGCAGTGGTTTTTTGATGCCCGCACTGTGGAAGTGACCAGGGCCATTGCCCTGGAGGCGGACTGCCTGGCCCGGCTGAGCGAGGTCCGGCCGGAGCTGGGATATGAACTGCTGCAGCGCTTTGTCCGGGTTATGCTGGCGAAAATCCGGCTGTTAAAACTGCAACTGGTGGATTTCTATGGCTCCTGAACCTTTAACGATGTCTGCCGATCCGGCGGCTGCGGCGCCCATGCTGCCCCGTCCTTTTCGGGTGGTCCACTATCGCCGGGAATTGCGCGATACGTTTACGTTAACCCTGGAGCCCCTGGCCGAACCGGCGGAGTTTTCTTTTCAGCCCGGCCAATTTAATATGCTCTATCAAATGGGTGCCGGGGAGGTGCCCATTTCCATCAGCGGCGATCCGGCCCATCCCCGGCAATTGGTTCACACCATCCGGGCCGTGGGCAACGTCACCGGCGTTCTGCAGCGCTGTCGGCCCGGCGACATCATCGGATTGCGGGGACCTTTTGGCAACCCTTGGCCTTTGGCAGAGCAGTCCGGCCGCGATCTGATCATTCTGACGGGTGGACTGGGGCTGGCCCCGCTGCGGCCGGTGATTTACTCTGTCCTGGCCAACCGGCAAAAATACGGCAATGTGGAGATTATTTACGGCGCCCGCTCCCCCCAGGACCTGCTCTATCGCCGGGAACTGGAGCGTTGGCGGGGCCGCTTCGACCTCAGGGTGCATATTACGGTGGACAGCGCCGGCGCCGATTGGCATGGCAACGTGGGGGTCGTCACCACCCTCATCCCACGCACCCGGATTGATGTCTTGCATGCGGCTGCCTTCATCTGCGGTCCTGGCGTGATGATGCGCTTTGCCGTTCAGGAACTCATCAAACAGGGCCTCCACCCCCGGGATATTTATGTCTCTCTGGAGCGCAATATGCAATGTGGCCTGGGGCTGTGCGGCCACTGCCAACTGGGGCCTTTTTTTGTCTGTAAAGACGGCCCCGTCTTTTCCTACGAGCGCATCGGCCCCTGGTTTGAGAAACGGGAAGTTTAAAGTAATCGCAAAGTGTTTGAGGGGAGTTGGCTAGGGGGAAAGATTGTGCCAGACCCTCACAGGAAGGAAAATGAGCCATGGACAGACGCCTGAAATTAGCGGTATGGAAGTTTGCTTCCTGTGATGGCTGCCAATTGAGCCTCCTGGACCTGGAAGAGCATCTGCTGGCCCTGACCGACCACCTTGACATTGCTTATTTTTTGGAGGCCTGCAGTGCCGTGGCCCCGGGGCCCTATGACCTTTCGCTCGTGGAAGGCTCCGTCACGACTCCTGAAGACGCCAGGCGCATCACGAGGGTGCGCCGGATCTCCAAACTGGTGGTGGCCATCGGCGCCTGCGCCACCGCCGGGGGTATCCAGGCGCTGCGCAATTTCGCCGACGTCCGGGAGTATATCCCGGTCGTCTATGCCCATCCGGAGTATATCAAGACCCTGGACCAGTCCACCCCCATCGCCCAGCACATCAAGGTCGATATGGAGCTGCCTGGCTGCCCCATCAACAAAGAGCAGCTCCTGGAGACGGTCAAAGCCCTGCTGCAGGGGCGGCGGCCCCGGCCCTCCTCGGAGAGTGTTTGTGCATCCTGCAAAAGGCAGGGTATCATCTGTGTCCTGGTGGCCGACGGCGTGCCGTGCCTGGGACCGGTGACCCAGGCCGGCTGCGGCGCCCTCTGCCCGGCCTACCACCGGGGCTGCTACGGCTGTTTCGGCCCCAAAGAACATCCCAACACCTCTTCCCTGGCAGCCCGGTTCCAACAGCTGGGAGTGGCCGAGGCTGATATTGTCCGATTGTTCCGCACCTTTAACGCCGGGGCCGAGGCCTTTCGGCAGGAGAGTCTGGCCCATGAAAAGAAGCATTAGGGTTGCCAATCTGTCCCGCGTGGAAGGTGAAGGCGCCTTGGAACTCATCATTACCAATGGCCGGGTAACTCGCGCCAATTTCAGTATCTTTGAGTCACCGCGCTTTTTCGAAGCTTTTCTCCGGGGCCGCCGAGGCTTGGAGGCGCCGGACCTTACCGCCCGGATCTGCGGCATCTGTCCGGTGGCTTATCAGATGAGTGCCGTGCATGCCCTGGAGTCTATCCTGGCTCTCGCCGTCCCAGAGCCGCTCCGGGCCCTGCGGCGCCTCCTATACTGCGGTGAATGGTTGGAAAGCCATGCCCTCCATGTGTATTTTCTGCATGCCCCTGATTTTCTGGGATATCCCAGCGGGCTGGCGATGGCCCAGGATTTCCCGGAGAAGGTCAAGGATGGGCTGGCCCTGAAAAAAATCGGTAATGCGATCGTCACCCTGCTGGGCGGGCGAGAGATTCATCCCATTAGTGTCCGGGTAGGCGGATTTTACCGCACTCCGGAAGCACGAGAATTGCAGGCCCTGGTGCCGGATTTGGAAAAGGCCCTGGATTTGTCACAGAAAACCCTGCGCTGGGTGGCCTGTTTCAATTTTCCTGATATTACTTATGATTATGAACTGGTAGCCCTGCGGCCTGCCCATGATTATCCCCTCTGTGAAGGCCGATTAGTCTCCACTCGGGGCCTGGATATTGCTGTCACGGAGTTTGAGGATGTCTTTGCCGAGGAGCACGTCCGGCACAGCAATGCTCTACAAGGCCGTTTGCAATCAGGGGGGGCATACCTGGTGGGACCGTTGGCCCGCTTTGCCCTGAATTACGACCGGCTGCACCCGGTGAGTCAACGGGCTGCCCAAGAGGCGGGTCTGACGCCGGCCTGTCGTAATCCTTTCCAAAGCATCATGGTCCGAAGCGTGGAGATGATCTATGCCTGCGAAGAGGCCCTCCGGATCATCGGCAACTATCGGAGACCGGCGCGGCCGTATGTGGAGGCGCCCTGGCGGGCCGGCCAGGGCTGTGCCATTACCGAGGCCCCCCGGGGCATCCTCTATCACCGTTATACCGTGAACGATCAGGGAATTATTCAAGACGCCCGCATCGTCCCGCCCACGTCCCAGAACCAGAAGACCATCGAGGCCGACCTTTGCCGGGTGGCCGAACGGCATCTTCACCTGGATGACCCTCATCTCACCCATATCCTCGAACAGGCCATCCGCAATTACGATCCCTGTATTTCCTGCGCCACCCACTGCCTGCGCCTGCGTTTGGTGCGAAGGTAATTGGGGCTGTTAGCGGGCTGCGGCCGTGTGCCGGATAATTTTCCGGTTGGCCCGTCTGATTTCAGCCAACAATTCGGCGTGGCTGCGGGGAGGCTGGGGAAGAGGCGGAATAAGTCCGGCCATCAGGAGCTCGCGGTAGAGTTCCGCGACCTTCGGAGTGCCCAAGCCGAGGAGGGCCACCTGGGGGAGGACGTCCGGGATCTGTTGCAGGTCCCAACTGGCCGCCACCTTACCCGCTGCCAGGATGTGCCAGTGGTCGGCCCACTCATAGGCAAAATCCAGATCGTGGCTGCAGATAACCAAGGTAATACCCAGGAGGCTGAGGTCTGCCAGGATGGCGTAGAGATCCCGCTGCATGGGGATATCCAGACCGGAGAAGGGTTCGTCCAGGATAATTACCTCCGGTTGCATGGCCAGGACACCGGCCAGGCAGACCCGCTTTTTCTGGCCGAAACTCAGGGAGTGCACCGGTTTATCGGCCAGTGACGCAAGGCCGACAGCAGCCAGGGCCTGTTCTACCCGGGCTCGCACCTCGTGAGGCTCGAGGCCCAGATTCATGGGCCCGAAGGAGACATCTTCCCGGACGCTGGCCGACAGCAGCTGGGACTCGGGATTCTGGAAGACCAGACCGACCTGAGAGCGCAAGGTTTTGAGCGCCCGGCGGCTGTAATCCAGGGGCTGACCGTCAAACAGCACTTCCCCGGCCTGGGGGCGGAGGATGCCGTTGAGATGGAGGCAAAGGGTGGTTTTGCCGGAGCCGTTGACGCCCAGAATGGCGGTGCGGCTGCCTCTCGGGATGGCCAAGGTGCAGTTCTGCAGGCCGACACTGCCCTCTGGATATGTAAAGGCGACTTCGTGCAGGGCAAGGATGGGGTTGGTCATCGCCAGTCCGTTAGAGCAAGAGAGCCAAGAGCAAGAGGGTCAGGCCGCCGGCGCCGGAGACGGCAAAACAGGACCTGCTGCCGGTAAATTCATTATCCAGGAAAAGCAACGGCCCATCGTTGGCCCGGGACAGAGCGGCCCTCTCCAGGGCTGCCGCCCGCTGCCAGACCTGAATGGCCAGGACAGCCACCATATTGCCCAGGGAGCGCCGGGCCGCCCGTACCGTGGCATAGCCTAATCGAGCTTTCTGGGCCGTAGTAATATCCTGCGCGGCAGAAAGAAAGACAAAAACCAGACGATAGCCCAAGGTCATTATTTCCAGGAGGATGGCCGGCATTTTGAGCCGCCGGAGCAGGGCAATCAGATCGGTCATGGGCGTGGTAAAAGCCAGGAATAGCAAGGCGGTCAGGCAGGCCAGGGACCGCCCGCAGAGGCGGATCACCTGGGGGAATTGGCTCGGCTCCCAGGCAATGGCTACAGGCCAGAGAGAATCGGTGCTCCGTATGGAAATGGCCAAAGTCGCAGCGCCAATGACCAGGAAACCCAGGGGCGGGACAAAGACCCGGAGGTAATACTGCAGGGGTATGCCCGCCCCCACCATAGTCAGCATGGCCAACCCGAGCGCCAGGGCGAACAGAAACCAGGGCTGCGTGGCTACAAAGGCGGAGATAAAGGCCAACAACGTCAGCAGCCCCTTGGCACCGGGATGCACCCAACGCCAGCGGTTGCAATAGGCCCATGACTCAATGAGCATCTGAAGACCTCTGTCGGCACTTGGCGGCGGTGACCACACTTCCCAAATAATACCCGATGAAACCGGCTCCCAACGCCGCCTGCAGGGCAAAGAGGAGCGAGGCGATTTCGCCGCTGGCAGGCTCCAACACCGGTTGGAACCAAGGTTGATAATCCGGCTGGATCTGATTGACCAACTCTTTCGCCTGATTGTCGGCACCACCAAAGATCTCCACTTCTTTCTGATCCGGCCCCGGAGCGGGCTTCTCCACCAGCAGGAGCGGCAGGATTAGAAGGACGATGACACCTAAGATAAGCCAGAGATTTTGAGACGGCTTCATACCTGCACCTCCTGTCCGGCAAAGACCTGCATCTCTTGTAATTCCGGATAATTGAACTTTTTCAAGGCATTGGCCACGACGACGGTCAGGAGGCCTTCACTGATGGCCAGAGGGATCTGGGTGATGGCAAAGATGCCGGCAAACTTAAGGAAGGAAGCGGCAAAGCCGCCGCTAGGATCGGGGAAGGCCCAGGCTAACTGGATGGAGGTGGTGACATAGGTGAGCAGGTCTGCCGTGGCCGCGGCCAGGAAGACGGACAGACCAAAGGATAGGCGCAGACTGCCGGCCAGGCGAAAGATCCCGTAGGCTGCAAAAGGCCCCACTATAGCCATGGAGAAGACGTTGGCCCCCAAAGTGGTCAGGCCGCCGTGAGCCAGCAAGAGGGATTGAAAGAGGAGGACCACCAGACCGATGGGGGCCATGACCACCGGCCCGAAGAGAATGGCTCCCAAACCGGTGCCGGTGGGGTGGGAACAACTGCCGGTGACCGATGGCATTTTCAGGGCTGACAAAACAAAGGTAAAGGCCGTGGCCACCCCCAGAAGCATGCGCTGCTGCGGTTTTTCCTGGATAATCTTTTTCACCCGGTGCAGGCCATACCCCACGAAGGGCAGGGACGCCAGACTCCAACCGACGGCGTGGGAAACGGGCAGGAAACCTTCCATAATGTGCATAAGCCTTCTCCTCAATGACAAAATACCAAGAAAAAAAGCCGCATCGACCTGAGGACGATGCGGACTTTCCGTTTTTAAAGCCCTACCTCGCGGGTTCACCCCCCAGTTATCCCGGGAGTGGTGGAGTGAAGGATCACGGCAGGTCTTCTGGCTTGCGAGTCAACCTCCAGGCGCCTTCCCAGTCATGTCGACCAGTGGCATTCTGCCCTTTGTCCTCGCTTACAGCGGCGGGTCCGCGGGGGATTTGCACCCCTCTTCCCTATTAAGCCCTGTCTGGCGCCATGATCTTTTCTATTGATTATCTTCTATCACAGGCTAGTTGGCCTGTCAAGCCATTCCCCAGAGTTTCCAGCGTTTGATCTCCCGGCGGGTTCCGGAGAAAGGCCTGGTGACATCTTTCTTATCTGTGCTGGTCGATCTTGATCGCACCTGGTACGGTAGAAAGCAAGGATGGCCGGATCTGGAGAAAAGGCTGAAACCTGCAGCCGGATGAGCTGGAGCAGATAAAAAACTTTTCCTCTTGAAAAATGTATATTATACTTGTATTACTTTTGCGGCCTGCGGGGGAGGTCGCAAGGGGGGATTATCATGCTGTATAAGTGTATCTGGGAAGGATGCAACAGGGTTTGGGGAGAGCCCGAGCCTGGAGAGGAAGGCTTTAGCCACGGTCTGTGTCCGATCCATTCTCGGTTAGCTTTTACCGAGCTTTTTCGGCGGTTGCAGCAGAAGGAAGGCAATCCAGACTGCTATCTGCGTTGTTATGGCAACTGCCCCCGCCACTGGTGCACATTTTATCCCCTCTGCGCCGTTGATGAACCCGGCCCGGAGCATGTGGCGGAATTGGAAATGCGGCTGACAGCCCGCAATCTTTCCAGGCAAAAAGGCTTGTAAGCCGAACCGAGGCCCCCTGGCGGGAACAGTCAGTTCTTGCCGGGGGGAATGGCCCACGGACTCCGTGATCCGGAAAAGCACCCGGGATGTGCTGGACGTCGGTTGCTCGGAAGGACAGGAGAGGGCCGGGACAGAGATGCTGCCAGGGGCGATGCCGCCCTGAAGGTCGAGAGATATGGTATGCCCAATCCGGTCGACCTGCAAAGAACCGCCAATATTTATTAATTTCAAATAATTATCTTACAATCAGCTCTTTTCCCCTTCCCCTGCCATGGGCTGATGCCCCACTTGGCAAAGATTCTGACCAGCACGCCTGCTGTCAGGAATCTGGCCAATTATCCCCCTCAAGATGAGCAATTTCATGTTTCTTTGCAAAAAAATCATCGGTTCCCTATTGGCCCCGGGCACCATTATCCTTATGCTGCTCCTCCTGGGCCTGTGGCGTCTGTGCCAGGCAGGCAAATCCTGCCGATCTGGCCGGCAATGGATTCTCCTGGCGACGGTCTGCTTTTCTCTGTTTACCACGGCGCCGCTGTCCACAGCATTCTTAAGCCCGTTGGAGCGTCGTTATGCCCCCTTGATTTCGTCCGCAGGTTTGCCCAATGTTCGCTTTATTGTTATTTTATCAGGTAGCCAGCGCTATACCGGCGACGTCCCGGCAACGAGTTGGCTCGACGATGATACAGCGGCGCGGGTTGCGGAAGGCATCCGACTTTATCATCTCTTTGCCGGTCAGCCCACCTTAATCATGTCGGGCGGTGGTGCCAGGCGGGTTGGGGCCCAGATGGCAGCCTTTGCCCAAGATTTGGGAATACCTCCAGAGAAACTGTTGGCGGAGACCAACTCCCTGGATACCCATGGCAATGCCCAAGAAGTAAAAGCCCTGGTCCAGCAGGACCCCTTTCTCCTGGTGACCTCGGCAGTGCATCTGCCTCGGGCCATGGCCATCTTTGAACAGCTGGGGATGCGGCCCATTCCCGCCCCGGCCGATTTCCGCAGCCGGGCAAGCTATTGCTTGGCGGATTTGCTGCCAGCTGGAGGAGCACTTCGAGACCTGGATGCGGCCCTGCACGAGTATCTTGGTCTGGCCTATCTGAAGCTCTTTCCCAGTCGAGCCGGGAAATAACTTACTTCTTTTTGTCGACTAATATTGCCAGCCCTATGGATCTCATCCTTACTTTCCTGATGCTGCTGACCTGTGCCGGTCTGATTTTTCAGGCGGCAGCGCTGCTGGCCCTGCATTTTTTTTGCCGGCGTCCCTTGCCGCCCCTGCCGCCGGGGCCCGAACCGGGCATTACCCTCCTGAAGCCGGTGCGCGGCGTGGATGCTGCCACCCGCGCCTGTTTGGCCAGCTTTATCCGGCAGGATTATCCTGGTGGACAGATCTTGTTTGGCGTCGCTGCCGCCGATGATCCCGTCAGAGCAGTTGTGCAGGATTTAAAGATAGAACATCCTGACGTTGATATCCAGATCATTCATTGCCCGGAAAAGCTGGGGTTGAATCCCAAAGTCAGTACGCTGCGCCAGCTTGTGCCCCATGCCAGGCATGATTTGTTGGTCATTTCGGACAGTGATGTGTTAGCGCCGCCCGATCTGTTGACGCATCTGGCCGCCGCCCTGCAGGAACCGGGGGTAGGGCTGACCTCCTGTTTATACCGGGCCGGGCCGGCGGCAACGGTGGGCAGCGCCCTGGAGGCCCTGGCCATCAGTGCCGATTTTATCCCCTCGGTGGCTGTCGCCCATTACCTGGAAGGCGTCAGCTTTGCCCTGGGGGCGGTCATGGCCGTCCGCCGGGAAGCCCTGGAACAGTTGGGCGGCTTGGCCGCTATTGCCGATTATCTGGCCGATGACTATCAATTGGGTCAACGAGTCCGACAGGCCGGCTGGCAGGTAACCATCCTGCCGCTGGTGGTGGCGACGGTGCAACCCCAGGCAACCATCGGGGGATTCCTTGCCCATCAGTTGCGTTGGGCCAGGACCTATCGGGTCTGCCGGCCTTGGGGTTTTTTCGGCTACGGCGTGACCTTGGTGTCCACCTGGAGTCTGCTGTCCTGGTGGCTCGGGGGTTTTTCCTGGTGGGGAGGTAGTTTGGTTGCCGCTGCCTGGCTCACCCGTTTCCTGGTAGCCTGGGGGGCGGAACGGCTCCTGTTGGGCGGTCAACTTGCCTGGCACTTTTTTTTCTTGCTGCCGTTGAAGGATTTGCTATCCTTCGCACTATGGGTTCTCAGTTTTTTGGGTGATACCGTGGTCTGGCAAGGGCGGCGCTATCGGGTCAGGACCGATGGCCGTCTCCAGGAATTGGAGTGAACAGGGCAGCATGGATCCCATTGAGCTGACCAAACTGCTGGAAGAGGTCCAAACCGGGCGGCTGAGCATTGCGGAGGCGCAGGCGCGGTTGCTCCACCTTCCCTTTGAAAATCTCGGTTTTGCCCATGTTGATCATCATCGCCACCTCCGCCAGGGCTTCCCCGAAGTAGTCTTTGCCGCCGGCAAAAGCGTGGCTCAGCTGCAAGCCATCCTGACTGCCCTGACCCAACGTACTCTGCAGATTCTGGTCACCCGTCTGGTGCCGGAGAAGGCCAGCCAGATCCAGGAAGCCTTCCCATGGGCAGTCTACCATCCGGAGGCCCAGGTGCTGACCTTTGGCTTAGACCAGGCCGTGGACCGGGGGCGGGGGCTGATCCTGGTGATCGCCGCCGGGACCTCCGACCTGCCGGTGGCTGAGGAAGCCCGCCTTACCGCGCAGATCATGGGCAATCGGGTGGAGTCCATCTATGATGTGGGAGTGGCCGGTTTGCACCGCCTGTTGGCCTATAAGGAAAAACTGCAGGAGGCCTCTGTTTTCGTAGTGGTGGCCGGCATGGAGGGGGCCCTGCCCAGTGTGGTTGGTGGTCTGGTGCAACGTCCAGTCATCGCCGTCCCCACCAGCGTCGGCTATGGCGCCAGTTTTGGCGGATTGGCCGCTCTGTTGGGCATGCTGAACTCCTGCGCCGCCGGAGTCTCGGTGGTGAACATCGACAACGGCTTCGGGGCGGGCTACATCGCCGCCCTTATTAATCGGCGGGAGTGAAGTGCACGCCCTCAAATGGGCAGCGGCGGTTCTTTTTTAGCGGCCAGCAACGCCTTAAAGTGGTCCCGCTCTTTGTGGGCCAGCAAAAGGTCCGCTTCGAGGGCGGCCCTTTCTGAGGCGGCCTGCGGACTCAGGGCCGCCAGCTTCTTTTCCAACTCCTGGATCTTTTTCTCACAGCGGTATAATTCTGAGGCAAGATAGCGGATAGACATACGATCCCTCAGGCGGCGCGGCTGCCGGGCGGATGCAGCCGAGATAATGCCAGTTAAAGGACCGCCAACAAGCGCTCCCACAGTTCCCGGCGGCCCTCATGGGTGAGGGCGGAAAACCAGATGAGGTCCGTCAAGCCGGAGGGGGCCAGGCTGGCGGTGATTGCTTGCAGCTGCCGCTGGCGTTGGCTTTTTTTCAGCTTATCGGCTTTGGTAAGGACCGCAATCACCGGCCGCTGCCAGCTTTGCAGGTTGGCGATAATCTCCAGCTCTTCCGGGCCGGGTCGACGCCGACAATCCATGAGGAGAACCACGGCCCGCAGGCCGACCCGCTGCTGCAGATAGACGGCGATGAGGCGCAGCCAGCGGTCTTTCACCGGCAGCGGTACCTGCGCGTAGCCATAACCCGGCAGGTCAACAAAGTACCAGCTAGCATTGACCAGAAAAAAATTAATGGTCTGAGTACAGCCCGGCCGGGAGCTGGTGCGCACCAAGTTCTTGCGATGCAGCAGGGCATTGATCAGTGATGACTTGCCCACGTTGGAGCGGCCCCAGAAGGCCACCTCCGGGAGCCGCGGGGCCGGGAAA
>Ga0272446_1006265_pt1 | contig 12521 bp, 8 predicted proteins | sample YNPCB0061_FD_194587 | JGI IMG/M metagenome (GOLD analysis project Ga0272446, IMG submission 194587) | Hot spring microbial mat communities from Yellowstone National Park, WY, United States - YNP-CB-006-1 | ecosystem: Environmental > Aquatic > Thermal springs > Hot (42-90C) > Sediment | place... | reverse complement strand
CCAATAAGTTTAGGGAATTGCACGATAAATATCTTCCGGAACCAGTAATGGAAAGACATAAATATAAAACTTCTGAAATTTCAATGGCACTTAGATTTTTACACTGTTCATTTTTCTATGATGCTTTATTAAATCTAAATACTATATTAGCTCCATTACAAAAAGATCCAAATAAAAAGGAACAATCCATATTTGAACTTATTGATTTAGAATTAGATCAAAAAGCCAAAGATGAATTGCTATCAAAAGCTAATGAATTTAGGAAGCAATTTGAGGAAAATAATCTTCATAAATGGCGTCATAAATTTGTTGGTCATAAAGACATAGAAAATGCAGGCGACACAGAAGGTATGTATTTAAATTTTATTAAAAGTGATATAATTGAATTCTGCAAAAATTTGATAAATCAGATTGATAAGTTTATTGTTAAGAGCTATGATGTGGCATACAACAATAATTTCACACAAATGTATTCCAAAAGTTTTGAAAAGATGTTAGAGCTTTTCGAAAAGGAGTTAAAAAAATAAAAGGTCAATATTCCAGTTTTTCAGAATAAAGGATTAAATTAAGTGTGTTTAATCAGAGAGATATTTTATTCATCTTTCTTTTTTATAAAAGAAAATTTAGTTTAGAAGTATGGAAAATATAGGATACATAGAAATAACCATAAGCGGAGCTAAAGGAAGTCTTAGATTAACTCCGGATACATTTGATATCAGAGAACTTACTGAATTAATTCAGCAAGTAGAAAAGATGTTATTCCCGGGTGAAAGAAAAGAACGCCCTTTAATTAGCTATCGAATGGAAGAAGGTTCGGTTAAAAACATTTTCAAGACAAGTCTTCAATTAGTAATTGGATTTAATGCAGTTTTAGCTCAGGTTCAAACCTCTCAAAACATTGATTTTCTTGAAATAAACACGGCAAAAGCTTTTGAAACATTTCAGGAAGAAGCGATAAAGAAGGATTACACTTTTGAAATAAAAACATCTGTTGAAAATTCTCCGATATTAAAAATAGACAAATCAACTTTCTTCTATCGCACTTCAGAGAATTGGGTTGATGCAGAATTTTATTTTTTTGGTAAAGTAACAAATGCTGGCGGTAAAGATAAAGCAAACATTCATTTGGTTACGGATGAGTTTGGAACAATTTATATTCAAACTCCTCAGGAATTTTTAGCAAAAGTGGAAGAAAACATTTTATACAAGAATTATGTGATTCGAGCAAAAGGGAAACAAAATTCTAATACAGGAGAGATTGATAAACAAAGTTTAACATTTATTGAACTCATTGATTATAACACAAAATATGATGATCAATATCTAAAGAATCTTAGAAAAAAAGCGATGGAATGGTTAAACGAAATAAATCCTGATGAATGGTTAAGAGATATCAGAGGTTACGATGCCTGAAGGTGCATTACTTGATACAAGTTTTTTCCTGAGGTTTTTAAATGAAAAGGATGATCTTTTTGAAAATGCAGACAAATACTATCAATATTTTCTGAAAAAAGAAATCAAATTATTCATTTCTACAATTTCAATTGCAGAGTATTGTGTTAGAGGTACAATTGATCAATTGCCTCTTAGAAACCTAATAGTATTACCATTTAATATCAAACAGGCTGAAAAAGCTGGCGAATTTGCCAGAATACTTTATGAAGCAAGAAAAAATAAAAATCTTGAAGTTGCAGAAAGGCCAATTATTATAAATGACGCCAAATTATTTGCCCAAGCACATACTGACGAAAGAATAAATTATTATGTAACAGCAGATACAAGAAGCATTAATATCTATAATAATGTAAAATCGAAAACTAATTTGGATTTTGCTTTTATTGATATTAGTATTAAACATTCAGATACATTTGGAATATTAGATTTGTAGCAAAATAATTTTTCACAATTAGTAAACTATTTCCAATGAACCTCACCAAAATCGAATGAACAGAAAAAGTCTGGAATCCAAGCATAGGATGTGATAAAGTTTTTGCCGGCTTTAATAGTTAACCAACAAAAATAATTTGGACAGACTCACCAAAATCTAAAAGCTAAAGCATTAACTCTCTAAAAAAATAAAAACAATTTTTCATAATGTATTTCATAATAATAAGTTATTTTTGAATGTGAATTGTATTTCAACTTGTTAAATTTTTGTAATTATTATCTAAAAAGTAATCCAAGATAGAAAGGCTTATAAATGAAAAACAAAATGGAATTAATGTCACCAGTTGGCAGTTTTGAATCTTTAATGTCTGCAATTAAAGCTGGTTGCGATTCTGTTTATTTTGGTGTTGAGCAACTCAATATGAGAGCTGTTTCATCAATAAATTTTACTTTGAACGACTTAAAGAAAATTTCTGAAATTGCTAAAGAGAATAAAATCAAAACATACATCACTCTTAACACAATAGTTTATGATCACGATTTATCATTAATGAAAGAAATCATTAATGAAGCAAAAGCAAATTCTATTGATGCAATTATTGCTTCGGATCAAGCAGTGTTAAACTATTGCAGAAAGATTGGAATGCCTGCACATATTTCCACACAATGTAATGTAACTAATATTGAAACTGTTGAATTTTATTCCCCTTTTGCAGATGTGATGGTTTTATCAAGAGAATTAAGTTTGCAACAAGTCGCAAGTATTGTAAAGGAAATTGAAAGAAGAGAAATTACCGGTCCATCAGGAAATTTAGTTAAAGTAGAAATTTTTGGTCATGGAGCTTTATGCATGGCTGTTTCGGGTAAATGTTATTTGAGCTTGCATACATTCAATGCATCTGCAAATCGAGGAGCTTGTTTCCAAAACTGCAGAAGAACTTACATTGTTACAGATAAAGAAGATGGTTATGAATTAGAAATTGATAACGAATATATAATGTCAGCCAAAGATCTTTTGACAATAGATTTCCTCGATAAAATTATTGATGCTGGAGTTAGTGTTTTGAAAATTGAAGGACGTGCTCGTTCTGCAGATTATGTTTATGAAACTACAAAATGTTATCGCGAAGCAATTGATAGTGTTTATGATAAAACTTATACAATAGAAAAAATTGAAGAGTGGAAAAACAGATTAGCAACTGTTTACAATCGTGGTTTTTGGGATGGATATTATTTAGGAAGAAAATTAGGTGAATGGAGCAATCAATATGGTTCATCTGCTACGAAGAAAAAAATTCTTCTTGGCAGCGGAAGAAAATATTATGATAAAATTAAAGTTGGTGAATTTATTATTGAGTCTCATTCACTAAAAGTTGGCGATGAAATTATTATTACAGGTCCAACAACAGGATTAGTAAAAACTATTGTTGAAGAGATAAGAGTTGATGACAAACCTATTGATGAAGTTACAAAGGGAACAATTTTTTCGATTAAAGTTCCGGAAAAAATTCGCCCATCAGATAAACTTTACAAACTTGTCAATTCTTGATGCTGATGAAAAATCAATTTAAAATTATTCATTTAAGAAATAAATGTATTGGATGCAATGCATGTGTTGAATCAGCTCCAAACCGATGGCGAATTTCAAAAAAAGATGGCAAAAGTGTTTTGATTGGTGCTAAAGAGAAAAAAGGAATTTATATTGCTGTTGCAAATAAAGATGAGTATCCTGAAAATTTAGAAGCGGCAAAAAATTGCCCGGTTAACATTATTAGAATTGAATAATAACAATTTATAAATCCAGAATTGTAATTAGAAATATTGGCGAAGGTTGTGAGAAAAAAGTTCTCGCAAAGAACGCAATGAAGTCGCAACGAACGCAAAGTTTTAATATCAAAACCAGTATTGTCAACATAAAAAGATTTCTAATTACAAATCTGAGATAAACTTTATGAACAAAAACTAAATTAATTAAAATGCACTTAAGAAAATTTTTAATAATTCTGTTAATTCCCTTTTGCTTGTTTGCACAACAAGAAGAAATTGTTTCTTATCTAAAAAATATTTCTGTTACAAGAATTTCAAGCGATGGTGAAAATCTTTGGATTGCAACAAATGGTAATGGAATTTTTCAATTTAATTTAGCCAGTGAAAAATTTACACAATATTCAACTCAACAAGGCAATTTGCAAATGGATTTATTTCATTCAATTGCTGCAAGTAAAGATTTTGTTTGGGCAGGTTCAACAGATGGTTTGTTTATCTTTGATAAAAAAAATAATAATTGGAGTAGAAGAAAATTTAGTTTAGGTGGAATATATGCAAATTGGATACGTGCATTGGCTTTTGATGAAAAAGAAAATGTTTTGTGGATTGGAAGATTCAAATATTTGACCAAGTTTGATCTTTCAACAAAAAAATACACCGATTATGATTTGACGATTAGAAACAATGATAGAACAAACAATATTAAGTCTTTGCTCGTTGATGGAAATTATTTATGGATTGGAACTGAAGCTGGTTTGCATCGTTATGATAAGAGAAAAGATTTTAATGAAAAAGATGCAAGATTATTTTTTGATACAAAGAATAATTCCTTTAATGGAGATGGTGATCAAGTTTCAATTTCTTCATTGCTATCCGAACGAGATTATTTATGGGTTGGGTTAGATGAATTCATTACTGATGAGCGACCGGAATTTAATGTTGGTGGTTTATTCAGATTTGACAAACAAAATGAATGGCTTTTATTTGATGCGACAAAAGGAATGACCGGCAATGGTGTGTTTTCTTTAGAAAGAACTGGCAATTATATTTGGGCATCACTTTATCAATTTGGAAAAGCAACAAAAGAATATTTTGGAAGAGGAATTGTTTTGATCAATCGTGTAACTAATCAAGTTATACCAATTAATGATGATAGACTTCCAAGAATCATTTATTCAATTTATTTTGATGGAACAAATTTGTGGCTTGGAACAGAAAATGGATTGATAAAAATAAATTTCTTCAATAAGCTTGCAAAGTGGAAATAAAAAGGAACTATTATGATTAACACTTCTCTAAAAAAATTAAACAAACTCAAAAAAGAATTTAAGAACAAACGTATTGCCATAATTGGTGATATGATGTTGGATAGTTATTTCTGGGGAAAAGTTAGTAGAATTTCTCCTGAAGCTCCTGTCCCTGTTGTTGCAATTGATGAAGAATTTTTTCGATTCGGCGGAGCAACAAATGTTGCATTAAATATTAAAACACTTGGTGGAATTCCAATTCCTTTTGGTGTTATTGGTGATGATCTTGACGGAAAAAATTTAAAAAAATTATTAAAGGATTCTTCAATTACAGATGTTGGAATATTCATTGACAAAACTCGTCCAACTACAAATAAGACAAGAGTAATTGCAAACAATCAACATGTTGTTAGAATTGATAAAGAAAACGTGAATTCAATTCCACCAATTATTGAGAATAAAATTCTTTCTCTATTGAAGAAAGAAATTAAAAATATTGATGCGATAATTTTGGAAGATTATAACAAAGGTGTTCTGACATCAACTTTAATTCAACGAGTGATTGAACTTGCGAATGAAAATAAAAAGATAATCACAGTTGATCCAAAGTTTAATAATTTCTTTACTTATAAAAATGTTACAGTATTCAAACCAAACCGAAAAGAAACCGAAGATGCATTAGGAATAAGAATTAATTCAAATGAAGATATTACAAAAGCTGGCAATCAATTATTAGAAAAATTGCAAGCAAAAATTGTATTATTAACATTAGGAGAAGATGGAATTGCATTATTTGAAAAAGATAAACCAGAAAAGAGAATTCCGACAAAAGCAAGAAAAGTTGCAGATGTTTCCGGTGCAGGTGATACTGTAATTTCAACATTAACAATGGCTTTAGCTGCTGGTGCTCAAATTTATGATGCTGCATATTTAGCTAATTTTGCTGGTGGACTTGTCTGCCAAGAAGTTGGTATCGTTCCAATTCATATTAATTATTTATTTGAAAGTGTTAAGGAAGAACTTTTATGAGTTTTGTGAAAGACATTTATGAATTAAAATTAATTTGTGACGAATTAAAAAAACAAAACAAAAAAATAGTTTTCACAAATGGAGTTTTCGACATTTTACACGCTGGACATGTTGATTATTTAATCAAAGCAAAAGCACTTGGCGATGTTTTAATTGTTGCTGTTAATTCAGATTCTTCAGTTAAAAGAATTAAAGGTGAATTACGACCTGTTGTTCCAGAAAATGAAAGAGCATTTATTATATCTCAACTAAAACCTGTTGATTATGTTACAATATTTCAAGAAGATACGCCTTACGAAACAATTCGTACAATCGTTCCAGATGTTTTAGTTAAAGGAGCTGATTGGTCAAAAGATAAAATTGTTGGAGCTGATATTGTTGAAACGAATGGTGGAAAAGTTGTAACAATTGAATTTGTTAATCAAACTTCTACAACTAATATCATTAAAACTGTTTTAGAAAAGTACAAACAGAATGATTGATGATGAATTAAATAAAGAAGAACAGCAGCAAGATAACAACCATGATGAAGCGCTTAATCATGATGATGAACTGCATCCTGAAAATAATTCTTCATCTCAGAGTAATGAATCTCAAGCTTCGCCAAAACAAAGCAATGGAAAAATTAGAAGAAGTTTATTTCGCAAGACAATAAATTTTTTCATCTTAAGTTTTATTTCACTACTCGCATTAGTTTTAGTTTTGATTGGGTTCACACAAACGAAAACATTTAGAAATTTTCTCAGAGATAAAGTTGTAGAATTAGTTAATAAGGAAATTAATGGTAAATTAAATATTGAAAGAATTGATGGAACAATAATCACTTCCCTGTTTCTTAAAAACACTTCAGTAGTTGTTGACAAAGACACTCTTCTTTTTGCAAAGGAAATTGAAGTAAAAACAAGTCCTGTGCAATTACTTGTAAAGAAAATTTTTATAAGGAAATTTTCATTAAAAGATATTTCAATAAATTTGCTTCAAGATGAAAGTGGAAAATGGAATTACGAAAAGCTCATCAAACCAAAACCAGAAGACACATCCAAAACTACTTTTTCTTTTTTAATTCAAGCTCCAGATATTGAGTTAAGAAATTTATCATTAACGCGTAAGACATTTTCAAACAAAGGTTCGGAAAAGATTTATCAAAATTTGAATGCTGATGATTTGAGAATTGATAATCTCTTTTTTAATGCTCAAGCTTTTGCAGATATTGAAAACAACAATTACTTATTAATTTTAAAAGAGCTTTCCTTCAAACCAAATTTGACAAGATTTAATTTGCGATATATATCAGGTGAGTTTGCAATAACTCAAGATTTTGCAAGTGTAAATAATTTTTACTTTTTAACTGATAGCAGCGAAGTCAAAATTAATGCACGCATTGATAGTCTTAATCTTTTTAGTAATACACCACTGAGAAATTTTAGAGATTATCCTCTTTCAATAGATTTAAAAGCTTCACCATTTAATTTTGATGATCTTTCATCTTTCATCACAAGCACAGAAATCTTGAAAGGAAATCCTTCTTTTGAATTAAAAGCCAAAGGTAAATTTGGAGCTTTCAATATTGAACGTGCAAAACTCGATTATCGAAATACACACTTTGATTTTAGTGGACAGATTTTGAATTTGAATGTTCCAAACAAGTTGTTGATTAAAGCAAATATTTCCAATACTGATATTGATTACAAAGATATAAATTATTTACTCCCCTCTTTGAAATTACCCGATTATGCAAAAATGGTTTTGACAAATGTGAATGTTGAATATGAAGGTGAGCCGACTAATTTCAAAACTAAGTTTGCTGGAAATGTTGACGATGGTAAAATTGAAGGAGAAGGCTCGATGAATTTGAAATCAAAGCCAATTAAATATGACATAAAATTTTCTTCATCAAATTTGAATTTAGCTGCACTCACAAATTTCCCTACAAGTATTAATGCAGATTTCTCAATCGTTGGGAAAGGAACTTCTCCGATGGATTTATTTGCTGACATGAAATTGAAATTGCAAAACACATTAATTAATGAAATCACAATAGACAAATTAGATGTTGAAGGAAATGCAAAAGATCGAAGAATTGATTTAACTTTTATCGGAAATTCTGAAGGAGCTAAGTCATACATTTCTTCATATTTGGTGTATGATCAAGATACTATACCAAGCTACAACATAATCGGCGATGTTAAAAATCTTGACCTTGAAAAATTTACAAAAGAACCAAATCTAAAAAGCAAGTTGAATTTATATTTTTCACTCGATGGTAGCAGTTTTGATCTTGATAAAATGAACACAAAATTTTCTTTTGGAATAGATTCTTCTTACATAAAAAATAAATGGATTAATTCATCAATTGTTGAAGCAAGACTTTCCAAATCTGAAGCAAACCGTGAAATAAGTTTGACATCTGACTTTGTTGATTTTAAAATCGATGGAAATTTTTCTCTATCAAAAGCATTGGAATTGTTAGCTTACGAGTCAAAATCAATTTCACAGATTATTTCAAATAAAATTACTGAATTAAATCCGTTGAATGTGATTGAGCAAAAACAAGTTTTGGATACAACCAAAATCGAACAGCCAAAATTTATAAATGAAGATTTGAAATTTAATTACAATTTCAAGTTCAAGGATTTTGAATTAATTGCTTTATTGATTGGGAATGATAAACTCGATATTGCTGGAAGTGGTTCAGGATATGTTGAAAATACAAATCCAAATTTCACAATCTCCACAGAATTGAATATCGAATATTTAGTTATGATGAACCAAGGGAAGATGATTTATCTTTCTAATTTCAATACGGGTTTTAATTTTTCTCGTGATAATAATTCATCTTCGTTTGATAATATTTTTGGTTCTGCTTCTGTTACCGGCAAACGATTTTATTCGGGAAGTAATATAAAATCAATTCATGCCGATTTAGTTTTTAACCAAAGTAAATTATTTCTAAATGCTGGAGCCAATTTTGACGATTTATTTTCACTTGAAGGTGAAGGTTTAATTTTAATGACTCCTAATGAACAAAAATTTCTTTTGACCGATCTTCTTTTTAATTATGATGGAATTGAATGGACAAATGCCGACACAGTTAAAGCTCATTTCAATCAAAATCTTTTTAGCATAGAACAGTGTGAATTAAGGAATGACACAACAAAAATTTATGCTAATGGAATTATTCAAAACGATGGAGAACAAAATTTAAATATTACAGCGAAAAGTATAACTGGAAAAATTTTAGAAAAGTATTTCTTCGGAATAAAAAATTCTACTCTCATTACAAATGGAACTGCTAAAGCAAAAATAACCGGCAAATTCGAAAATCCATTGATAGATGTATCTTTTGAAGCCAACGATTTGAAAATTGAAAAATACTTTCTCGGTAACATCAAAGGTTCGATGAATTATGTTGATAAAAAGATGACAACAAAATTTACATATCTTGATGCTAATCGCAATGAAGCAAATCCACTATTTCTATTCAAAGGAGAATTTCCAATTGATTTAAGTTTTGCATCGGTTAAAGAAAGATTTTTAAGTGACGAGCCACTTTCGATTGAATTGTATTCTGAGAATTTCAACTTACGACAACTTGGAAATGTATTGCCATTTATTTCAGACCAAAGTGGAAATCTTAAAGCTAACATAAAAGTAAAAGGTAGTTTTAATAATCCTGAATTTGAAGGATATGCTTATTTAACGAATGGATTTTTCAAAACAACTTCAACTAATCTTGATTACAAAGTTGGTGCAAAATTAAATTTTGATAGAAAAGGAATTAAGGTTGACAGTTTAAGTCTTGCAAATGCAGGCGGCACAAATTATCCTGGAGAAATAAAAGGAATTGGCTCAATTGTATTTGATGGCTTTGAAATGAAAGATGTTAACCTAAGATTTTTTGGAAGTCTTGCTGTTATGTCTCAACAAACAAAAAATGTTAGTCCATTTTTTTATGGAGATTTAAAAATATCAACTGATGGTGATTGGCTTTTAACAAAGCAAGCGGATAAATTTTATTTCAAAGCAAACATGATAATGGATAAAACAGATTTGTATTACACAACCGGAAGAGATGAAGCAGCAAGCACTAACAAAAATTTCGACTTTGTGTTCGTAGTTGATTCTTCAAAAATTGATAAAGAATTAATTCGATTCCAAAATATTCTCTCGCTTGAAAATTCTAATTCATCAAATAAAAAATACAATAACAGAAATTTCAACTTTGATTATGAAATTGGAATCAAATCCGGTAACGATGCAAAACTAACTTTCATTCTTGGTCAAGCATTGAACCAAAAACTTTTTGTCAATATGAATGGTTCAATGAAATATGAAAACATTAACAACATTTCACGTGCACAAGGAACATTTGAACTATTGCAAGGAAGTAAATTAGATTTCTTCAAAACATTTGATGCAGTTGGATTCTTGAGATTTGAAGGTGATATTACCAATCCTTTTTTGGATATTACTGCAACATACAATTCAACTTATATTAATCCTCGAGATGAAAAACAAGAACTTCAAGATGTTGCAATAAAGATAAATATAAAAGGACCACTTTCTGATCTTGGTAAAAATTTATCGAGTGACCAAAATGCTTTGAGTGTTTATATTGGCGCTCGAAATATTCAAAATAATGTTCGTGATACAAAATATGATTATGCTGATGCATTTTCTTTTATATTGATGGGAAAATTCAAAGATGATTTAACAGCTCAAGATAAAGCAGTTGTTGCTGGACAAACTAAAAATGCTATTGGAAGCACAGCCACATCATTTTTGGGTTCTGTTTTGACAAACTTTGTTAATTCACAAGTTGGAGATTTAATCAACAATATTACAATCAACTCTTCAGGCGAACAAACAAAATTTAGTCTTTCCGGAAGAATCGAAAACTTTAGTTATTCATTTGGTGGAACTACAGAAACATTTTCTAACTTTAGCAAAGCTAACTTGATGTTGGAATATCGTTTTTATCCAACTAACTTGAAAGCAAGATTTGAAAGAAAAGATCCAATCATCAAAACATTTGGATTGGATGATAAAATTCTTGAAATGGCTTTAAAATATAAATTCGAGTTCTAATGAAAAAAGAAATTAAATCATTGTTCAAAAACCATCCCGGTTTAAAAATTAAATCAAAAGAGTTAGCAGAAAAACTTGGATTATTCAGCGAACATCAATTAGCAGAATTAAAACATTTTCTTTATCAATTAACTCAAGAAGAGTTCTTAGAAAAAGTTGGGAAACGATATCAACTCAAAATGGATGATTCTGAAAAATTGATTGGAACATTACAAATCGTCAACCAAGGTGATTTTGGTTTTGTAAATCTTAAAGAAAATAAAATAAAAGATATTTTTATTGCGGGGAAAAACTTATCTAATGCACTGGATGGAGACTTAGTTGAAGTTGCATTAACAAAAACACAACGCGGGAAAAATCTTGAAGGTAAAATCATTTCTATTCTTGAAAGAGGAAGAAAAGAAATTATAGGAACATTAAAGAAAAGTGGTTCTTATTTTTTTGTAGTTCCAGATGATGATAAAATTCATCACGATGTTTTTGTCTCTCCAAAAAATTTAAATGGTGCAAAATCGGGAGATAAAGTAGTTGTCTCGTCAATCGTTTGGGAAGTTAACCAACCAAATCCTGAAGGAAAAATTTCTGAAGTTTTAGGAAAAGCTGGTTCATACGATACTGAAATTGCAACGATTGCAAGAGAATTTAATTTATTGTATAAGTTCAATAAAAAAACTTTGAAGGAAGCTGAAGAGATTAGTCAACAAATTCCACAAGAAGAAATTAAGAAAAGACTTGATCTAAGAAATGAAATTATTTTCACTATTGATCCAGAAGATGCAAAAGATTTTGACGATGCTGTTTCAGTTAAAATTTTAGATAATGGGAATTATGAAGTTGGAGTTCATATTGCTGATGTTAGTCATTACGTAAGAAAAGGAACTCATTTATTTGATGAAGCGTTTCAGCGAGGAACAAGTGTTTATTTAGTTGGCAAAGTTATTCCAATGTTACCGGAAAAACTTTCAAATAAAATTTGTTCTTTGGTTCCAAACGAAGATCGTCTAACGTATTCAGTAATTTTCGAGCTAACACCAAAAGCAAAAGTTGTTAATTATGAAATCAAAAAAACAATTATCAATAGTAAGCGAAGATTTACTTATGATGAAGTTCAGGAAATCATTGAAACAGGATCTGGAGATTTTTCTTTTGAAATTACTTTGCTCAATAAAATTTCAAAAACTTTAAGAGCAAACAGAATGAGAAAAGGTAGTATAAACTTTTTCTCTCCTGAAGTTGTCTTTAAACTTGATAAAAATGGCGTTCCGATAGATATCAAAATAAAAGAAATTCGAGAAAGTCATAATTTAATTGAAGAACTTATGCTGCTTGCAAATCAAATAGTTGCAGAACATGTTAAGCCAAAAAAGAATGAAGTTGAATATCCTTTTGTTTATCGTGTTCACGATTTACCTGATAAAGAAAAATTAATTGAATTTTCGCGATTCGTTAAATCTCTTGGTTATAGCTTTGATCCAAATGCAGCAAATAAATCAAAACAATTTC
>Ga0272446_1006263_pt1 | contig 12525 bp, 10 predicted proteins | sample YNPCB0061_FD_194587 | JGI IMG/M metagenome (GOLD analysis project Ga0272446, IMG submission 194587) | Hot spring microbial mat communities from Yellowstone National Park, WY, United States - YNP-CB-006-1 | ecosystem: Environmental > Aquatic > Thermal springs > Hot (42-90C) > Sediment | place... | reverse complement strand
GATCGAGCCGATCGTTCGCTCCATGCCGAAGACCAGTGCTTCGACGAAATTGTCGGCCTTCTGCAATCGGGTGTCGGTGATGAGCAGCAGACCACGTTCGGGCAAGGGCCAAGTGGGATCGGGCTGCCAGACAATGCCGGCTCCTACCTCCGGCTCGGGTTGCTTGACGAAGAAGGAACTGAGCCAGCCGCCCCAAGTACGTCGCTGTGCTGCGGCCGGCCCTTCGGGCATCTCTAGAAGCAAACTCGGCTCGGTCGGTGTCTCCCGGTTGACCCGCAACTGCACCTCCGGCAGTTCGGCTCGCTGCATGTACCAGAAGTAGTGCGCCCACTGGTCGTAGACATCCGGTTGCTTGTCTCGACTGGTCGCCATCTTTTGCCAGGCCGACCAGTAGCGTTCCTTCTCCGTGCGTCCGCGACGGAGAAAGCGGATCTCCCGAATCTCGTCGCCGGGTTGCAAGCCGGCCTTGGCTGCCGGGGAGTCCGGTTCCACTTTGACCACCGTACTCAAGACGTGGTAGGCGATGCCCAGTTGCGGAATCGACATGGGAGCCGAGGGGGTCATCGGCACTTCCTCGCCCAACGCGAAGGTGTCGTCCCAGTCCATCGGCGGCAGCGTTCGGCTCTTGACCTCATGATCGACCCGGCCCAGAACGGTCAGCACCACCTTCCACTTGCTCGGATCTTTTTTCGGATCTTCATGAATGCGACGCGCGATTTCGTAGGGCAAACGCACCGGATCCAGTGCCGCAGGCGGTAGCACTACGTCGGGCTCCTTACCGTAACGCAGAGCAACTCCAGTGATCTCGTCGCCTTTGTTCAAACCGACTTTGCTAGCCGGCGAGTCCTTGCGGATCGAAGCGATCTTACCCATCTTCATCGTTGCGCCGAAGGTCACATGAAAGGCGGGCGGCACCAAGATGTTGACCACGGCAGGTTCTTTCGAGGAGCCATCGGTCGGTCGCTCACGCCGTACCTGAATGACCATCGGCTTGCCTGCCAGAGCGTTGAGTCGTTGGCGGAAGACAAAGGGATCGGCTACACCTTCTTCGGGCTTATGAGTGGGATCTAGAGGGAGGGGTAGCAGATGCAACGGCTGATCTGGAGTGGACGGATCTGTCGTGGCGATCAACTGATCGCCGTGTTCAAACCCAACAGGGGGAACGGCGAGGGTGGCTTGCTTGCCGTCAGCTCGGCGAACCTGCACTTGCAGAGTTTCGGAGCCGGCCTTGCTCAGTCGTCGGCACAGTTCGATCCAGCCGGCAGCCCCTTCGGGCAGCGGTTGCATTTCCAACTGTCCCTTGACGGTGCTGGCCAGGGGCACATCGCCTTTGTCGAGCGGTAGCACACGAGCAGAAGCGGCCGCGCTGCCGAATTGATAGGGCAGCTTGATTTCTCGCCGATAGCGACCGGGGATCAACTCCAACTTGACCGGACGATCGACGCCGATGACCGGCACCAGGCCGCTCTTTTCGCGATGCGGATTGATCAGTTTGGTGTGCTGTTGGCCATTGCGATCCTCGAAGGTGAACTCCAGGTGCTGATTGGCACCGGACAGAGCGACGGCCACCCGCATCTCGTCGAACCAGGGATTTTTCTTGTCGTCCAGGGCCGCGACTCGCCAGCCGGGATGGACACCTTCTTCCCAGGCTCGTGAGCCAGGTTCGGTTCGCCAGATGATGGCGGGCGGACGTTCCACACCGCTGTAGTTGTAGACGAGAATGAACGCCAGGGCACCGAAGAGCAAATTCATAATAACGCCGGCCGAGATGATGAGCATACGCTGACCGACCGTTTTGTTCTTGAAGGATCGCGGGTAATCCTCGTCCTCGTCGGCCTCTGGCCCCTCGCCGACCATGTTGACGTAGCCACCCAGGGGCAACAGGGCGATCTTGTAGGTCGTTTCGCCGCGTGTGAAACTGCATCCGGGAATAGCCGGCCCAAAGCCGATTGAGAACGTCAAAACGTGGACATCGCACCATTTAGCGGCCAGGAAGTGACCCAGTTCGTGAATGAACACGACGAAGCCCAATCCGATGGCGGTCTTGGCCACCGTCAACAGCCAGTCGGGCCCATAGGCGCGATAGAAGTAGATGAGGACAGCGAAGAACAGCAGCAGGTATGGCCCGTTTTGCAACAGCCAGGCTTGTGCCGAGACTAGCTGCGCAGGCGGAGGCGGGGTGTATGCCGCAGCAGACACGGCATCAGCCGGCGATGGGCCGGCCTCGGCGGAACCCGGATTATTGGCGGGGGAATTCACGTACTGGGAACGATCCGGGTTGTTCGGCTGATCCACCGGCATACCTCCTGTCGAGCCCAGCGGTCGATGCTGGCCAGCTCGGCCAGCGTCGGTCGGGCCTGGTAGTGATGATGATCCAAAGCTGCGCGACAGGCGCGCGGGATGTCCAGAAACGCTAATTCGCCGTCGAGAAATGCCCTGACAGCAACTTCATTGGCCGCATTGAGTACCGCGCCACAGGTGCCGCCGCGTTGAGCAACCTCGAAGCCCAGTTGCAAAGCGGGAAAGGTTTCCAGGTCGGGCTGCTCAAAGTGCCATTTCGACAAGCTGCGCCAGTCGAGCCGGCGCGTCGGGCCGGGCAACCGCTCCGGATATGTCAGGGCATACTGAATCGGCAAACGCATATCGGGCGGTGACAACTGAGCCAGGATCGCACCGTCGCGAAATTCAACGAACGAATGAATGATCGATTCTGGATGAATGATGACCTCGATGCGCTCGGCAGGCATCTCGAACAGCCAGCGAGCCTCGATGACCTCCAGAGCCTTGTTCATCAGGGTGGCTGAGTCGATGGTGATCTTGCGGCCCATGCTCCAGGTAGGATGGCGAAGAGCCTGCTCGATGCTGACCGATTCGAGTTGCTGGCGTGACTTGCCGCGAAACGGGCCACCGCTGCCGGTGAGAACCAGTCGTTCGACCTCGTTGAGTGAACTACCCTGCAACGCCTGGAAGATGGCCGAATGTTCGCTGTCAACCGGCAAAAGTCGTCCGCCGCGACGACGGGCCAGGTCAGTGACCAGAGGGCCGGCCATCACTAGGGTTTCCTTGTTGGCGACCGCAACCGTCTTGCCCGCTTCTAGAGCAGCCCAGGTGCCCTCCAGCCCAGCTGCCCCTACGATGGCCGTCACCACCACATCGACTTCCGGGGCAGTGACCATGCGAGCCAGCCCTTCCGGGCCACGCAGTAGTTCCGTACCAAGGGGCAGTCGGTGGTTGTCGAGTTCCTGGTCGGGATCGGTCAGACAGACGAAACGCGGTCGAAACAGGGCCGTCTGTTCGAGCAACAGATCGATGCGGGAATGGGCACTCAGGCCGACAATTTCGAGCCGATCCGACAGATGAGCGACCACATCGAGAGTGTTGGTGCCGATGGATCCCGTCGATCCGAGAACGGCAATTCGACGCCGGACAGGTCGGCATGCAGTGCTAGGAGCCACATCCTTGTTCACGAGGCCGACCCTCGAGAGAAAGTCTTCACATCTGGACAGATCCAGAAACAACCGTTGTGGGCAACGTTATTGTAGTCGCCATCCGGGCAAAATCGCAAGGGAAGGGTAGAGACAGTGCAACTGCTTGAGGTCAGGACAGTTCGACTAGCCTAGAGAGTGGTCAGTTCGCCTACGGTCAGTTGAATTAGCTTGACCAAAATCACGTCAGCGAGCAGCACGCAGAGAATGGAGGTCACCACGCCGCCGGTGGCGGCTCGCCCGACTCCCTCGGTGCCCCCCGTGGCCTGGAGTCCCTTCCAGCAACCGACCAACCCGATCAGGTAGCCGAACACCACGGTTTTGAGCGTGGCCGGGATGGCATCACGCAGACGAAGCACTCGCAGGCACTCGTTGCAGTACTGCTGCAACGACAGACTGCCGCCCACAGCCTCGGCCAGAAAGCCGCAGAATAGGGCCGTGTACAGGATGAAGAGCGTCAACAGCGGTAAGGCGAGCATACAGGCAGCTAGACGCGGGGCAACGAGTTCTCGCAGCGGCGATAGGCCGAGAACTTCCAGAGCATCTACTTGTTCGGTGAGTTTCATCGAGCCGAGTTCGGCTCCCAGACTGGCACCAGAACGGCCGGCAACCAGTAGACCAGCCGCCAGCGGCGCGAGTTCCAGAACGACCGCCAATGACAGGGCCTGGGGCAGATAGCCCACGGCGGCCGGCCCTCCTACCGTTACCAGTGCCCCGCGCAGGTGCAGCCAGACAACGATGCCCACAGTGGCACCAGCCATCAGGGCCAGCGGCAGGGTTCCCAGCAGAACCGTTGCCAGTTGCACCAGCAGAGGCATTGGCCGGCTCAGCACTGCCGGCAGACTCCGTGTGGCTCGAACCGCAAACCAGACCGCCTGTCCCAATCGCTCCAGTTGAGCGAACAGCGAGAATGGCAAGGACGATTCGGCGGGTTCGGGAGGAGATTGGCTCACGGCATTTCAACTCTTGCAGACAGCCCACGTCCAGTGTCGATCGCTGGTCTGCCGCACTCCTAGCGGATCGAACCCCAGTTGCAGCACCAGCAGACGCAGTTCATCCAAACTCAATGCCGCACGCAGCGAATCGGCAAAGAGTTGTTTCTGGTGCGGATTGGCCCCCGCGGCATGCTGCTCGACCAGGGCATGAAGCATCGCCTCATCGCGCGGCCGCAGCAGATCGCGTAGGAACAGCCAGCCTCCCGGAGCGGTCAGACGCACCATCTCGGCCAGCACGGGCAGTGGATCGGGAATGTGGTGGATGATGCTGTTGGAGATTACGGCAGCAAAGGCCCCATCGGGAAAGGGCAGGTGCCGAGCATCCCCCAGAAGGGTTTCAATGCGACGGGACAGGCCGGCCGCGGTAATGTTGCGATTGGCCAGCACTAGCATGTGGGCGGCAGCATCCACTGCCAGCACGTGAAGGGCGGCATGGCGTTGGCACAGTTCAATGGGAATTCGCGCCGTTCCTGTGCCGACATCTAGCACTCGGCCTGCCGGATCGGGACATACCGCTAGAAAATCGGTCACGAACGCCTCGTTGACCTGACGGTGATCCATCGTGTCGTAGTCGAGAGCATCCTCGGCGGAATCCATCACTTCCGGTTCAAGAATGCGTGACAGAACCGACATGAAACTGACTCCCGATTAGTCAGGAGAGGCAGCGCAGGATAGGCGATGCTCGTCCTGGAATTGCTGACGTGCTTGCAATTCTCTGGCAATCTCTTTCAAGAGGGTGGTACGCAAGTACAGATCGTGCGGCCCGCGGTGATCCCACTCCTGCAACACATAGGAAGTGGCCGGGTTGAGGCGTGCGATCTCGTGCAGCCAAGTGATACCGGCATCGACGGTCAGATGAGCGGTTCGCGGATGATGCCAGGCAATCTGGGAAGCCAGACAACCCATCGGAATGGCTCGCGTGAAGCAACCGCTCACGAGCAGAGGACTGTCCTTTTCGAGCAGTTCTTGCAGTCGCAGCAAGGCGGAAGTGGGAATGTTGGGTAGCCAGGACGAACGCCACTCGAGCAGCCAATCCGGTGCGTACATCGCAGACTCCTCCAGACCATGTAGGGGTCAGGCAAACCAAAGACCTATCGACCCGGTGCATTATACCAACCCTAAGGAGAAATGGCTCGAAATTGTGGCACGGCCTTTCAGCGAGTCAATTCGCACTGCCAGACCGGATGCACGGGTTGGTAGGAAACATCAAGCAGACTGACATTAGCCAGCAAGGTCGGCCCGAGTTGCCACTGCCCTCGGCCCTCGTGGATGTGGCCGAAAATCGCCAGTCGAGGCTGAATCTCCTGAATGCGTCGCCGCAACGAGGGCGACCCGGTGTGTTCTGTACCGCCCGAGCGAAGGACGGCATCGCCGTAGCCGTGTGGCGGGCTGTGCAAGACCAGAATGTCCGTATCGTCAGGGATCAAGGCCCATTTCTGCTCCAGTTGTTCTTCGTGGAGGTTGAACGCCCAGTCGAAGAACCACGGCTGCCAGGGAGTTCCCCAGATGTTCCAGCCTTCCCAGGTTAATCCCGAGTCGCGTAGATACGTCCAAGGCAGATCGTTGGGAACCAGATCCGGGTTGCGCTCGAAGAGGAAGTCGTGGTTCCCTGCCACGCCCACAATTTTTCTCGCTGGAACTGACTCCAGCCAGCGACGAAAGACCGTGTGCAACCACCAAGCCTGATTCTCGATGGAGTGATCAGCAACGGGACACAGATCGCCCCCTAGCAACAACAGATCGCAAGGAGGAACGGTCGGCAACGTCCCATGCAGATCACTGATGGCCACCACGTTCATGAACGCCTTTTCTCCACCGAATCATCGCTCAGCATCGCGGCAGATTTCTCTTGACACTGTCGCAGAATCCGATAACCTAGTGATGAGACTGCGTCTCAATCGCAAAGCCCGCCTCACAATATGCGAACGGATTTCCCGCCATGTCCAAATGCTGTAATGACGGTCGCTTTCCCGAGTTCTCTCGGTTCGTGTGTCACTGTCTGCAAGTCACTGAGGAAGCCGTGCTACAGGCGATCGCGACCTTCGACATCACCACGATCAAGGAACTGCGGCACTACACCGGCGCGGGCGACGGTTGCACGGCCTGCCATCGCCGACTCCAGAAGTATCTGGAGCCGGCCCGGCAGATGCGGCCCTTGGTTCAGGCTTCGCCACCCTCTTCTTCCTCGCCGATCTGAGTCTGCAAGTAGTTTTGCAGACCGACAGCCTCGATCAGTTCCAGTTGCTGTTCGAGCCAGTCGATGTGCTCCTCAGAGTCTGCTAGGATGGTTTCGAGAATCGTTCGCGTGTTGTTGTCCTTAACCCGAGCACAAAGGTCGATCGCCTCGTTGTAGATGCTCGCTCCCTTGCTCTCCAGTTTCAGATCGTTCTCGAACTGTTCCTTGACGCTGCTGCCGACCCGAATTACGTCGTAGCGAGCGATTTCCGGCACGCCTTCCAGGAACAGAATTCGGTCGATGAGCTTCTCGGCGTGCCTCATCTCGCCCATGGATTCCTCATAATGCTTCTTGCCGAGCCGATGGTAGCCCCAGTTCATGCACATCTTGGCTTGGCAGAAGTACTGGTTGATAGCTGTCAATTCGATGGTCAGAGCCGCATTCAGAGCGTCAATGACCTGCTGATTGCCTTGCATCCGATCTCTCCAACTCGGGCGACAGGGTTTCAATAGTCATGGTAGGAACCATTTCTCCGGCGGAACACATCGAACTATCGGAAAGGTGGCTATCCAGACGCAGGCGAGCCGACTTTACCGGGACGGTTGGCCGGTCGCTCCCCTAGGATGAATCGCGAGGATGTGTTTCCGCCCGATCCCTGTGGAGCCAGCCATGACCGGCGACCCTAGCCTGGCAGCCGACTTGCACAACATCCGCCTGCCCCTGCGCTTGCGTGCCGTGCCCACCTTGCAACGCGATCCGGCCGGCCCGATATTCGTTCCCGCCGTGCTGCCCGAAAACCTCGGCGATGCCTCCTTCCGCACCGATCTGGGGCTGCGCTATGCCTATCTCGCTGGGGCGATGGCCAATGGCATCGCTTCCGTCGAGATGGTCGAAAGCATGGCGCGAGCCGGCATGCTCGGATTCTTCGGAGCGGCCGGCTTGCCCACGGCCCAGGTCGCGGCAGCCATCGATCGCCTGCAAGCCGCCGTGCCGGATCTACCGCACGGCTTCAACCTCATCCACTCTCCCGCCGAACCGCGTCTGGAAGCCGAGGTCGCCGACCTGTATCTCCATCGCCGCGTTCGGCTTGTCGAGGCCTCGGCCTATCTCGATCTGACACTGCCAATCGTCAAGTATCGCACGGCGGGACTGCGCCAGGGGCCGGACGGCCGAGTCATCGCGCCGAATCGCCTGATCGCCAAGGTGTCGCGCATCGAGGTCGCCACTCGCTTTTTCAGCCCGCCACCGGAACGATTGGTCGCCGAACTGGTTCGCCAGGGCCATCTCAGTGCCGAGCAGGCCGAACTGGCCCGACGCATTCCGATGGCCCAGGACGTGACCGCTGAAGCCGACTCGGGCGGCCACACCGACAACCGGCCGGCCATCACTCTCGTTCCCACGCTATTGGCTCTTCGCGATCGGCTGTCGGCCCACTTCGACGTGCCCTTGCGCGTTGGTGCCGCCGGCGGCATCGCCACGCCTGCCGGTCTGGCCGCTGCTCTGCAATTAGGAGCCGCCTATGTGCTGACCGGCTCGATCAATCAAGCCTGTCGCGAGTCGGGCAGTTCGGATCTGGTTCGCGAAATGCTCGCCGCTGCCGAGCAGGCTGATGTCATCATGGCTCCCGCTGCCGACATGTTCGAGATGGGAGTCAAACTCCAGGTTCTCAAACGCGGCACCCTGTTCGCCATGCGCGCCCAGAAGCTCTACGACCTCTATCGCAGCTACAACAAACTGGAGGACATCCCCGCCGCCGAGCGAGCCAACCTGGAAAAGACAATCTTCCGCCTGCCTCTGGAAACCGTCTGGCAGCAAACTCACGACTTTTGGCAACAGCGCGATCCGGCCCAACTCGAGCGGGCCGCACACGACGGCAAGCACCGCATGGCTCTGGTGTTCCGCTGGTATCTGGGGTTGTCCTCGCGCTGGGCCAATGCCGGAGATCCCGACCGCAAGATCGACTACCAGATCTGGTGTGGGCCGGCGATGGGTGCCTTCAATGAGTGGACGCGTGGCAGTGATCTTCAGGACTGGCGCAACCGACGCATCGTGACCGTGGCTCGCAATCTGCTGGCCGGGGCCTGCGTACTGATTCGCCTGCATTTGCTCCGTAGCCAGGGCGTAGCCATCCCCAGCGACTGGGCCATCGTCCGCCCTCGCACCGAGGCCGAACTGGCCGCACTATTCGGATAGCGGCTGGAGCGTGTACACAAACTCCGGCCCACGGCAGTGGGCCGGCTCGCTACGCTCCCTCTCACAGCCCGCGCGACGGATCGATGCCCAATACCGCCTTGTACTCGGCCAAAGCGCGGTAGAACTCGGCAGCGGCATCGATTTCCAGTAGGCGAGCATCAAAGGTTTGCAACTCGCGAATGTTGAGTCGCAACAGGTCGCTGGTGCCGATCTCGAAGCGTTTGCGTTCGGCCTCTTCCAGGTACGCAGTCTGGAGGCGATTGTCCCGACCGCGTTCTAGCAGTTCATAAGCGCGATCCAGAGCGTTGAGGGCGTTTTGCACTTCCAGTTGCACCCGATCGCGGGCGAACTGCTCCTGGGCATGCAAGCGAGCGAGTTCTCCTTTGGCAGCGATGATCTTGCCGCGTGAGTCGCGTCGCTGCAGCGGTACGTCGAAGATGAGGGCCACCTCTCCATAGCTGCGATACAAGCCTTTCTTCTCGGCTCCGATGTCTTGTGCCCCTTGCACCCCCAGGTTGAGTCCGGGCAACAACTGGTTGGAGGCCAGATCTAGTTCGACTCGCAAGCGTTGCTGCTGCAAGATTAGCCGCTGAATCTCCGGTCGATTCTGGATGGCCAGTTTCAGAGCCTCCTCCCGCTGCTGTCCGGTTGGTGGTGGGGGCGGAACGGTAAAGGCTGGCAAGCGATCCGTTGTCGTGATCAGCGGACAGCCCTTGTCATCGCGGAGGTACTGCGACAGTAAAATCGCCGCCTGCTGGAAGGCCCGCTCGGCAACGGTCAATCGCGCTCGCCGATCGGCAATGAGTCGGCGATTATCTTCGCGTTCAATAGCCGGCAAGGTGCCCGCCTTGACGCGACCGTTAATCAATTCGTCGCGATTCTCTGCAACACGCAAAATTTCGCGGGCCAGCAGATACCGTTGTCCCGCCGCCACCCACAGCCAGTAAGTCTGGGTCGCCATCCGAGCGATGTCAATACGCTGGAGTTGGATAGTCGGCTCGGCGATTTTCCGGTCGATCTCCGCTTGAGCAATCCGAGCGCGAGCCGCATCCAGATCGCGATTGCGCAGCAGAGGTAGGATCATGCCGGCGCGAAACTCGCCGCCTTCGGCCGTCCTGCGGTCATCCTGGTAGACGGGATAGCTGCCCGCCCCCAAGCGATACCCAGCGAAGTACGACAACCCCATCAAGGGGGTTTGTTGGCTGAATAGCAGACTGTATCGTTGGTTGTCGTAGGTTTCACCCGCGAAGTACTCCTCGGAGCGTAAGTTGACATCTAAAGCTCCGCGAGCGGCCAGGGCGCGGCCCTCGGCAATGCAGCGTTCTTGTTCCGCGGCAAAGATCAGCGGATAGTGCCGATCCACCGAGGCCAGCACATCCAGCAGCGTCAGCGGTGGGCCTCCGGGAATGGGCTGGCCTACGGTGTCTCCAGGGACGTTCGGCTCTCCCAACGTGGGCGGTTTCCCCAGAGGCACTGTTTGCGGCTCTTTGGGCAACTGGAGATCTTTGGGAGGTTCCTTGCTGTCGCCAGGCAACTTCAGATCGCCTGGATCGACGGGTTTCTTGCCCTGCCCAGAGTTTGTCTTGACCTGAGCGGATACCTGCTGCGACGACTGTCCGATGGGAGGCAGCAATACGCCTTGGGCCTGCAACAGGCCGGACTGCCACAAGATGCCAAGAAAGGCCAGCCCGCACCATCTACAGGTAGGTCGCATCGTCCTCCATGACGCGTTCATGATCCCTCCTGCATCTGTTTGTCTGGTTGCTGTTGCCAACTCCGCCCGCTGACACGGGGCGGCTCGCTGTTTCGTTTGCCCCTTTACTTGGGTATCCGAATCTTGGCGGGCTTCTCCGGCTTGAATTCCTGTCCCGTGCTATCGAGTACTACTGGTGGGAAGCCGTTGAACCGTCGCCAGATTTCCCAGCCCAGCGACACGCGATTGAGCAAGACCCAACCCTGCACACGCACCCCCTGACGCAGGCGGTAGGCATCGGGCCAGCACCGCGGCTCGCCATCTGGGCCGATCTCATCGGGGTCGGGTTCGACAAAGATACGGAACTTGCCCTTGTCATCGTGCGGATCGATGAAGCGAACTAGTCCGCCAAACGTGCCCACCGCCATCGACGGCCAGCCGATCCACTGGATCGCTGGCCAGCCCTCGAACTGCAACCGCACGCGAATCTTGGCATTGGGATCCCTGCTGAGTTGCTCGCTCCACAGCGTGGTCAATTGCGGCGCATCGTTGCCATCGATATACAACTCGACCATGCGACGAGTGTCTTCGGGAATATCCGGCGTGATAATGGCCAGTCGTTCGCCCATGCTGACAATCGCTCCCCCTTGATGGGCACTGGCGATGATACGGTAGACGGTACCGTCGCAGGGAGCACGCACTTCTTGGTTCTCCTGGCGAGCGATATTGCGTTCGATATCCTGCAATTCGCGGATGGCCGACGCTTTTTCGGCGTAGGCACCTTGCACCAGAGCCTGCACCGAGCGAATCCGGCTTTCGATGTCCTCGCGAGTGCGTTCTTTTTCTAGCGACAGGGCCAACACTTCATCCTTGGCGGCATTGAAAGCGTTTTGGCTGGCATAAAAAGCCGCCTTGCGATCTTCCAAGGTCTGCTCGAACTGCACATAGTCGAACTCGGAGATCAAGCCGTCGCGTTTCTCGGCCTTGGCTCGATTGAAGCGATCGGCAGCGGCGATGGCTCGTGCATGCGCTCCGCGAACATTTTCTCCGGCAGCGTCCTTGCGTTGTTTGGCCATCTCGATGCGTTTGTCGAAAGCTTCCATCGCCTTGACCAGGGCGGCCCTTTGTTTGTCGATTTGCTCGCTATACGAGAGGATGCGTTCCTGGGCGGCTTTTTGGCGTTCCAGCGTTTGGTTCCTCTGTTCGATCAACCGATTCAGCAACTCCACATCCGGATCGCGGAGCGTCACAAGCAGGGTGCCTGGCTGGACAGGCTTGCCATCCTTGCCCAGCACTAGTTTCCCTTCCTTGTCCAGCAGCGGCCCCTGAACCCGGTCGCCCTCGTTGACGTGCCACTTGACGATTCGTCCGGCAATGGGGGAATCGACATCCAGTTGTCGCTCGGTGGCTAGGAAGGCGACCACCCGCCCTTGGGCATAGACGGACTGTTGCCAGGGCACGAACCACAGAGGAATCGGACTCAGCAAGATCAGTGCTAGCAACGCCCAAGCCAGCCGACGCGATTGGCGAGCCGGTTGGATCAGGTTCATTGCCGACAGACTCCGATGAGCCCGCTCCATCGTTCGCCAGTCGGAACGGGTACGCATCAAGGTGGCGGTCATCGTGCAGGTTCCTCCGGATGATTGCCGCGATCGCTACTGCCGTTACTGTGCGGAGTATGCTGTCCTGAGTGGCAGTGCCCGTTGCTCGAGGCTTTAGGATTGATCTCGATTCGCCGGTCACAGGCCGCCAGCACTTCGGGATCGTAGCTGACGATCAGCAGCGTCCAGGGCGCTAAGCGGTCGAATAGAGCCGGCATTATCTGACGGCGTACTTGAGGATCGAGTTGGTCGAGAGTTCCATCGATGAGCAGCAATCGCGGATGGCCGGCTATCGCCCGAGCCAACATCAATTGCTGCGCCTGACTGCGCGACAGGGGAGCTCCTCCAGTGTTCAGCACGGTGTAAATGCCCTCCGGCAGGT
>Ga0272446_1006262_pt1 | contig 12525 bp, 12 predicted proteins | sample YNPCB0061_FD_194587 | JGI IMG/M metagenome (GOLD analysis project Ga0272446, IMG submission 194587) | Hot spring microbial mat communities from Yellowstone National Park, WY, United States - YNP-CB-006-1 | ecosystem: Environmental > Aquatic > Thermal springs > Hot (42-90C) > Sediment | place... | reverse complement strand
CGGTAAAGCGTAACCCATCAAAGCGTACTAAGCCTTCTTGTGTGCCTATCCAAAGATAGCCGTCGCGGGTTTGTGCGAGTGCTTGGGCGGAGTTTTGCGGCAGTCCGTTTGCGCTTGACCAGATGGTGCGCATGTAGTCGGAGATGGGTTTTGCGGGGTCAAGCCCGCGTGCGGCATTGGAGCTGACTTGAGCGTTAATAGGTATGAAACCACAGCAGAGCGCGGCAAGCAACGCAAGAGAAACAAGAGAAAAACGCAGCATACAAGAGGCAAAAAAGGATAAAGGGGCGAGTGAATTGTTCGACGGCAAGATAAGGAAATCATGCCAAAATTACGTATATGGGAGGAATTATTGACCGTTAAACGGTCGTTTTTTGCGGTTAAACGGTTAGGAGCGTTGCAACGTTGCTCAAGTGTCCGGAAAAATAGACAGGTCACCGTCGAGGTTTTCTCAAACTTTTCTCAAGTACTGTCCTCTCAAACGTTGTTTTCTCAAACTTTTTTGCGCGGTCATTCGTCCGTAGACGTGCACAGTGTCAAAATATGCTGTTTTTACCGCTCACACATTGCTACTAAAGTGTTATGTCCAAGCCAACCAGCACCAATCCTCAAGATTACGAAGTGTTAATCCGCCGTTGGGGCGAAGACGGTTATGCCTCGTACTGCCCTCAGTTGGAGGTGATGATAAAAGGCACTGCCCACGTGGAAGTGGAAGATGCTATGAAAAACCATATTTTGCAGTATATTGCATCGCTTGGCGACGGCAAAACCGTCTGAGCGTTCTCCACAAACACCTCAGGAGCTAACACACGACGCTTATGGACGCTACCAACGGAGAAGCCCTCTTTGTGTTGGGTGTGCTGACGGCAGCAGTCGTGGCGGGCATTCTTGTCCACCGCGCCGCTTTTACGTCAAGACCCAACAAGTACGCCGCGCCACCGCGCTCAGAAACCGAAGATACTGCGCTCGACGGTCTTTCCACCAACGTACCTGACGACGTATTCGACGGTGTATCGGACAGTTGGTCAGACAGTTCATCGGAAAGTTCATCGGAAAGTTCATCCGATGCCTCATCGGACAGTGGAACAAACCATGACTAATGGAACATCTCATAGCTCCGAAACCCACCAGCACCCCAAAGTGCCAGCATTGCCTCCATTGCCTACGCCCTCCGCCGCGCAAGAAATTTCCTCTGTTTCCAGCGTATTTCCTCGTATCTTTGTGGTCATTCCTGCTTACAACGAAGAACGTTCGCTGGGAACAGTGTTGCAGCACATTCCCCAAAGCCTTGCAGCGACGGTGATTGTGGCAGATAACGCCTCGACCGATGCTACCGCCGCAATAGCCCAACAGCATGGTGCTGTGGTGGTGCATGAACCTGAACGCGGCTACGGTGCAGCGTGCTTGCGGGCATTGAGCGCAGTGCGCGAGATGATAAACAGCAAACGGCAGCGTCAAGCACCAACCGCAGCGATTTCCGAGCCAATCGTGGTGTTTGTGGACGCTGATTACAGCGACACGCCCGAAGAAATGACCGAACTTCTCAAGCCGTTGCTGCACGGCGCGGCAGATGTGGTGATTGGCAGCCGCGTGCTGGGTATTCAGCGTGGCATGGTCGAGCACGGCGCGCTGCTGCCACAAGCACGGCTCGGCAACTGGCTTGCCACGCGCCTGATTCGTTGGCGGTGGGGCTATGCGTTCACGGACTTAGGTCCGTTTCGTGCTGTGCGCTGGGATGCACTCGAACAGATGGCAATGGAAGACCGCAATTTTGGCTGGACAGTAGAAATGCAAATCAAAGCTGCCATGAAGGGCTTGCGCTGTGCGGAAGTTCCTGTGTCGTACCGTAAACGTATTGGCGTTTCCAAAATCACTGGCACAGTCAAAGGCACTATCAAAGCGGGCGTGAAGATTCTATGGACAATTGCCCGCTATGGCATCAGCCGCTACGGCACAAAATGATGGAGTTGTCTAACATTTTAACAATGAGCGCAGAGAGCGCGGAGAACGCAGAGAAATTATGAGCAGAGAAAAGTATGTTCGACGAATGGAGAACAAGATATTGTCCTGCTTCTCTGCGCCCTCGGCGTTCTCTGCGCTTAAAACTTTAGACAACTTCGATGTCTGCTTTTGAGCATTGTATGAAACACGTATGAAACACGTTATTTCCGTTGTGGGCGCACGACCCAATTTTATGAAAGTTGCGCCACTCCACCGCGCGTTTGAACCGTACGCAAGCCACGTGCGCCACAGCATCGTCCACACTGGTCAGCACTACGACGCGACAATGTCCGATGCGTTTTTTCGTGACCTTTCTATGCCCGAACCCGCCTATTTTCTCGGTGCGGGCAGCGGTTCTCATGCCGAACAGACCGCGACAATCCTTGTGGCGTTTGAGCGCATTTGTCTGGAAGAACGCCCTGACATGGTCGTGGTAGTGGGCGATGTGAACTCCACTCTTGCCGCCACGATAACCGCCACCAAATGCGGCATTCCTGTTGCCCACGTTGAAGCGGGCTTGCGAAGTTTTGACCGCACCATGCCCGAAGAACTTAACCGCCTTGCCACCGACGCGCTTTGCGATTATGCCTTTATTACCGAAGAACGTGCGCTTCATCACTTGCTGCACGAAGGCTGGGCAGCACAAGGGCGGCGCGAACGGATATTTTTTGTGGGCAATACGATGATTGATTCGCTGCATTTTGCTCTGCCACAAGCACAGCGTTCGACTGTGCTGACGCAGCTTGACCCGGAAGTTGCCGTAGAGCCGCGCAGTTACGTGCTTGCCACACTGCACCGCCCCTCGAATGTGGACAATCCTGAACAACTGCAAATGCTTGTGGACGTGTTGTTGGAGATTCCGCATCGCTACGGCAAACATCTGGTGTTTCCCGTGCATCCCCGCACACGCGCTCATCTGGAGCGTTCCGGTTTGATGCAACGCCTGACGGAAACCACGCGCAGCACGCACCGTGTGTATGTGCTACAACCACAGGGCTACATTGATTTTCTCGCGCTGATGATGAACGCCGATGCAGTACTCACCGATTCGGGCGGTGTGCAAGAGGAAACAACGGTACTGGGTGTGCCATGCCTGACGTTTCGCACCAGCACCGAACGCCCCGTTACGTGCGAGGTGGGAACAAATCTGCTCGTTGTGCCTGAGCAAGCACCAATGCGCCAAGCACTGCACAACCTGCTCACTAAACCCCGCAAGAAAGCTGCCGTGCCGCCGTTGTGGGATGGTCACGCCGCAGAACGGATTGCGCAGATTATTGTGGAGCAGTGTTTGGGATAGGGAAACTCGCGGCTGCATCCGCGCTCTGCCGTAGAAGAGTTTCCGAAGATGGTATCTTTTGCTTTGTCTTGTTGAACCAATCGTGAACGTCATGAAGCCTGTTCAAACACTCCTCGTCAAGCACCTGTGCGCTGTGATGGCTGCATGGTTGATGCTTGGCGGGCTGCCGCTTTTCGCACAGTTGCCGAACGCCAGAACTGCACAGGTACAAGAGAAAAAAGATAACGATATGCTTGCCGATACTCCGCTTTTGAGCGTTCCAACGGCAACGGTCTTGCCAACAGTGATTACCGACAGTCCTGTGCTGCCACAGCACTATGGTATCGGTCCGGGCGATGTGCTGACGGTACAGATTGTGGGCGTGGTCTCGGGTGAATTTCCCGTAACGGTCTCGCCAGAAAATACAATCTTGCTGCCGCGTTTGGGCGAATTGAACGTGCAGGGCAAAACGCTCGCACAGGTAAAAACTGAGGTGCAAAAACTTGTTCAAGCCCGTAACCCGCTCAATAAGGCGTTTGTCTTGCTGCAAAAAGCACGCTTGGTGTATGTGCGTTTTACGGGTAACGTTGCTACGCCCGGTGTGTACACGTTGCCAGCGTCTATGCGGGTTTCAACGGCAGTGCAACTTCTCCATCAAGCTGCCAACACTGGAGCAAAAACCCCACAATACCTGCTCAGACAAAGCGAAGAACGGGAACGTTCGATGAAAGCCCAATACACGCCGCCCGCCGCCGCACGGCTAACGCGGGTGCTGCACCGCGACGGTACAAGCACTGTTGCCGATGTCATTCGTGCCACGTTTTTGAACGACCCACAGGCTGACCCAACCGTCCGTGAAGGTGATGAAATTGTCGTGCCTTTTGACCACGAAACACAAGGTCTGGTGGCGGTTATGGGTGCTGTGAACAGACCGTGTGTGCTGCCATGGCGCAAAGGCGACAAACTTTCTTTGCTGCTCAAAGCCGCATATGGTCTGACGGATTATGCCGACAGCGCAAATATCGTGTTGAACGCTGGTGTAAGTGCTGGTGCGGAAGAATCTCTTACCCTGAATGCTGCGTTGGTCATGTCCGGGCAGCAAGACCGTGAAATTCCCGCAGGCACAAGCGTTGTGGTCAAAGAACAAGAGCAGCGCAACACTGTCAGCGTTACGGTGCTGGGCGAGGTACGATTTCCGGGAGTGTACGCGCTCAACACAGCAGGTGCAGCCAACCGCCTGAAAGAAGCTGTACGGCTTGCTGGCGGACTGACGAACGCAGCGCATTTGCCCACGTCCTACATCACCCGACGTGATATGCTCTCCACTATGGTCGGCAGTGCGGGTCTGCTCGAAGCAGAGATGTTTCGTAACGCCCAATTTTCTACGCTGTCGGCGGAAGACACCACGCGCTACGCACTCGATATGAACCTACGCCGCCCAACGGTTGCATGCGATATGAGTGCAGCATTGGAGCGCAACTCCGAAGCCGATAACGTGCTGCTCCAAGACGGCGATGTAGTGATGATAGCCAGAAACCCCAACAATGTGTACGTGTTCGGGCAAGTCAATCGTCCGGGCTACGTAGAGTTTCAGGCAGGGCGGTCGTTAGAACAGTATCTTGCCCGTGCGGGCGGCTTTGCTACTGGTGCAGAGCAAAAACGAGTGCGGGTGATTAAGGCAGGTTCGCGGGTGTGGATAGAAACCCCTGTGACTCCTTCTACTGCCCCCAACAACCCACTAAACGCCGTGCCAAGCAGTCAAGGCAACGTCCCAAGTATTAGTCTCGAAGCAGGCGACCAAATCTACGTGCCGCGTGTGGCGGACAGCATCAGCGATATTTCCTTCAAACGCCAGCAACTGGCTTTGCAAAAAGAAGGCAATGACCTCCAACGCAAGAACATAGAAATTCAAGAAGGCAACCGTGTGTGGCAAATTATTGGCACAATTTTCGGCGCGCTCACCACAACGCTCAGTTTTCTAATTACCTTTGGGGTAGTTCGCGTTACTCCCAATTGATACTGGGGAGGTAATGGTTAAATAGTACATGATTTATTGTAGACGACTTTAGTACCTAACGATTTTCCTTTCCCAAACATCATATTTCAAAACCCCAGTTTTTATCAAACTTGCAGACATCTATGACATCACGAGAAGGATTGTATAAAGAATATAAAGAAATTTTCCGCTTATTCGTTGGGACGGATATGGAAGTATCCGACCCGATATTTTGCATCACCTGGCAACCTTTACCACGTTGTTGTGTGAAGGCACGGAGGCTCATCTGACGCGATTATCGGATGCCTTAGCCGATGCGCAAACAAAACCAGAAGCCACAGAACAGGTGATGCGTCGCTTTCTTTCGAGTCCAAAGATTTCTGCCGAGCAGACGCTTGATAGCCGCATTGCCCTTTCTCTGCCGGTCTTGACTCGATAGAAGGAAATCGTCATCACCCTTGACCGCACCGAATGGGAGAAACGCAAAAAGAAGGTACAAATTCTTTCGGCATCAGCCGCACTGTATGGACGCGCCATTGCGTTGTATTGGAAGTGTGCCAATCGCAAGGGGAATACTTCGTTTATGAACAACGTTTTGGTACCGAGCCGATGTATAAAGACCTCAAAAGCAACGGGTTTGACCCCGAAAGGACGAAGGTCACCGACGCCAAACGCATTGATACCTTGATGATTCTCTGCGCTTTTGCGATGATTCTTCTGCTGACCCTTGGGGTGAACAGAGAAGAGCACCAGCAATCACGCACAACAAGAAAAAAAGTGGTACAACAGTAACCAAGAGGCTGCGCGGCGTTTTTCTTGACGCTTTACGATGGCTTGAACAGCAATGTAAACAACTCTCGCCCAGCGTCTTTGCCAAGACTATCAAAGAACTCTTTCAAAACCTCTGGAAAACGTAACTAAATCCGTTAGGTACTAAAGCCCCAGACCAATGTTTGCTTTGTCCCAACAAATCACATTTTTAACTTCAAAAACCTCGCGTACTATTTTAGCAAGTGAGAGCAGCGAATACTCTCGGAATCAAGGCTCTTGAGAAAATTGATGGCATCATCGTGAACAATGGTAATACCATGAGGAGCGTTTTCAAAAAACGGTGCCTTTATTGGAAATCTGGCAACGTCGGCATTACTTGGGGCTGTATCATCTGTACTGCCACGTTCTTCAGCATCATTGGTAACGTGCTTGCGGAGTGAATCAGTCATTTGAGCTATGAGAATAATGTATAAGCATGACTATTACTGAAAAATTGAATATGTTTCAGTATGCCACAGCTCAGTTACGCTAACAGTATGCCACAGTTCAGTTACGCTAACGCTACCTCTACATGGTGAGGGAAATCAATACACTCACGGACTTTTTTGGCAATGCCTTCGGCATCCAAACCCAATTCTGCCCAGAGTTCTTCTTGCGTACCGTGTTCGACAAAGATGTCGGGAATACCGTGAATTACCACATCCACTTCACGATTGTATTTCGTGCCGATGTACTCCAACACTGCACTGCCAAACCCGCCTTGTGCCTGACCGTCTTCAACTGTGAGGATTTTGTCAAATCGGGCTGCCAAGTCGTCCAGCAGTTCAGTGTCCAAGGGTTTGACAAATCGTGCATTGACTACCTCTGCCGAAATACCGTCTTGCCACAAGAGTTCAGCAGCTTTCATAGATTTTTCAACCATATTGCCGATAGCAACAATGGCTATATCACGCCCTGCGCGGAGAATTTCGCCTTTGCCTTTGGGCAAGGCTTTCATGGGAGTGAGTGGTACACCAACGGCATTACCGCGCGGATACCGCACGGCAACAGGTCCATCGGTATAATGATAGATTGCCGAATAGAGCATGTCGCGGAGTTCTTGTTCATCTTTGGGGGCCATCAGTGTTATGCCTTGCACCGAACGCAAATAGCACAAATCTAACACGCCATGATGCGTCGGACCGTCTGCACCCGCAAGCCCTGCGCGGTCAAGCGCAAACACCACGTGCAGGTGCTGGATGGCGCAATCATGTACAAGATGGTCGTAGGCGCGTTGCAAAAACGTGGAATAGATTGCACACACAGGAATCATGCCTTCGCACGCCATTCCTGCGGCGAACGTTACAGCATGACCTTCGGCAATGCCTGTGTCTATAACGCGCTCTGGCATGGCTTCTTGCAAGATGTTCAAGCCCGTACCGTCTGGCATAGCTGCTGTAATGCCCACCACACGAGGGTTTGCGCGACAGAGTTCCACCATTGCCTGACCAAAAACGTTTTGATACAGAGGCGGCGGCGCAACCGTTGGCTTAGGCGCAACGGATTTGCCGGTAATTTTGTCCACTTTGCCAATAGCGTGCAAAAACTGCTTGTCTTTTTCGGCTGGTTCGTATCCTTTGCCTTTTTGCGTGGTTACGTGCAACAGCACCGGACCGTCAATTTCTTTGACAGCACGCAGCACTTTTACAAGTTCTTGTACATTATGACCATTGATAGGACCAAAATAGCGAAATCCTAATGCCTCGAAGAGCATTCCGGGCGTAAGCACAGCCTTGATGCCGCCTTCAATTTTGCCTAAGACTTTACGAATGCGGTCGCCAAATTCGTCCATATGCTCGGTGGCTTCGATGATGCTTTCGCGGAGTTTTTGTACTGTGGGCGAGGTGAAAATCTCGGTAAAATAATTCGATACCGCCCATACGTTTGGCGCGATGGACATGTTGTTGTCGTTCAAAATAACAATCATGCGGCGTTTTTGGATGCCGCAATTGTTCATGGCTTCGTAGGCAAGTCCGCCCGTCATCGCACCGTCGCCAATGACTGCCACGACGTTAAAGTCTTCACCCTTAAAATCTCGGGCTGTTGCCATGCCTAACGCAGCCGAGATGCTTGTTGAAGCATGTCCCGCGCCAAAGGCATCGTATTCGCTTTCGGTGCGCTTCAAAAACCCCGACAGACCACCTTTGCGACGAATGGTCTTCAGTGTGTCGCGCCTTCCGGTCAAAATTTTATGCGGGTAGCCCTGATGTCCCGTGTCAATGACAATCTTGTCCTTCGGCGTGTTGAACACGTAATGCAGAGCAACGGTCAGCTCCACCGTTCCCAATCCCGCGCCAAAGTGTCCACCGACTTGTGTGATGGTATCTATGAGAAATTCGCGCACTTCGGCACATACGTCGGTCAAGGTATGCTGCGGAAGGGCGCGTAGGTCTGCCGGAGAATCAATGGTTGGCAGGTATTTGTACGGATACGGTGAGGTGTTTTCCATAACACACGGAAATAATTTCGTGAAAGTAAGTAAGAAAGTAAGTATTTGCTGAGTGCTGTTGTGTTGTAGGCGTACTGAAATGGACGTGTGGAATGCTGTTTTGTTTTGCCTATCAAGTCCAATATTGAATGTTTTTCAGCAACACTACCAAACTTTTTTGGACTGTTTTGGAACAAGTCAGGCGACCAGAGTGTTTATGAGTGCTTAGAAGCAAAACTTCTTCACAAAGGTATCGCAAAAGTACAAAAATCTCATCAAAAATCTTGCGGATAACATGGGATTCAGGGAGATTGCAGCGCGTGCAGCAGCGTAGGCAACAAAAATTTGCACAGAATCAAAAAATGCCGTAAGTTGCCAGTCTATACAATTATCGCGGGGTGGAGCAATTGGTAGCTCGTTGGGCTCATAACCCAAAGGTTGTCGGTTCAAGTCCGGCCCCCGCTACAATACAGAACGCACTGAACGCTTTCGTTCTACGCAAAGAGAAGCCCGCAACGGCTTCTCTTTTTGCTTTTTGCTCTTGATGCTCGATACTACCCAAATTTTTACTACCCAAATTTTGAACGTGTCTGGTTCGTACCCCGCGTAGTCGTTATGACTTTTTGTCATGCCAAAACGTTACTCGAATGTGTTGCTTTATGTTTATGGAAGAGGTATTTTTGCACAGATGCTGCCAAGGGTTTGACAATGCCATGAGTTTCGCTCAGCAGGAATTTTTTGCGAGAAAGTCTTTTGCAGAAAGAACAATGCTTGCAAGAAATTCTACTTTTTTTTAACATAGCGGCGTTCGAGGGGAACGGGTGTTCTGCTTTACAACAACAACGAAATCACTTCATAACTTCATCATTGTTCCACGATTATCGGGTATGTGCTATGAGTCGCGCTAAAACTATTCTTCTGATTGACGACGATATCAGAGTAAGCGGTTTGCTCAAGCGGTTTTTGTATGAAGCAAAATACAATGTCGTTGAGGCAAATAGTGGTCCTAAGGGCATTGAAGCTGCCAAACAACTGAAACCAGACATCATTTTGTGTGATATTATGATGCCCGAAATGGATGGCTATGCTGTGTTGAAAGAAATTCGTGCTAACAGCGAACTCAAAGGCATACCGTTTATCTTTTTGACAGCAAAAGACGGCACGTCAGATTTTCTCACAGGCATCAGCAAAGGCGCAGACGGGTATCTGTCCAAACCTATTTCGCGCGAAGATTTGGTGGAAACCATCGAAACTCACACGATGTAAGGTCGCTTTTGCCTTACAGGCGCAAAGTTTATGTGATACGCACACTACGCGCCGTTGTTTGCACAGTGTTGTTGAAGTGTTATCGTCCAACGCCAATATGCAGCCACATTTCTGAGAATTCTCAGAGCATGTGGCATTTTTTTTGTATTTTTGTGGCTTGCAAAAAACGCTTGGCTTCAATCGTAGTTGATGACTTTACAATCGCACTCAAAAACCACACAACCTATGGCATTTCCTTCGCTTAACGAGCAAATGGATCTTATTCGTTCTGGCGTTCACGAACTGCTGCCAGAAGAAGAAATGGCACAAAAAATCGAACGTTCGCTCAAAACGCAGACACCGCTTAATATCAAGCTCGGCTGCGACCCAAGCCGTCCCGATTTACACTTGGGACACGCTGTTGTGCTTGGTAAAATGCGGCAGTTTCAGGATTTGGGTCACACCGCCATTTTGCTTATTGGCGACTTTACGGGCATGATTGGTGACCCCACAGGACGCTCCAAAACACGTCCCGCGCTCACACTTGAGGAAACACGCCACAATGGTCAAAGCTACGTCGAGCAAGCCACGCACGTCCTGTCGCGCGAACGCCTACGCTTGGTCTATAATTCCGAATGGCTTGCACCAATGAGTTTCCAAGATGTTATCGTGCTAACGGCACAATACACCGTAGCGCAAATGCTTGAACGCGAAGACTTTAGCAAACGCTACAAAGCTGGCGAGCCTATCAGCCTGCACGAGTTGATGTATCCGCTTGCCCAAGGAATGGACTCCGTTGCGCTGAACGCTGACGTAGAATTAGGCGGAACTGACCAAACATTCAATCTGCTTGTCGGGCGTGAATTGCAACGCGCATATGGCAAAGAAGCACAAGTGATTTTGACCATGCCGATTTTGGAAGGTATCGATGGCGTAGAAAAAATGAGCAAATCGCTTGGCAATTACATTGGCATCACCGACACGCCCCGCGAGATGTTTGGCAAAACGATGTCCATCCCCGACACGCTCATCACACGCTATTTTCGCTACGGCGCGTTTGCACCAGAAGCAGAAGTGCAAGTCATGGAGCGGGGATTGCAAGACGGCTCGCTGCATCCACGCGATGCCAAAGTGCAAACGGCAATGGCGATTGTGCGGCGGTATCACGGTTCGGATGCTGCCCGTGCTGCGTTTGAGGAATTTGAACGCATGTTTGTCAAAAAAGACGTGCCAGACGAGATTGAAAGCAAAACACTCACCGCACCGCAGGCGGAACTCAGCGTTGTAGAAGCACTGGTGCTGGCAGGGCTTGCGCCATCGAAAAGCGAGGCTCGGCGACTGATTCAAGGCGGCGGCGTGTCGGTTGAAGGCAACAAAGTGAGCGAAATCACCGCTACGGTGCATCTGGCAGAGGAAAAACTCTTCAAAGTTGGCAAGCGCACCTTTGTCAAACTCCGTGTTCAAGGCTAAGAACATTCGCACGCGGAATACCGAACCCCGTGAAAACGCTACGTGTGAACATGTGAACACATGTTCTCACAAGCACGAGATGATAGCTGAAAATCATGAAAAACACCAAAGCAGCACCTTTTTACCACCACACACTTACGCTGCAAACACGCGGTACGAAGTTGTTTGTGGCTGTGATAGTGCTTGTGCTTGCTTCCACAACGTTGCTGGCGCAATACCGTCTGGCTATCAATCCCATGCTCCTCACGCCTGTTGGTCAGATTGCAGGCGTTGTGCAGCCCACAAATCCGGGATTTTCGTTTTCTATGTACCGCTACACGCGGCAGATTCCTTTTTCCATTGGTGGCTCGGTGGGATTTCAGTTTTTTGAAAGTCAGCCTGAGCGCAAGGGCAAAGACTATACTTACGAGGTGCTGTCCTTTCCCTTGTTGTTCGGCGCACATTTTAATCTTTTGCCCGAATTTTTCTTGAATCCCTACTACGGTCTTGAAGCAGGAGCGATGTTTTTTCGCTACCGGGTGTTTGCGCCGGACATGACCATCACACCGGTCAATAGCATTGCCATTGTGCTGGTACCGCAAGCAGGGTTTCGTATCACGATTCTTGACGATGTGATGCTTGATATAAGCGTTCGGTATCAGTACACATTACACGAGCAATTTCGGTACGGACCCACCGATGAATACCGTACACAAGGATTTACTGCACTTGGCTGGATGCTGGGTTTGAGCGTTCCTGTCAATGGGCGATACTAAGCATCTCGTCCTTCAATACTGCTCTGAGCTCGCTACACGTTCGGTTCTGCCTCAAGCAGACTAATCGCAAGCAGACCCTCAAGCAACGCTACTCGTTGGCAGCAGGCGTGCTCGTCCAGCGCGGGAAGGGGTCTGGAAACAGCTTCCAGCGTTCTTCTCCTAAGAGCATCTCTTCATCGGTAAGCAAGCATTTGTCTAATGCGCGGATAAGAGCTTCTTTGTCCACATCCACGCCAATAAACACGATTTCCTGCCGTCGGTCGCCGTAGGGTTCTTGCCAACGCGCCATGATGTATTCACGATTGGCTTTGTCCCGTGGTAGGCGTTCTTTGGGCAGTGCAGCCCACCACAAGCCCACTGGACGCGCCCCAATCTGAGAGCCTGCTTGCGACCATTCGCCCACAAACTTCATCCGCGAGGCAAGCCAGAAAAAGCCTTTGGAGCGAATAATAGACATTATCTATGATAACGTGGAAATGAGTAAATTTGTGGAAAAATGCTTTACTTATCATCACTGCAAATGAAACAGCATCGCCAAAATTAC
>Ga0272446_1006261_pt1 | contig 12526 bp, 17 predicted proteins | sample YNPCB0061_FD_194587 | JGI IMG/M metagenome (GOLD analysis project Ga0272446, IMG submission 194587) | Hot spring microbial mat communities from Yellowstone National Park, WY, United States - YNP-CB-006-1 | ecosystem: Environmental > Aquatic > Thermal springs > Hot (42-90C) > Sediment | place... | reverse complement strand
ACCGACGCATCGTGCTCTGTAAAGACGTGAGGCCGCACACGCTTCGGGACATAGGCGTACGTCCCGACAAGTTTTCTGCCATCCAGGAGGAGGCAACCCTCCTGTGTGGGATTAGTTAAGCCCACAGGCTCTCCTTCCGTTTCGCCCGCGCTATTCTATACTTGCACTATGCACGGAGAACAGTTTATCGACACCAACACGATCATGTTTGCAAAGCTTTTGCTCGCCATGTTCTTAGGCGGCATCATCGGTACGGAGCGCGCGGTCATCGCGCGTCAGGTGGCCGGCATGCGCACATTCGGACTTGTTGCAATGGGCGCGTGTCTCTTTATTCTCGCTGGCAACTATATCGACACCGCCTACCTCGGTGTCGTCAATTTCAATCCCTCGTACGTGACGGCGGCGGTCGTTTCTGGTGTTGGGTTTCTCGGCGGCGGACTCATCATCTTCCGCGGCGACGCACTCCACGGTGTTACAACTGCCGCCGGACTCTGGATCACTGCTGCAATCGGCGTTTCGGTCGGTCTGGGACTCTACCCGGTCGCTATCTTCGCTTCACTCATGACGCTCATCATGTTTACGGGGATGTGGTACGTGGAGAACCGTTTTAAACAGTGGTTCGATCCGCACACGGAGCTCGCAACGCCCCCGCACATAGGATAGCGCACGAATGCTGCTATAATCCGAATCGATGAGCCAGTACTACAAGCCCGATAGAAATCCCGGCTGGAACTACGGTGGTGACCGTTTTCGGCTCTCCCGTTCCAAGATCGGGCTTTTTATGGAGTGCCCACGCTGCTTTTATATCGACAACAAACTCGGTACCGCGCGCCCGCCCGGATTCCCATTCAATCTCAACAGTGCGGTCGATGCACTCCTCAAAAAGGAGTTCGACATTCATCGCGCACAGGGCAATCCACACCCGCTGATGAAAGCTTACGGCATTAAGGCGGTACCCTTTTTGCATCCAAAGCTTGATATTTGGCGGGAAAATTTTAAAGGAATTGAGTATCGCCACCCCGAGACGGGACTCCTCATTTCCGGCGCGGTTGACGACATCTGGCAAGACGAAGATGGCAAGCTCATAATCGTTGACTATAAATCCACCAGTAAAGATGAGCGGATCGACACTCTCGATCAAGAGTGGCACGACGGATACAAGCGCCAGATGGAGATATACCAATGGCTTTTCAGGAAAAACGGTTTCGCGGTTGCCGATCGCGGATATTTTGTGTATGCCAACGCGAGCAAAGATAGAGAAGCGTTCGATGCAAAACTCGAGTTTGAGGTGACGCTTATTCCGTACGATGGTGATTCCTCGTGGGTCGATGGCGTTCTCATGAATCTCCATGCTTGTCTCGAGAGCGATGAGATACCGGCCTCGTCTCCCGACTGCGATTACTGCCGCTACCGCGAAGCGGCCGGAAAGAAACTGCAGGCGCTCGCGCGGAAGGAGAGCACAGAGAGGATGTGAAGACTTTTGCCGACAAAGTCTGCGCCGTTGTAAAAAGCATTCCGCGCGGGAAGACGATGACCTACGCCGAGGTTGCGAAAAAAGCTGGCAATGCGAGAGCGGCGCGCGCGGTGGGTGCGATCATGCGCAGCAATTACGATCCGGCGATTCCATGCCATCGAGTCGTCCGCAGCGACGGGCGTCTCGGCGGCTATAACCGCGGCGGCCCCGAAAAGAAACGCGCGCTTCTCGCGAGAGAAGCGCGCAAGGTGGACCACTAATCGTTCTGTCGGTAATCTTCAAGATCGAGATAGGCGACCGCTTCTCCCAAAGGCGCGTTCTCCTGCTCGGCTTCTTCGTCATCGACAATGACTATCCGAACGCGAATTCTTTTAATTTCGGCCCTTTCGCCGTAGCGCGCTTTCGTTTTTGATAACCAATCTACGAGCGCGTCATGGAGCGCCTGCTGGATGTCGGGATCGCCTATTGCTTCTTTAAGTGCGTAATCACGGTTTTTGTCCATGGCTGGAACCTTTTTTCGACCGCGACAATTAAATAATGATAAATACACTTCGTCAATCAAGGCTTACAATCAGGAGGCGCCCGCACGTGCCGCGATTCTGGTTTTAACGCTACATCTTGAGGAGCGAGTACAGCGATGACTCGTCACTATGGGGACCAATGACCGCCAGAACGAGCTTCTCTGTCCTGAAAATATCCGTGGCCACGCGCTGAATATCCTTTGCCGTAACGGCATCGATACTCGCAAGCATCTCCTCGAGTGTGCGGACCCTCCCCACATGAATGAGTGACGACGCCGCATGCTCAGCGATTGCATCGGACGATTCGAGCGCGAGTGTCTGCGTACCTTTCATGTACGATTTCACCTTCGTAAGCTCCTGGGGTGATACCCGCTTCTTCGTTACCTTCCTAAATTCATTGATAATCACCCTCAGTGCTTCATGCAGCTTTGCGTGCTCCACGCCCGCCTGTACCGCGAGGTAACCGGTGTCCGGGTACTTATCCACCCACGCATGTACGGAGTAGGCAAGCCCGCGCTTTTCGCGCACCTCGGTAAAGAGCCGGCTCGACATGCCACCGCCTAACAGTGACGCAAGTACGGCGAGCGCATACTCGTCCGGGTGGCCAAACGGATATGCCGGAACGCCGATCATGAGTTGCGTCTGATCGGTCTTTTTTTCCTTAATGCGCAGGCGGGGAGCAGTCGGGAGCGATTCGAATATGATCGGCAGAGAAACGGGCGTCGGTTTGAGGTGCCCGAACGTGTGATCCACCTTCGCGATAACCTTCTTTTCGTCGAACGAGCCCGCGACGCACACGACTGTGTTTGATGGACCATAGTGCCTTGCACGATAATCGGCAAACTCCCGTCGCGTGAAGCGTCGAATATTTTCCTTCGGTCCGAGAATAGTCCGACCGAGGGGGTGTTCATCGCCAAAAATGAGTGCGTCGAAGACGTTATCGATCGTGCGCATTGGCATATCCTCGTACATATCTATCTCCTGGATAATCGCGCCGCGCTCCTTCTCGATTTCCTTTGGTGGTAGTGTTGAATTGAGGAATATGTCGGTTATAACGTCGAGCGCTCGATCGAGATAGCGGGCACTCACTTTGCTCCAGTAAGCAGTGCGATCCTTTGCGGTGAATGCATTGTACTGGCTGCCGAGTCCATCGAGCTCCTCGCTGATCGCCTGAGCATTCGGGCGCTTTTTTGTACCCTTAAAGAACATGTGCTCGAGGAAGTGGGCAAGCCCGTTCTCGCGTTTATCCTCGAAGCGGCTTCCGGTGCCACTCATGACTATCACCGTCGCCGTCTCGGTCCCCCTCATGGGGGCGAGGATGAGGCGCAAGCCGTTCTTAAGGGTGTGGATACGATATTTCATGCGCGGCATAGTAGCATATCTACTCCGTAACCGAGAACAGTGTAGGCGCGACCATTGACCATTCCATATTACATTGATACACATCTTGGCAGTAGAAACCGCAGGAGGATTCACCATGACTCTCGCGCCAGAAGAGCGTCGAAGGGACGAGCGCAAAGAACGGCTTCAATCAATCCGGACTGAATATCCCATGGTCGTATGGAATTATACTGCTCTATATGGTATTATTGGGGTGGACGGTATTCGTACTACTCCATCTGCGGATGAAAGGAGAAGAGATGATCGAAGACTTCAAATACGCGATTCGGATCGTTCGTCATCAATTGAAAGATCCGATTTCAAATCTCATTCTTCTAACGACCATCCCGCTCGGTCTCTACTTTCTCGTGCGTCATTTCATGAGCTTGTACGGACATTGAGCAGCAATATCGTGCCGTCGGGGCTTCTAGCTTCCGACGGTTTTCTTTACGCTCACTATTCCAAAACGAGCCCACGGGATGCTAAACTCCCACTATGACCATCCGCGACATTCGCTCGAAGTACCTCGCATACATGCAGGCGCGCGGCCACGAGGTAATCCCCAGCTCCTCGCTCGTGCCGATCAATGATCCGACGACGCTCTTTACCGGTAGCGGCATGCAGCAGCTCATGCCGTATCTACTGGGTTCGCCACACCCGAAGGGGACGCGCCTCACCGATAGCCAGAAGAGTTTCCGCGCCGAAGATATCGAAGAAATAGGCGACAATCGCCACACAACGTTTTTCGAAATGCTCGGAAACTGGTCGTTGGGCGATTATTTCAAGGAGGAACAATTATCGTGGATATTCGAATTCCTCACCGATGAAATTGACATTGATCCCTCGCGACTCTACGTCACCGTATTCGCGGGCGATGAAGCAACCGGCATTCCGCGCGATGATGAATCCGCGACAATCTGGAAACGCTTATTCGCTGAAAAGGGGATAGACGCGGCGGCTGTCGTGATGGGTTCCGAAGCCGACGGTTCGCGCCTTGGCATGCGCGGGGGGCGTATTTTCTATTACGACGTAAAGAAGAACTGGTGGAGTCGTGCCGGTGTTCCTGCAAACATGCCTGCGGGCGAACCGGGCGGACCTGATTCGGAGATTTTCTTCGATTTCGGCACGCCGCACGACGCAAAGTTCGGAGCAGAATGTCACCCCAACTGCGACTGCGGCCGATTCATGGAGATCGGCAACTCGGTATTCATGCAGTACGTTAAAAAAGACGGGGGATTCGATACGCTTCCTAAACAAAATGTTGATTTCGGCGGCGGGCTCGAGCGCATTGCGGCAGCTGCCGCCAATACCCCCGACGTGTTCATGGCGGTAGATGTGCTCCAGAAGATTATCGCACTCCTCGAGCGCTTCTCGAAAAAATCGTACAACGATTCGCGCTACACGAGAAGTTTCCGCATCGTCGCGGATCACATCCGCGCCGCTGTATTTATGATTGGCGATGGCGTACGGCCGAGCAATACCGCGCAAGGTTATGTGCTGCGCCGCTTGCTGCGTCGCGCCGCGCTGCACGCGCAAAAACTTGACGTTGAACAAGATCGAGCCGACGAGAGCATGCTCAATCGCGCGGCAACCATCGTCGTCGAGGCGTACGCCAATGCGTACCCCGAACTTGCAACAGAAGACATGCACCGCGACATTGCCGATACCATTTGGAAGGAGGAGCTTCAATTTGCGAAAACGCTCGAAGGCGGCATAAAGGAATTCGAGAAAGCAGCGGCGACAGGCTCAATCACCGGAGACGCTGCGTTCGTGCTCTTTACGACGCACGGCTTTCCGTTTGAGCTCACGCGAGAACTCGCTCGGGAACGCGGACTCCCCGTCGATGCCGACACTTTTCATGCACGCATGGAAGAACACCAGCAACGCTCGCGGATTGGTTCAGAGCAGAAGTTTAAGGGCGGACTTGCCGACGCCTCCGCAGAAACGACGCGACTCCATACCGCGCACCACCTCCTTCTCAAGGCGCTTCAGATCGTCTTAGGCGATCAGGTAAAGCAGCGTGGTAGCAACATCACGAAGGAACGCTTACGCATCGATTTCTCGTATGGCGCCAAAATGACGCCGGAACAGAAGGCTGCGGTGGAGCGCATAGTCAACGAGAAAATTGCCGAAGACCTTCCCGTCATTCGGAGCACGCTCCCTAAAGAAGAGGCGGAGAAGCTGCACGCGGAACATGAATTTGGAGCAAAATATCCCGATGTAGTTTCGGTTTACTCTATCGGTCCGAAGGAGGCGACCACGGACGATCCACATTTTTCTGGGGCGTTCTCAATAGAGTTCTGCGGCGGCCCGCATGTCGCACACACGGGCGAACTCTCCCAGAGCGGAACATTCAGGATAATCGCCGAAGAAGCCTCGAGCGCTGGCGTACGCCGCATTAAGGCAGTGCTCAGATAGCTCTTGCGGTAGCGTGGTTGCGTGCCCTGGGCGAGAGACGGTGGTATACCGCGGTATCAAATGGAACGTACCCGTGGGTACGATAATCCCCATAACACGGTTTCTTTCCTGTTATACTTTCGATGATGCGCCTATTCCCATCGCACCGTACCGAGACGACACTCGTCGCCGACGTAGGCGGCGGAGGCAGCGCTCTCGCGTTCATTGAACTCTCGAAAGGAAAACCTTCGCGCGTCATCGCATCGGCGCGCACGTACACGTCGATCGAGGAACGCACGACCGATCAATCAATCACGCAAATCGCCCAATCGCTTTCCGAGGCATCCGCCGCGGTGCAAAAAATCTACGCCGACGCAGGGAATAAGCGGGCACCTCGGGAGATCGTCGCCATCGTGCATGCACCCTGGGCATCGTCGCACATTGCCGAAGCGGAGCGTCGATTCGATCGCGAGACCCGTATTACCGCCACTCTGATCGCCGAGCTCGCCAAAGAGGCGCTCGCGAAAACGAACGTCGCCCGCGCCGACATCATCGAGGCGGGCGTCGCGCATGTCGAGCTCAACGGATACCCCTCGCACGTACCGGAAAAGTTTTCAGCACACCACATTAAAGTGGTGGTGCTGGTGAGCGAAATGAAGGCTGAATACAAAAACACTTTAGAACATGCGCTCCGGACATTTACCGGCATTCCGGTAAAGTTCCGCTCCCAGGCGCGCGCACTTGCCTCACTCTTGGCAGAGGGGGGACAGGCGCGCAATGCCGTCGTGATCGACATTGCCGACGATGCATCGGCCATCACCGTCATTCGCAAGCACGTTGTCACCGAGCAGGCTCGCGTACCGGCGGGCGTCCATGCTCTCCTCTCGAAGATTGCCGCGAACGGATCGCGCGAAGAAATGCTCGCCCTTATTGGCATGCTGGGGCGGGGCGCATGCCAAAGCGCCGAGTGCGATCGTATTGTCAGAGCACTCGCCGCAGCCGAACCAGAAATGACCAAACTCTTTGGGGAAGCCTTCACCGTTCTGGCAGCTAAACGCCGGCTTCCCAACGAGGCACTCCTCATCACCCATGCGGATCTCTCGCCGTGGTTTGCACAATTCTTCTCGCGCATCGACTTTGCGCAATTCACCATGACCTCGCGTCCGTTTTCGGTGCATGCGCTCGCTCCGCATGATCTCGCGAAGTACGTGGCAGGAGAGCGCTTACATGATGTCTCACTCCTCATCGCTGCCACACTTGTGCACATTGAGCACCAGTCATGACAAATGTCATGTGGTATACTCCCTACGATGGCAGAGTATTTTCAAGATATCCTCCCGCCCGAGGGCGAGGAGCGCCGTCCGGCAGCCGCACCACAGCCGATGCCTCCAGACACGTCTGTAGAAAAGAGCATTCGCAATATAAATATCAATCGCCGTACACCTGAGCGTCGCGATTACCCGATGCCGCCGCGCCCGCGTACCGGGGGCATACTTTCCGGAAAGTTAATTTGGATTACGGCGATAATTGCAATCATTGTGGTTAGCGGCGTCAGCTTGTTCATGTTCCGCCGCACCATCGTTACGGTTGTGCCACGCACGCACACGCTTGTTTTCGATAACACCGCACCATTTACGGCCTATCCCGCAGCGACCGCTGCTTCGGGAACGCTCTCGTATAGTGTCCAAACGTTCTCCTTCGACGAGAGCGACATTTTGCCCGCCCAAGGGGTGCAGCATGTCGACACTAAGGCATCGGGCCAGATCACTATCATCAATGACTACTCTGCAGCGCCCGTCAAGCTCGTGAGTACCACGCGCTTTGAGACACCAAGTGGCCTCATCTTCCGCGTGCCGAACGACGTCGTCGTACCCGGAAAGAAGGGAGCGACGCCAGGAAGTGTGCAGGTAACCGTCATCGCCGATGCGCCGGGCGCAGATTACAACGTCGGCCCGATTGCAAAATTTACGCTACCCGGACTGAAAGGAGGTCCTCTGTTTAGCGGTGTCTATGCGCGCTCAGATACGGCGTTTACGGGTGGTTTTTCGGGCGATCAATTACAAACAGCTCCGGGAGCCCTGCAGGCCGCACAAGCGCAGATGCGAGATCGGCTTAACCAGAAATTAAAGGATGCTCTCGCTTCTATTGCAACGGGAACAACAGCGTTGCTAGATCTCGCGCGCGTTACCTACACCGATATGCCCAACACTCCGGAGGGGAATAATAACGTTCGCATTGGTGAGCATCTCGTAGCGGAGGTACCGGTCTTCGCAACAGACCAGCTTGCAGCAACAATGGCGCAATCAATTAGCTCTGATACACAGCTCTTGAAGGTAACCTTCGTGCCAGATACAAACTTTTCCGCCCGATATGCCGATGTCGCGACAACGTCACTCGGAACCGACCCTATTTCATTTACGCTTACCGGTAAGGCGCAGATTGTCTGGATTGTCGACAAAACTGCGATCAAGAATGCACTGGCTGGACGCGATCAGGGCGCTTTCCAGACGATAATTAGCGGATTCCCATTTATACAGGAAGCAAAGGCGCGGATCGAGCCATTTTGGAGCTCGACCTTCCCGAAGGATCCAAATGGCATTGATGTCATCGTTGAGCCAGCTCCAAAATCTTGACTTTAGGCACTCTATCTGCTATTTTTTCCTTTGCAGACCATATGGCCGATCCTGAAGTGGTGGAAGGTATCGTCGAGGAGGCGCTTCCTAACACACTCTTCCGCGTGAAGCTGTCTGATGACAGCACGATTCTCGCGTACCTCGCCGGCAAAATGCGTCTGCACCGCATTAAGGTTCTCGTCGGGGACAAGGTGCAGGTGAAGCTCGATCCCTACGGGGGTCGTGCGCGAATAACGCGACGATTCTGAATATATGAAGGTTAAAGCATCGCTCAAGAAAATGTGTCAGGAATGCCGCCATGTCCGTCGCCGCGGCCGTCTTTTTGTCATTTGTAAAGATCCGCGCCACAAACAGCGTCAGGGTTAATTCTTATTTGTTTTATTTTTCGTGATTATATATGCGTATTGCCGGTGTCACTATCCCCGAAGATAAGCGATTGGAAATCGCGCTTACCGCCATCTACGGCATTGGGCGCCCGCGCGCGCAGGCAACACTGTCTGCGCTGAAGATAGACTGGGGCGCACGGGCAAAGGACCTCTCGCCAAAACAAGAGTCGGATCTGCGCGAGGCCATCGAAAAGTTTACTCTCGAGGGTGAGCTCAAGCGCGAGGTGGGCGCCAACATCCGACGCCTCAAAGACATCAAAGCGTACCGCGGCATTCGTCATCTCAAGAAACTGCCAGTCCGCGGCCAGCGCACCAAGACAAACTCACGCACGGTCCGCGGTAATGTCCGCAAGACCATGACGTCGGGTCGCCGCAAACTCGAAAAGACATGATTGATTTTGCAGCATGCAGTATTGCGTGCTAATGTGTGGCCACTATTGATCAGTATACGCATTTGTTTTCAACACTAATCCCATGGGAAAGAAAAGAATAATTCGAAAATCTGGCGGAACCGTCGATGCGGGCCTTAAGTCGCGCTCACTCGCTCGGGTCGCAAAAAAGAACATTGTTGCGGGGATGCTTCACATCCAGGCGACCTATAACAACACGAAGGTTCTCTTGACGGATCGTAACGGCAACGCGATTACCTGGTCGTCGTCTGGTGCCTTGGGTTTTTCTGGCGCTAAAAAGGGAACACCATTCGCTGCAGCGAAAGTGGGAGAGCTTGTCGGCGAAAAGGCTGCGATTATCGGCGTCAAGGAAGTTGATGTTATTATCCGCGGTGTCGGCGCGGGCCGCGAATCGGCTCTTCGCGGTTTTGCTTCGAAGGGAATTGACGTCGTGAAAATTGCCGATGATACGCCAGTTCCGCACAACGGCCCACGCCCGCCAAAGCCGCGCCGTATCTAAAAAAGAATTCTATGCTCATCATCAAGTCTAAGTATCGGATTGCGCGTCGTCTCGGAGCAGGCGTATTTGATCAGACGCAAACTCAGAAATTTGCGATGCGCCAAGCACAGCGCGCCGAGAAGAACGTGCGCAGTCGCGCAAGTTCCGATTACGGTCACCAATTGATCGAGAAGCAGAAGGTGCGCTTTACCTATGGTCTTTCTGAACGGCACCTCGCCAACTACGTGAAGGATGCTACCAAAACCAAACACCCGCCGGTGACACTTCACCGCGCACTTGAAATGCGTGCTGACAACGTGCTCTATCGCGCTGGGTTCGCCCCGACTCGCCGCGCCGGCCGTCAGGCTGTCTCACACGGCCATGTCGTGGTAAATGGCACGCGCATTACCTCGCCTTCGTACCGGGTAAGAGTGGGCGACACGCTTACTATTCGCGAAGGATCACGCAAGAGTCCGCTCTTCGCTGGGCTCTCAGAGAAAAACATGGAGGGACAAAATATTCCGAGCTGGCTCGAAACCGACCCCAACCTTCTCACGATCAAGATCGTTAAGGAGCCAGAGTTTTCGGCGACGGAGACGGGTCTTGATTACGCCACGGTATTTGAGTTTTATAGCAGATAATGGTATATTAGTTTTTCATTTTTGACTTATTTAGTAATTAATGTAGCCGCACTCGTATGTCCGACTATCGTATCGCCCTTCCCAGCAAGCCACGCGTCATCTCCGAATCGGAGAAGAGTGGCATCTATGAGATCGATGGTCTCTACCCGGGTTACGGCTACACGCTCGGTAATAGTCTCCGTCGCATCATTCTCTCCTCGCTTCCGGGTGCTGCAATTACGCACGTAAAGATCCCTGGTATATCGCACGAGTTCTCAACTATTGAGGGAGTGAAGGAGGACGTCGTGACGATTCTCCTCAACCTCCGCAAAATTCATTTCAAGATCACTACCGATGAGCCCCAGAAAATTACACTCGACGCGAAGGGACCGGGAGTTATCACTGCTGCCGATCTCACGCTTCCCGGCCAAGTAGAGGTCCTCAACCCCGATCAAGTGATCTGCGAGATCACCGGCAAAACCAAGCTCGAGCTCGAACTCTCGGCAGAGCGCGGCCTCGGCTTCGTTCCAAAAGAAGTCCACCAAAAGGAACGTGTCGATATTGGCACCATCGCGCTCGACGCCAGCTTTTCGCCGATTCGCCGCGCTAATTACGAGGTGGAGAACATGCGCGTCGGCGATCGCACCGATTTTAACCGCCTCCGCCTTGTCATTGAAACCAATGGCACCATCACTCCACACGAAGCGCTCGAGCGCTCGATCGAGACCATGATCCATCAGCTCAAAGCCATCATCGGATTCAAAGAAGAGGAATCTGAGGAGCTTCCCATCATCGATATGCCGCGCCCTCAAAAGGAAGAGCGCACTGCCCCCGTTGATACCGAGATGCTCAAGACTCGCATCACCGAGCTCAATCTCCCGCAGCGCGTGGAGGATGCGCTGGATAACGCTTCCATCCGTACGGTGGGCGGCTTGGTACGCAAGCGTGAGGATGATCTCCTCTCGATCGAGGGGCTTGGTCAAAAAGGTCTCCAGGATATCAAGCGCGCACTTTCAAACCTCGGACTCACGCTCCGCCAGTAAAAGCCTATGCGTCACCACAAGGCACACCGCACTCTGCATCGGACTAAGCGTCAACGCGTAGCCTTGCTTCGTTCACTCGCACGCTCGCTCGTCTTGCACGAATCCATCGTAACAACGGTGGCCAAAGCAAAGGAATTGAAGCCGTTTATTGAGAAGCTCGTCACCATCAGTAAGCAGGGAACCCTCGCTTCACGCCGCACGGTGCATGCACGCATTAATTCGCCAGAGGTCACGCGCAAGCTCTCGGAGACACTGGCGAAGCGTTATGAGAAACGATCGGGCGGCTACACCCGCATCACGAAGCTCGGCCGCATCGGTAAACGCGTTGGCGAGCAGGCTCGGATCGAATTTGTAAAATAATGCTATGACGAACGACAAAACAACCATTATCGACGCAACGGGAAAATCGCTTGGTCGTGTCGCCTCGACGGCAGCTAAGGCACTCATGGGAAAAACTCGCGCCGATTACACCCCCCACGTCTCTTCAGACACCTCTGTCGAGATTAAGAATGCGAGCAAGCTCAAGATTCACGAAGCGAAGCTTGCATCGCAGCAGTATCAGAACTACTCTGGCTATCCGGGTGGCCAGCGCATCGAGACTCTCCGCAGCCTCGCAGCACGTAAGGGTTACGGCGCTGCAATTCGTCTTGCGGTCGCCCGCATGCTTCCCAACAACACCTTGCGCCGAGGACGCCTTAAAAGACTTCACATCAGCGAATAGTATGGCAACCAAGGAATACACCGAAGGCATTGGCCGCCGCAAGACTGCGAGCGCGCGTGTGCGTATCACGCCGGCGAAGACTCCTAGCATGATCATCAACGGCAAAGACGCTGCCGACTACTTTCCCCTCGACTCCATGGTGAAGACCGCATTCTCACCAATGCAGATCTTAGGTGCCTCATACGCCGTTTCGGCAAAAGTTCAAGGTGGCGGACATAAGGCGCAAGCCGAGGCGGTGCGCATGGGCCTTGCGCGCGCAATCGTCGAAATCGTGCCCGAACAGCGCAAGGACTTGAAAGTAAGGGGGTTTCTCACGCGCGATCAGCGCAGCAAGGAGCGCAAGAAATTTGGCCTCAAGGCCGCGCGCCGCGCACCACAGTGGTCGAAGCGCTAGAAAAGGAGGCCTCTGCGCCTCCTTTTTCATGCACTTCGCCCCCCGTTGCAACAGAGAGCCAGTAGGCGA
>Ga0272446_1006260_pt1 | contig 12527 bp, 13 predicted proteins | sample YNPCB0061_FD_194587 | JGI IMG/M metagenome (GOLD analysis project Ga0272446, IMG submission 194587) | Hot spring microbial mat communities from Yellowstone National Park, WY, United States - YNP-CB-006-1 | ecosystem: Environmental > Aquatic > Thermal springs > Hot (42-90C) > Sediment | place... | reverse complement strand
TTTCTTCTCGGCCCGCCGAAGTATGACTCGTCGAGTTCGACTTCTCCCGAGAACTTCGGGTGCTCCGCGTGTACGTGCGCGAGTATCGCTTCGCGGTACCGGCGGGGTACCATGCGTTCGCCGTATTGCGGTTGATGCCGCACATCGCTGCCGCCTGCGAGGCGGTCAGATCATTCGCAAAACACTCCAACAGCTTCGTGCGCACCGATTTCCTCAAACGAGGGCTTCTTTGCTGCATTTTCTCTAGATTAGCATGTGCTTAGCTAGTCTAGAGCCTTTTTCTTTTATGGTAGGATGCCCCGCATGAAAGAGCGTTCAGTCATCGTCATTGCCGGACCCGCAGGGAGCGGCAAAGATACGCTCGCCAAGGCGCTCACCGCGAAATATCCGCGCTTCACGCTCATGGTAACCGCGACCACGCGCGAGAAGCGCCCCTATGAGGCAGATGCCGTTAACTACTATTTTTTCGACAAGAAACGTTTCTTTGAAGAAGTTGCGTCGGGTAACATTCTTGAGTATTACCATCGCGCCGATACCGATACCTACTACGGTACCTACAAGCCGGATATCGACCGCAGGATTGCGAGCGGCAAGATTGTGATCGCTGTTGTACAGATCGTGGGTGCCAAGTACCTCAAGGAACATTATGGAGCGACGACGTTTTTTATCATGCCACCCGACGCGGCTACCTTGGAGCGTCGCATCCGCACGCGTGCGCCGATGAGCGATATCGAATGGAAGGAACGTCTTGCATTCACCGAGCGGGAGGTGAAAGATGAGGCGCCGTGGTATGACTACCGCATCAGAAACGACGATAATGCGCTCGATGAAAGTGTTGCTTCTGTCGTGGAAATTCTTAGGAAAGAAGGCTATACTCTCGAGTGATGAATCCCATCACCACGCTTTTTTTTGGTCCTTCTGGCGCAGGAAAAGGTACCCAGGTTCAGATGCTCATAGATGCGCTCTCGAAGCGCGATGATCGCGGTGTTGTCTATATTGAAATGGGAGCGCTGCTTCGCGAACAAGTCTCGCAGGGTGGCTATACGGCGAGCCTCACTCACGAGGTGATATCGACGGGCGGCCTCATGCCCGGGTTCATGCCTATCTACCTCATGACCAAGCGCCTGGTCGAGCAGTTCACCGGCACGCAGCACATCATCGCCGATGCGGTGGTGCGCCGCGTCTCGCAGGCCGATGCGTTCGACGAGGCTATGCGTTTCTATGGTCGTCCCGAGTATCAGGTTATTGTCATCGAGCTTTCGGAAGAGTCGATACTCAAGCGACTCCTTGCGCGCGGGCGCATCGACGATACCGAGGAGCGCATTCGCCGGCGCCTTGCGTGGTATCGGGCCGACGTCTTGCCGGCACTCGATGTTTTGAAACAGCGCGGTGCCTCAATTCACCACATTGATGGCGAGCCGGATACTGCTACCATCCATAAGAACATTCTCGCCGCCCTCAATTTTTCATGATTGCGAAGACTCCGGAAGAACTCGAGATATTGCGCGAAGGCGGCAAGCGCTTAGCACAGGTTGTGAAAGCACTCTCGGAGATGGTGAAGCCTGGTATAAAAGGAGCAGAGCTCGAAGCGGCGGCCAAGGAGATGGTGGAGAGCCAGGGCGACGAACTTGCCTTCGCCGATTACCCTTCTGGCAAAAACGGCGAGCTGTTCCCAGGAGGCTTGTGTCTCTCCATCAACGACGTGATCGTACATTCGCCGGCGGCGACCTATGGCGCCGTTATCGAAGACGGCGATGTCGTTACCATCGATTTCGGCATTAAGCATCGCGGCCTCTACACCGATCATGCCGCGACGGTGATCGCCGGTACGGCACGCGATCCGCACGACGAAGAGCTCGTCCGCGCTACTTACGAAGCCCTACAGTGTGGCATTGATCAGGCGCGCGCGGGAAAGACAACAGGTGATATCGGCCATGCCATTGAACAGGTGGCCATACGGCATGGCTTTGGGTATCCGCGCAATCTCTCCGGTCATGGCGTCGGTCGCGCGGTACACGAGGAGCCTCATGTGCCCAACTATGGCGAGCCGGGGAGGGGCGATAAGCTCGTCGAGGGACTCGTCATTGCGATCGAACCGATGTTTACACTCGGTGGGAGCGATCTTTACATCGACAAGGATGGTTTTTCGTACCGCACTAAAGATGGTTCGCGCACCGCACACGCCGAGCACACGGTGATTGTCTGGAAGGAGGGAGCCGAAATACTTACCAAGATTTGAACGTATGATCGTGATCCTCGATCTCGATTACACGCTGCTCGACACCGCGGCTCTCAAGCGCTCGCTCGAGGAGAGCGTCTTGCCGCTCGGGATAACGAGCACGCAATTCAAAGAAACCTACGATGATACCGCGCAGGCGACGCCCGGTAGGTACAACTATTCGCTGGTCGCGCACGCGCACCTCATGCATGAGAGGTTCGGGATCGACGAGGCCGAGGCGCTCGCACGCCTCACGAGCGCCTTGGATATGCTTCCGTCGGCACTCTATCCGGATACGCTACCGTTCCTCGAAAAACTCACGAGGGAACGCATCCCGATGGTGCTCCTCACGCTTGGCAATCCACGCCTGCAGGAGGAGAAGGTAGCGAAGCTCGGCATCGCGAAGTATTTCTCACGCCTTTTCTTCACCGATGGTTCGAAGGTTACGGTTCGCCTCGAACTTTCGGAATCGCCTGGCGAGTGGGTATTCATAAACGACAATCCGGGCGAGCTGCGCGATCTCTCGGTGCGCTATCCTGATGCGGCGATGATCTGCATCAAGCGCCCCGGCGGCAAGCAATTCTCACCAGCAGAAGAGGCGCTCAGGTTCACAACGATCACGAGTCTCGACGAAGCGGCCTCGCTCTTAGACGTGTAGCGCGCGCGGGTGCTGTCTGCTCCACTGGTAGAGACTTACCGCTGCCGCGACCGACGCATTGAGTGATTCGGCGCGGTTTGATTGCGGTATGGAGAGCACAATGTCGCAATGCTCCCGTGTCTTTTGGCGCAAACCCGTACCCTCATTGCCAATTACGAACGCGGCAGGCTCAGTGAACTTTTCTTCTGAAAGGACGTTCATCCCGTCGCGGGCGAGTCCGTAGACCCAGAATCCACGCTCTTTGAGCATGCGTAAAGTTTGATTGATGTTCCCGATCTCTGCGAGCGGGATGTGGAACGCAGCGCCCGCCGAAGCCTTGATCACGGCACCCGAAAGTGATGCCTGGTTGTGTTCGGGGATGAGGACGGCCGCCGCACCGAAGGATGCCGCCGAGCGGATGATGGCGCCCACGTTCTGCGGATCGGTGAGTTCGGCCAGGACGACGATGCAGGTGTCGGCCGTCGGCGTCTCGAGGGCGGGGAGCGTGTCGAGCTTGTGGAGGAGGAGCGAGCCGTCGAATTTCGCGACGACGCCCTGGTGCGGCGCATCGCCGACGAGATGCTCTGCGGTGCGCTTGGTGAGGAGCTTCGGTACGAGGCCGGCGTGTTTGACCGCGCGCCAAATATCCTCATCACGCACATGCTCTTCAATAAAGACGTTCCCCAAACCATCCGGGTATGTGTGTGCCGCTTCCAAAAACGGCTTTTTTCCGTACACGATGATTTCTTTTGCCATGGAGGCACTATACACGATGGTATACTTTCCGCATGCCTTTGCGCGTTATGGGCGAGCGCGTTCACGCGCCATCATCCGAGAAATTCCGCTCCGCGGAAGAGGAGCTTGCCTATTTGCGTGAGCAGGTGAGGCAGAAGGAGATTGCGCTCGAGATGCGCAACGATCGCACCGAGAGTGATCGCCTGGCCAAGCGCGAACTTGCCGCCTACGCCGAAGCGCCGGCGCATGAGGTGCTGCACGAAGCCACGGTGCTTCCCGAACACGATATTATCCGGCATGCCCTAAAGCTCGATCCGGAACCGCATGACGTGCAAATCGATGCTTTGCTTAAACTGGTCGAGGAGCATGGAGTCAAAAACGCGCTCTCCGTCGCAGCTAAACTCAAGAATCCGCACATCGAGGATGATCTCCATCGGGCGCTTGTGCGCTATGTCGCCGAGGGGTTGCCGGTTTATGGCGCGCGGGCGCCCGAAAAGATCCGCTATGGCCTCTCACTCGTTCTCTTCGAGATTCATCCGCAGGCCTACGGCGAAGGGGCAAGTGCGCAGCAGCAACATGCGAAGCTTGAGCAGCTCCTCTCCTCCTCCGAGCAGCTGTACGCTGGTCTCATGGCACTTATCGATAAACACGAGGGTTTCTCGCTTGAGATCGCCGTACCCCAGGGTACCGAGGAGGCCTCTCTCTACCTCGCCGTGCCGCGCGCGAAGCAGGCATTAGCTGAGCGGCTCATGTCGTCGGTTTTCCCCAATGCGCGCATTAGCGAATGCCGCGGAGATTACAATATTTTCAATGAGAACGGCGCGCATGCGGCCGCATACGCGACGCTAGCCGCGCACCCCGCCTTTCCGCTAAAAACTCCCGAATTTTTCGAGCATGATCCGCTCAACGTACTTCTTGCAGCATTCGCGAAACTCGCGAAGCATGGCGAGGGTGCCGCGCTCCAGATCGTCGTCTCGACCGAGGGCAACCGTTACAACGACCACTACAAGCATATCCTTCTCGAACTCGAGAGGGGAAAGGTGCTGGGCGAGGCATTGCGCGTTGCCGAAACTGAGATCGGCCGGCAGTTACAGAAGCTAGGGAAGGAACTCTTCTCACCGGGCACTTCCGAGGCGCGCGCGAACGCGGAACTGCGCCACTCAACCGATAAGATTGCGATGGAGGAGATCGAGCGTAAGATCAAGAGCCGCATCGCACCCGCGGTGCTGCGTCTCGTCTCCTCGGCTTCAAATCAAAAGCGCGCCGACGAGATTCTCTCAAACCTTATTGCGCCCTTCTCGCAGTACGACGATCCGAGGGGGAATTCTCTCCGCTTTAAACGGTTGGGCTGGTGGGGAATGAGCGGATTTTTGCGCGACTTCACATTTCGCGTGTTCGATGAAGCGAAAGCACTCCCGCTCTCACTCCAAGAGATTACAGCAATCTTCCATTTCACCGCTGAAAAGGTGAACACCTCGCGCGAGCTTAAGAAGGCATACGCTAAGCAATCACCCGCACCTGTCGACATGCCCCCAGACGGCATTGTCTTGGGTGTCAATCGCTACGGTGCCAGTGAGACCGAGGTCCGCTTCGGCGCTACAGACCGCCTGCGCCACTGCTACGTGATCGGCCAGACAGGTACCGGTAAGACAGCGTTCATCAAGAACATGATCGTGCAGGATATCAAAAATGGCGAGGGCGTCGGATTCATCGATCCGCACGGCAACGACATCGAGGATGTTCTCGCAGCGATTCCTCCCCACCGACGACAGGATGTCATTTATTTCGATCCGGCGTACACGGCGCGACCCATGGGACTCAACATGCTCGAGTATGACCACAACCGCCCCGAGATGAAGACGTTCGTCGTGGACGCCGTGTACGATATCTTCCGTAAGCTCTATGCCGATATTCCCGAGGCCTTCGGCCCAATGTTCGAGCAGTACTACCGCAATGCGACCATGCTCGTCCTTGAGGATCCCTCCTCGGGCTCGACCTTTCTCGAAATTCCGCGCGTCTTCGCCGATAACAGTTTCCGCGCAATGAAGCTCTCGCGCTGCAACAACCCGGTTATTTTCCAATTTTGGAAGAAGATCGCAGAGCAGGTCGACGGCGAGGCGTCGCTCGAGAACATCGTGCCCTACATCACGAGCAAGTTCGATGTCTTCCTCGCCAACGACATCATGCGCCCCATCGTCGCGCAGGAGCGCTCTGCGTTTGATTTCCGGCAGATCATGGACGGCAAGAAGATCTTTCTCGCAAATCTTTCAAAGGGCCGCCTGGGCGAGCGGAACGCCTCCCTTCTCGGCCTCGTCCTGGTTTCCAAGTTTCTGCAGGCGGCGTTTTCTCGCACCGATTCGCGCGGCGAGCTACCGCCGTTTTACCTGTACATCGACGAGTTTCAGAACTTCGCCACGCCCTCGATCGCGACTATTCTCTCGGAGGCGCGCAAGTACAAGCTCTCGCTCACGGTTGCGCATCAATTTATCGCGCAGCTCGAGGAGAATATTCGCGATGCGGTGATCGGGAACGTGGGCACAAAGATCGCGATGCGTATCGGCACGACCGATGCCGAGTTTTTGGAAAAACAGTTTGCGCCAATCTTCACCGCGCACGATCTCGAGAACTTACCAAACTACACTGCGATAGTCTCTCTCCTCGTAGGTGGCGTACCGGCACGGCCATTCACGCTCGAATCAAAGCGCCCGCCGGTTCTCGATTACTCAGGCGTCGACTCCCTCAAGGATCTCTCGTACCACCTCTATGGTCGGTCGCGCGAAGAGATCGAGGCGGAGATCCGCCGCAAGTACGCGCCGCCGATTGATCGGCCGATACCGAGCCCGGTGAATATCTCTTTGTGATTGCGCGAGTTCAATCATTCCGGTTTCGGAGACCGCTTTCCCCAGCAAATTTCCATTGCGGAAGGATCGTCTCGGATGTGTTCCTCGTGAATGTGTGGTATTGTTACTCCCACTAACGGTTAACATCATGCGATCCATGCATCCGAAGAAGGAAAGGACGTTTGTCATTGTAAAACCCGACGGCGTACAGCGTTCGCTCTTGGGTGAGATTATTCGACGCTACGAGCGCACTGGTCTCAAGCTCGTGGGACTCAAGTTCTGGCTTGCCGATGAGGCGACGTTCTGGAAGCACTACAACAAATCAGATGAGTGGTTTCTCAAAAAGGGCACAAAGATTGTCGAAGACAAGAAGGCCGCGGGCCTCCCTGTCGACAAGGAGCCGATCGAATACGGCAAAGACATCATTCGCCAGCTCATAAAGTTCATGACGGCGGGCCCCGTCCTCATGATGGTATGGGAAGGCAATCAGGCCGTTGCCGTTGTTACCAAAATTACCGGTACGACCGAACCTGCAACCTCTGATGTTGGCACAATCCGCGGTGACTATACCCTCGATTCCTATGGCATCTCGGCCGTCGACGATCGCGCGGTACGCAACCTCATCCATTGCTCGGATTCCGTCAGTGAGGCAGAGCGCGAGATCAGCCTCTGGTTTAAACCAGAGGAACTCCTCAACTATCGCCTGCTTGCCGAGGAGATTCTCTACGACGTTAACCTCGACGGCATCCTCGAGTAGGGATCGACGCACGTCTTGAGGTGATGCGATCGTGCTGCTCAAAGAGCGCTCGCGCTTCGCACCATCACGCCGCACAGATCCTCAAGACGCGCCGTATCCGAAATGAATTTCCCCTGAACCTCCCGCTTTGCAGATGGCAGGAAAAGGATATACTGGATTCAGCGGCAGGTACTAAAAACCTGCTTGGGAATTTCAGGGCAAGCTTACATCGTCTCATGCATTGCGCATGAGTACTGCGGCCGCCCACCTCGCTCAACGGCCAGGCTTTCCCGTATCTGCCGCATGCAAAAACCCGCCGCTGGGCGGGTTTTTGCGTGATAGAATCAAAACGTGAGTGCGGAACTGACATTTTACGGAGGCGCCGGTACGGTAACCGGCGCTAATTTCGGTCTCAACACGGGTGCGGCAAGACTCCTCATCGATTGCGGCGCGCATGAACGCGAAAATATTTGCGATCCTAAAAACCATGAACCGTTCCCCTACGATGTGAAGGCGATCGATGCGCTTATCGTAACCCATGCGCACCAAGATCATATCGGCCGCATTCCCAAACTCGTGCGCGAGGGTTTTCGCGGCGTCATTTACTCGACACCAGCGACCCGCGAGCTCTCCGAGATCATGTTTCAGGATGCACTCTCGATCATGGAGCGCGATGCAAAGCGAAGCGGGTGCGACATCCTTTACGAACCGGCCGATCTCGACCGTGCGCTCTCGCTCTGGCAGACGCACCGATACCACGAACCGTTTGCGATCGGCGATGCGTCAATCGAGTTTCTCGATGCAGGGCACATTTTAGGCTCGGCGATGGTGCGATGCCAACGCAATGGGCGCACCATTATTTTTACGGGCGACCTGGGCAACTCTCCCGAGCCGCTTCTGAATGACACCGAAAGCGCGGCGGGCGCGAATTATCTCGTCATGGAAAGTGTGTATGGCGACCGGCTGCATGAGCATCGCGACGATCGCCGCGAGATACTGCGTCAGGCGATAGACGACACGCGTGTGCGCAAGGGAACACTCCTCATTCCGTCGTTCTCGCTCGAGCGCACCCAAATTATTCTTTTCGAGATTCGCGAGCTCATCGCGCGCGGGGTGCTTGAGCCGGTTCCCGTGTATCTTGATGCGCCGCTGGCGGAACGCGTCTCCGAGGTGTATCGTCGGCATACCGAAATTCTCAATCCTGCGGCGCGCGAAATATTCGCACAGAAAGATGCATTCTCATTCCCCGGGCTTGTCGAGGTTGTTTCTTCCGGCGAATCGCAGCTCATCCACAAGAAAGCCGGGCCAAAGGTTATCATCGCTGGGGCCGGAATGAGTCATGGCGGCCGGATCCGTGCCCATGAAAGAGTTTATATTTCTGATCATAACGCCACCATACTTCTCGCCGGCTACCAGGCGCCGGGCACTTTAGGGCGCAGACTGCAAGACGGAGCGCGCACGGTCGAGATCGACGGCGAAACGCTTGCGGTGCGTGCGCGCGTCTCGGCGCTCACCGGTTACTCTGGCCACAAGGATCGCGATGCGCTCCTCTCGTTCGTCGAATCGGCAGGGGAGTCACTCGAGAAGGTGTTTCTCGTAATGGGAGAACGTGCGGCAAGCGGCTTCTTGGCGCAACGTATTCGCGATTTTCTCCGCATTGAGACACTGGTGCCGCAGCAAGGCACATCTGCACCGATCGATTGGTAGCATAGTGTATAATTATCATTCATATGGTTCAGCGCATTATGCATCCGAATCATGTGGCAGTGCCGCGCAACTTCTGCCGGCTTCCACAGAGCTACGGCGTGGTCAAGATTGGCGTTTCTGGAGCAGCAGAAACGGGCCACTATGGCCTCTCCGCATATGAAGCGGCGCGAGAATTGGGCCGCGAGATCGCACTCCATGGTGCGATCATTACCACCGGAGCAACGACTGGTTTTCCGATGTACGCTGCAATGGGAGCGAAGGATGAGTGTGGCTTCTCAGTCGGCTTCTCACCAGCCGCAACCGAAAAAGAGCACGTTGAAACATACAAGCTTCCGCGCGAATATCAGGACATCATCGTCTACACGGGATTCGGATATGCAGGACGCGATCTCATGTTCGTGCGCTCGTCGGACGCGATGGTGATAGGTCCGGGGCGCGTGGGCACCTACAATGAATTTTCGGTTGCATTTGAGGACCACCGCCCAATCGGCATTCTCGAAAGCCCCCACTGGAAGACTGATGACATCATGAGAGAAATTATCGAGACCGCGCACCGCCCGCACGATCATGTCTTCTTCGAGTCAGATCCAAAAAATCTTGTTGCTCGTCTCATCGAGATGGTCGCCAAACAAAAATCAGAACTCAATTTGGTGTACAACAATCACGATGGCTGGGGCGGAACGGGGGAGGATGACAAGGTGATCCTTTGATAAGGAGGTGAGAAGACAAATGAAAAAATAAATTATCACTATGCCCGTTCCCCATGGGCAGAAAAGACCCGCCGAGGATCACAACACTGTGCCACGAAGCGTTGCCTACTTAACACTCTCGACGACGCGGGCGAAGATCTCGGCGTGATCCTTCGCGAGCGTAGCCAAAACTTTCCGGTCGAGGCCGATGCCGGCCTTTTTCATCGCGTCGATGAAGCGAGAGTAGGAGAGGCCGTGGTTGCGGACGGCGGCATTGATGCGTAGCGCGAAGAGGTTGCGAAACTCGCGCTTCTTCGCGCGGCGGTGCTTGAATGCGTGTACACCAGCCTTCTTAATCGCAACTTTCGCGATGCGCTCCTTGCTCTTGCGATCGAAGCGATACCCCTTAACCTGCTTGAGGATATAGCGGCGGTGCTTCGACTTCATTGTTCCACGTTTGACGCGTGCCATAGAGTTTTATTGAGAGAGATTACGCGAGAAAACGCGATTTCGCGACGTTGTCGAGCTTCAATGTCGACCAGCGGCGACGGCGCTGGCGCTCGCCGCCGGAGCGCTTAGCGTTGAAGTGGTTGTGGCCGGGTGTGCGAGCGAGGATTTTGCCGCGCTTCGTTACCTTCAGGCGCTTGGTGTAGGACTTGTTCGTTTTCATGAGAAATGGCTCCGGGGAGCCCGAGCTACTATACACTAGTGTGCCCCAAAAAGCCAGTCCCGAGGCTTTGGGTTATGTCCCGGCGACATCCATCGGCGGTGCGAGAGTGCCGAACGGACGGGCCCACGCGAGGATCTGGTAAAGCGCCTGTTGCAAATTCGCCAAAATCTTTTGCATGAAGGTAGTATTGGAGGGCGGGGTCCAGCTGGTATTTTGATATTGCATATCCTGAGAGATGAACGTCTGACTACCCTGGGGCCCGATCGGTACCATGTTTTCAGGGATCGTCGGTGGAGGAGAATCACTGTTTTGATCATATCGAACCACGTCTATTTGGTTGTAGAGGTTCTCGTTGAGCGTGAGCACGGAACCGGTCGCGTTTATCGATGTTTCACTGTTATCGGCAATCGCGTTCAAGAGATCATATGCGCTTCCGGTTGTCTCAAGCGGCGGCGCCGTGAGTTGATCGGAAACGGGTGTCGGCTGCAGGGGAGAGAACGAATCATCCAGGAGCGGCAGTGAGATCGTGCTCGAAGCATTGAGTAGAGGCGTTGTGTTGCTATCAAGCAGCGAGCTGATCCGCGTTGAGGACGAAACGGGCAGCGGCGATATCTGATCTGAAGGCGGCAATTGCGGTGGAGGCGGTGATTGCTGTCTGCCAGGAATGAGCGAATCGAGTATGTTCTGGAATGGGAGCGAGGGTGCCTGGAAGAAGTGCTGCGTATCGTTGTAGTAATCGCCCTGGTCGCCGGCCGGTACCGGCATGCTGGCGCAGTCGGCATTGCCGGACTGGTAGTGATTAGGATCGGAATGATGCAAGCCGACCGGATTCACCAAGCCATTCTGTGCCGCGATCTGCCACGACTGCACGTTGTTCGCGACGCCATCAACATCGATTGCGAGGCCGTACTGGTGGTAGGAATGGCCGGGTGGTGCGCATCGGCCGGGACAGCTTAGCCGACCGCATATAGACATGCAGGCAGCAGCCTGCTCCTCCTTGCTACGGTATGCGGAACGGATACAGGCGCGCGGGGAGCTTTGGCGCAGTTGCTGCATGAACTTATCGGCGCAGATGGCAAACTTGTCGCTGAGATCCTCGATTTTGACCTTGGTACTGCAGCGCAGAGAGCTGAGATCAATTTTCGCCTGACCAACTTGTGGATCGATGCCACTCTGTGCATCGCCAGGGCAAACCTGACTCACGCCAGCGATGATAGATCCGTTCTGCGCCGAAGCGGCTTCTTGCGCAGTTGCCGTGTGACTCTGGCTGCCATCCAAACAGCGGAACGATTGCGCGAGTGCGCTCTCTGGCAGGACCGAGGCGATGAGGAACGAAAAACCGATGAAAAGACCGACGCGGTACATCGACTCAGTATAGCCGTTCGGCGAGAGCCAAAAACGGCGGGTGTGGGTTACTTTTCGATCGGCTCCTGGGCAGCTGGCTTTACCTTTGGCTTCTTCGAGGGGTCGTGCTCAATGGTGACCGAAAGTCCTTTCGGGCTCTTTTTAATCTCTTCGGCAAGTTTAAATCCCTCTGGGATGATTGCGAGGAATCGCTCGAGACGTTCCTTAAGGAAGTTGAATTCCATGTACTTGTAGCGGCCCCAGAGGAAGAGATCGATCTTCACGCGATGCCCCTCGCGCAGCCACGAGGCAATTTTCTGGGCCTTGATACCCATGTCATGTTCGGCGGTACCGATCTTCACCTGGGCTTCTTTCGTTTCGGTCACCTTCTTCGCGCGCGACTTTACCTCTTTGTCTTTCTTATTTTGCTCATATTTGTATTTGCCATAATCGGTGATCTTGCAAACAGGCGGATTCGCGTTGGGAGATACCTCAATCAAATCAAAGCCGAGCTCCTGCGCTTTCTTGAGCGCATCGCGCGTATCCATGATGCCGAGGTTCGAACCGTCGGGGCCGAGTACGCGCACCTCGGGCACCCGAATGCCCTCGTTCATGCGGATACGTTCTTTCTCGACCTGTGTCGTGTATTTAGTGAATCCCATTGGAGTGGCTACTATAACATGGCAAAGCGTTTGCGGCTATCTTTTTCGGCACACACCCCACAACCCGAGACCCGCCGATTGCGCTTTCATCTGAGCGGATCTGAACTGCGCCTGGTATGTGTACGGCGTATTGTAGGTATATTCGCGGGCGAATCCAGTTGCGATCATGTGAAGGTTCACCGGGGTTCCATCGGCGAGAAACACGTAGGCGAGGAGCCGGCCGTACTTGTCGTATCTCGCCTGTGTCGGGTCCGTCTCAAGTCGGACACTCATGCCCGAGATAATGCGC
>Ga0272446_1006259_pt1 | contig 12529 bp, 14 predicted proteins | sample YNPCB0061_FD_194587 | JGI IMG/M metagenome (GOLD analysis project Ga0272446, IMG submission 194587) | Hot spring microbial mat communities from Yellowstone National Park, WY, United States - YNP-CB-006-1 | ecosystem: Environmental > Aquatic > Thermal springs > Hot (42-90C) > Sediment | place... | reverse complement strand
TTTTCGGAGAGGCACTACATACACCGGCAGAGGGTGACCTTCCACGTCATAATGGCAAGAGTTGCAGGCATACCGGCGTTGGTGAATGATGGACCGGCCCGGGTTCCAGCGCGCCGGTCGCAGCGTCGATGCGGAAGGTCACGATCGTGTCGCTGTCCTGATTGGCGGCCAGTAAGAACGTTCCTGACGGGTCGATCGCGAAGTTGCGCGGAGTACGCCCGCCGGATGGCGCGTGGCCGCGCGGTGACAGCAGGCCGGTAGCTGGATCGATCGCGAAAATTGCAATACTATCATGGCCGCGATTCGAGCCATAGAGAAAACGCCCCGACGGATGCACATGGATGTCGGCGCAGGCGTTACGCCCGGTTGCACCGGGTGGCAATGTGCTGACCGTCTGGATCTCACGCAACACGCCGGTAGTTGTGTCATACGCGAACACGACAATCGTCGCGGCGCTTTCGGTGATGCAGTAGACAAACCCACCGGTAGGACCAAACGCAAGGTGGCGCGGCGCCGCTTCAGGAGGCAGGCCGGCCCACGGCGGGTCATGCGGCTCCAGGGTGCCGTTGGCGGTATCGAGACGGTACACGTAGATCCGGTCCAGCCCGCAATCCGGCACCAGCACGAACGCGCCGGCGGGGTCCTCCAGAATGGCATGCGTGTGTGCGGCGCCGCGCACATTGGCCGGGCCGCTGTGCCGGATCACCGCGGTTGCCGGCCCGAGCGCGCCATCAGCGCCGATGGGCAGGACGCTCACGCTCCCGCTGCCATAATTCGCCGTGAGCAACCAGCGCCCACCCTGGCCGATGCTGGCGTAGCACGGGTGAACGCCATGAGCTGGCTGGTGGTTGATCGGCGCGAGTCTGCCGGTGGCAACGTCAATACTGTAGGCACTGGCGGCGCCGCCCGGCTGACCATCGAACTGGTCAATCTCCTGCACGGCGAAGAGCAGGGCGCGCTGTGCATCAAGCGCCAGGAACGATGGATTGGCGATGCCTGTCGTTGTGCCCAGGTAGGTAAGCTTGCCGGTAGCGCCATCCATACGGTGCACGTCGATCCCGGTCGCTCTGGCATCAACGTGCGGCAGAGGTTGCGTATAGGTTCCAACGAAGACCAGGACATCACGCGCTGCTGGCAAGTTCATAAGCGAGGTCCTTCATGTTTTTTCGGCTGGAGGTTCCAGATTGTCCGATCCCGGCACCACACATTTTGATACGACCGGCAGGTGGCGTTCAGCCTTCCTTATGAATCACAACCTTCAACGTTCAGCCCTCTCACGTTCCACTCTCCGAGTCAGACGCCATCCGTTCGCCACGCAGCAGGTAGGCGCGAATATCATACGGGCCCGGCCGTTGCGGCGCCAGGTGACCCGATTCGACCATGAGATCCAGCGGGTTATGCCGTGTCGCCATCGGCAGCAGAACCTTTTCATGCATGCGGGCCGACTCATACACGGCGTGGACCATCTGCAACGCCTTCAACCCGTTCACGGCATCGCCGCGAAACGAGTCGCGCATGCCTTCAACCCAGTCAGCCAGTTCGTTCATCTGCGCCGCCGGAGCCTCGAACCATTCGAACTGGTCGCCATGATCGGCAAGTTTATGGAACACGCCGTCAGGTTCGTGGAGTTGCCACGCACCGGCAGTATCCCGGTTGAACAGTCGCAGATTCGAGGTCGTCAGGTTGATCATCCCATCTGTACCATAGATTAACGCACCCTGGTAGACCGTCGGCGTGACGTCGCTCAGGAGCGTTGCGACCGCACCACACCGAAAATGAAACACGCCGACCGCGCAGTCTTCGATGCGGGTGCTGCGCTCATACCGGTCGGTTTTGCGCTCAACATTGCCCATCACCCAGTCACACTCGTCATCCCCCAGCAGATAGCGATACATATCCGTCTGGTGCGTGCTATAGTTCGGCAGGCCGTCGGCGGCGAAACTCTGGATCATGCGCACGTGGCCAATGGCGCCATGCATAATCAGTTCGCGCGCCAGGCTATAGGAAGGGATGAAGCGGCGCTGGTGCGCGATGCCAAGTTTGACGCCGTTGCGCTGGCAGGCAATCATCATCTGTTCCGCGTTGCCGATCGTGTCCGCCATCGGTTTTTCGCACAGGATCGCCCTGGGCCGGAAGGTCGCTGCCGCAATCGTCCAGGGCGCGTGGCCGGGATGCCACGTACAGATGGATACCACATCCGGTTGCTCTGCCGCCAGCATCGCGCGCGCATCGGTATAGTGGCGCGGCGCAATGCCGAAGCGCTCGTTCTTCTCACGCATCGCCGCTTCTTCGAGATCGGCGAGCCCGACAATCTCGTAGCGACCACAGTCAAGATACCCTCGAATGTGAACCCCGGCGATACCGCCGCTACCAATCACACCGACGCGCAGCATGGACGTCATGTGTTGCTCCTCCTACACGGCGGTAAAACCGCCATCCACGCACAGAACCTGGCCGGTAATCATGCGTGCTGCCGGGGAGGCGAGGAACACGACCGCGGCGGCGATCTCCTCCGGCTCTGCCGTACGCCCCAGCGGCACCTTCTCGAGATTGCGGGCAAAGTCGGGGTTGTGGAGGGCAGCTTCCAGCATCGGCGTACGCGTGAAGGTTGGCGCCACAGCATTGACGGTAATCCTGTGTGGCGCCCACTCGGCGGCCAGAGTCCGCGCCAGGTGGCCGGCGCCGGCCTTCGCGGCGCTGTACACACTGCGCAGCGGCGCGCCAACGACGCCGGCCTGCGATGTGATCGTAATGATGCTGCCCTCGATGCCACGCTCAATCATACTCTGCGCGACTGCAGTGGACATGAAGAACACACCCTTAAGGTTGATGTCCACAATCGCATCATATTCGGATTCGCTATACTCAAGCGCCGGTTTTGGCAGATTGTGCCCGGCGTTATTGACCAGCACATCAACCCGGCCAAACATCGCAAGCGCCCGGGCGACGAACTCACGAATAGTGGCGACGTTGCCGACATCGAGTGGCCAGGCCACGGCGCGCCGCCCTGAGCCACGGCAAAGCTCAGCAACCTCCTCACTCTCGGCAACGGTGCGACTGCCCAGTGCCAGGTTGGCGCCGTGCCGGGCGCACATTTCGGCGATCGCGCGGCCAATGCCACGCCCGGCCCCGGTGACGATCACAACTTTGTCCGTCAGTTCAAAGCTCAGCGTTGAGGTCACGGTACGCCTCCTCTCGTGGGGCTCGCCTGGCACACAAATGCATCAGGAGGTGCGCGGCCCGGTTGCGACACGCGCGCCATGCATGGTAGATCAAGTCGGCCCATCCCTCAACTCGCCGACAGCCTGCCGGCCCCTCTGTAACGTCATGTGCCGGGCGCGCATCATGTGTGCAGAAGAAACAACCAATACTGAGGAGGCACATCCGATGACGCTCTTGAACGATAAGGACCGCAAGGCCGTACGCGAGCAACTCGACCAGGGATTACAGCGACAGGTGACCATGGCGTTGTTCACCAGTGCAGAGAATTGCGAACTGTGCGATGTCACCGGCGAACTGGTGGAAGAGATCGCCGGCATTCATCCCTTGCTGCGCGTGGCGCGGTACGATCTCGCGGCTGATGCAGCCCACGCTGCGGAACTGGGCGTTGACAAAGCGCCGGCGATTGTGGTGCTTGGCGGTGAAGAAGCCCGGGATTACGGAGTCCGTTTCTACGGTATTCCGAGCGGCTACGAGTTCATCACCCTGCTTGAGGCGCTCCGCATGGTCGGGAGCGATTCGGTGGAACTGCAACCGGCGACACGCACCTTCCTCGATGAGCTCACACAACCGATGCACCTGCAGGTGTTCGTGACACCCGGGTGCCCCTACTGCCCGCGCGCCGGCGTACTGGCGCACCGGCTGGCGTATGCCAGCCCGCTGGTCAGCGCCGATGTCGTTGAAGTCTCGGAGTTCCCCGAGCTCGGCGAACGCTACGAGGTGATGGGCGTGCCGCGTACCGTCATTGATGATGTGGTGCATATTGAAGGCGCCGCGCCTGAAGGCATGCTACTCAACAAATTGCGTGAAGCACTGGCGGCATAGCGACCAGGCAGACGCGCCGGATGAAGGGTCAGGGGGCCACCGGACTCCCTGACCTTCGCCCCCCACCTCCGGCATCTCCACCGCACATCGTATGCTATACTACTCGCATTCCTGCATCGGTCCTGAGAAGGAGGGCGAGCGATGGCAACGATCAGTCGCGACACCACGATCAGCTGGTTGGGGCATGGCACGTTCCACATCGTTACTCCGGGCGGCAAGAAACTGTTGATTGACGCCTGGGTTGACAGCAATCCTTCCTGCCCCGACGAGTGGAAGCAGCGGATCCGGCACGATGGCCTCGACGCGATCTTCATCACCCACGGACACTTCGACCATATCATGGATCTGCTGGCGCTTGCGGAGGCTACCAGTGCAACCATCGCCGGGCAGTTCGATCTGACCAGCTGGCTGGCGACAAAGGGCGTGAGCGACGATCGCCTGGTTGGCTTCAACAAAGGTGGCAGCGTTGAGGTTGCCGGCATTCGCGCAACGATGACCAACGCGGTACACAGCAGTACATTCAACGATGGTGGCGTGATTGTATCGCTGGGCACCGAAGCCGGCTACGTGCTGCGCATGGAAAACGGGTTCACCCTGTACCACACCGGCGACACGGCCGTCACGATGGATATGCAGATCATCGGCGATCTGTATCGCCCGGAACTGGTGATTCTGCCCATCGGTGATCACTTTACAATGGATCCGCTGCAAGCGGCCTATGCGCTGAAGTTGATCCGGCCCGCCTTCGCGATCCCCGAGCACTATGGCACCTTCCCGATCCTGCGCGGCACTCCCGATCAACTGCGCGCGCATTGCCAGGAGTTCGGCGTGGATGTCACCGTGCTCGACCTGAAGCCGGGCGAATCGGTAAGCTAGAGAATCTGGAACGTTCAGCGTTGAACGTTCAACGTTGAACAAGGAACCTATGAAACTGATCATTCCTCAGGCGCTCGCGCCATTCATTGAGCCCCGGCTTCAGGAGGTGGCGCCGGGCCTGACCGTGGTGCGCTTCGATGATCACGGCGAGCCGGACGGCGATGTCAGCGATGCAGTGATGCTGCTGCGCTGGTGGACCCCGATCGGCGTGTTGCGCAAGACGCTGGCGGCAGCGCCACAGCTGCGCTGGATCCATACGCCAAGCGCCGGCGTTGAGCACCTGCTTGTTCCTGAGGTGATGGAACGCGACATTGTGCTGACGAATTCGGCCGGCGCGCACGCGATCCCGATCGCTGAATTCGTTGTGATGTACATGCTGAACCATGTCAAGCGTGCCTTCGAACTCAAAGCGCTGCCACCCGAGGAGTGGAACCGTGGCGATGATGTACGTTGCGATGAACTGTTCGGCCACACAGTGTTGATCATTGGCTTCGGCAATATCGGCGAAGAGATCGCAAAACGCGTCCGCGGCTTCGGTATGCGGGTGCTGGCTAGCCGGCGTCACCCCCGCCCGGCAGAGAGCGTGGATCTGGTAGTGGGTGAAGCCGGCTGGCGCGATCTATTGCCGCAGGCTGACTATGTCGTGATAGCGGCGCCACTCACCGAAGCCACACGCGGCATGTTTGACGCTGATGCGTTCAGCCGTATGAAGCCGGATTCCTACTTGATCAACATTGCGCGCGGCCAGATCGTTGATACTGATGCGTTGCTGGAGGCGTTGCACACGGGGCGGATCGCAGGCGCGGCGCTCGACGCATTGCCCATCGAACCGTTGCCGGTGGATCATCCACTCTGGCGCGCGCCCAATACCTGGATAACACCACATATTTCCTACTCGTCGCCGCGCACCCGCGAACGCATGATTGATATGTTCTTCGAAAACTTGCGCCGCTTCGTGCATGGGGAACCACTTTTCAACGTGGTTGACAAGGAAGCTGGATACTGAGGTGCAGGCAGGACGGGCGAAGCCGGCGCATTCGTGCCGCCCTCGTTCCCGCCTTTATAAGGAGAGCAACGATGCTGACACCGGCGCCGACGCACGGCGATACGGCATGGTTCATCCATGACCGCTTCGGTATGTTCATCCACTGGGGATTGTACGCTCTTGCCGCGCGCCACGAGTGGGTCAAGAGCCGCGAAAAGATTGACGACGCAACCTACCGGCGCTATTTCGATCATTTCGACCCCGACCTGTACGACCCGGCGGCCTGGGCGCGCGCGGCGCGTGAGGCGGGGATGAAGTACGTGGTGTTGACCACCAAGCATCACGAGGGGTTCTGCCTCTGGGATTCGCAATATACCGACTATAAGGCGACCAGCACGCCGGCCGGGCGTGACCTGCTGAAGCCCTTTGTCGAGGCGTTCCGCGCCGAAGGGTTGCGGATCGGTTTTTACTATTCGCTCATTGACTGGCACCATCCCGATTTTCCGATCGACATCTTCCACCCGTTGCGTGACCGGCCCGACGTTGCCGAATTGAACAACGGGCGCGACATGCGCCGCTATGCTGCCTACATGCAGGCACAGGTACGTGAACTGCTCACCGGGTATGGCCCGGTGGACATCATCTGGTTCGATTTCTCCTATCCAGGGCGCGAGTACAACGGCCTGCCTGGTAAGGGCCGCGCCGACTGGGAGAGCGAGGAATTGCTGAAACTGGTGCGCGAACTGGCACCCGGCATCATTGTTGACAACCGGCTCGACCTGCCCGCCGAATTCGCCGATGTCCATACGCCGGAACAGTTTCAGCCGCGCGAATGGGTTCATGTTGATGGCAGGCCGGTCGTCTGGGAAACATGCCAGACATTCAGCGGCTCCTGGGGCTACCACCGCGACGAGACGACCTGGAAGAGCCCGGAGCAATTGATCCAGATGTTGATCAACTCGGTCGCATGCGGCGGCAATCTGCTGATGAATGTCGGCCCGACGGCACGCGGCACGTTCGACAATCGAGCGCTGGCGGCGCTCAAGGTCTATGCCGACTGGATGCGCCTGCATAGCCGCTCAATCTATGGTTGCACACAGAGCGAGCTTGCTCCACCACCCGATTGCCGCTTTACCCAGCGTGGCAAGCGGCTCTATCTGCACATCTTCTCCTGGCCGTTTCGTCACCTGCACCTCGACGGGTTTGCCGGGAAGGTGGCCTATGCCCAGTTGTTGCACGACGCCAGTGAGATCAGGTTGCTCGAACCGGGCAAACATGATGAGTGGAGCATTGCCGCGACGCCGTCCAACACGCTGACACTCGAACTACCAGTGATCAGGCCGGATGTTACGGTACCGGTGATCGAATTGTTCTTGCGCTGACCATGGCACGTGTTCCGTTTTCTGTAGCATTCGAGATAAATGACAGCCACCTTCTTTCTTGGCATTGATGCCGGCGGCTCGAAGACCCACGCGCTGATCGCCGATGCGATCGGGCATGTGGTTGGCGGCGGGCAGAGCGGGCCAGGCAACTGGGAGAGCGTCGGCCTCGACGGTGCCGCCGCAGCGTACGAACTGGCCCTCGACGAGGCGCTGCGCGCTGCAGGGATCGGGCGCCATGATCTCGCAGCGGCCGGCTATGCGCTGGCAGGGCTAGACTGGGAGAGCGACTATGTGCGCCTCGAACCGGTCATTGACCGGCTCGGCGTGCCTGGACCGCGCATCCTGGTCAACGACACCTTCGGCGCGCTACGCGCCGGTTCCGCCGATGGCTACGGCGTGGTGATCATTGCGGGCACCGGCTCGACAATTGCCGGGCGCAACCGCCAGGGCACCATCTTCCGCACCTTCGGACTGGGCGCATTGTGGGGCGACTTTCAAGGCGCCAGCGGTCTGGTGTGGGGCGCAACGCGCGCAATCGGGCATGCCTATTTCGGGCGCGGCCCGGCAACGGTGCTGGCCGATGCCTTTGTGAACGCTTACGGCGCTGTCGACATCCCGGACATGGTCGAGCGTGTCTCGCGTGGCGCAGCGACGTGGCCGAATGGTCGCCTGGCACCGCTGGTGTTTGCTGCCGCAGAGGCCGGCGATGATGTGGCGCGCCGGATCGTCCGTGAGGCGGGCGAGGATATGGGGCTCACCGCGGTAGCCGTGCTGAGCCGGCTCGATCTCGGGCACGAGCCGTTTGACCTGGTACTGGCAGGCGGTGTATTTCGTTCGCGCAGCGCCTTGCTTCTGGAAGCGCTGGAAGCCCCCATACGGGCCTGCGCGCCGCAGGTCAGGATCGTCGTGCTCGAAGCCCCCCCGGTGGCCGGCAGCGTCCTCCTGGCTTTCGATGCCGCCGGTGTCCCGACGCCGCCGGCGCTTTGCACGCGCTTGCTGGACGATGCAGGAAGCTGGTTTCAGACGATCGAAGGACCGGCATGACCAGGATCGCGTTGATCGGCACAGGCAGGATGGCGCGTGGATTGGGTATGAGATGGCGGCTGATCATCGAACGCGATCAGCGCTATGGTAGCGCATGGCAGACATCGTGGAAACTTCTTCCCTGAGCACGGCTCGACATGTGCGTGTTGTCATGCTCGTTCTGTTCCTCCTCGCAGCCTGCGGCCAGCCCGAAGCCAGCCTGCCGACCCCATCTCCCACGCCGACCACTGCGCCAGTTGCAACAGCGACACCGTTGCCCTCGCCGACCACTGCGCCAGCGGCAACACTCTTGCCCACCCGCACCCCCACGCCGGAACCGCTGACCGTGTGGGCAGCGGGTGACGAGGCACGCCGTGACGCGCTGATCCGTCTGCTGATGGATGCCGCTGCTGAAGCAGGGGTGCCGATCCGTATCAACGCCGCAAGCTCCGACGCAATGATCGCCACGGTGCACGTTGCCCAGCTCGATGGGCGCCCGTCGCCTGACGTCGTCTGGGGTACTGGTGACGACCTGGCGATATTGCGCACCAGCGGTCTGATTCAGCCCATCCAGGATGCTACGCCGGCTCAGCAGGTACTTCCGGCGACCATTGCCGGCGCAACCGATGGCGCTCAACAATGGGGTGTACCGATTGGCGCGCAGGGATTTCTGCTCATGTTCTACAATCGGCAACTTGTGACAACGGCGCCTGGCAGTATGGACGCCCTGATCGCGACGGCGCGCGCACAAACCGGTGGTGGAACCTATGGCCTGGTGGCCGGCTGGGTCGAGGCGCGCTGGTTTGCGCTCTGGCTGGATATGACCGGTGGGGAGATGCTCGATGACGCCGGCATGCCGTCGCTCGACACCCCGGAGACTATTGCTGCACTGGAATTGCTGCGCACCCTGCGGCGCTATGGTCCCACTCCACCATCAACGTACGATGCAGGCGCGCGGCTGTTCCGGCGCGGCAGGGCAGCACTGGCAATCGACGGCGACTGGGCGCTGGAAAGCTACCGTAATCTGACCGGCACGCTCGACCTGGGCATTGCGCCGTTGCCGCTCGCAAGCAACGGCCGGCCGGCGGCGGCGCCATTGACCGGCGTCTACCTGATGTATGGCGTGGCACTGGACGGCGCGCGGCTGGCGCAGGCCAAGCAACTGGCGGAGACGCTGACCGGCGCGCGCTGGCAGGCACGCATTGCGCGCGACCTGGGCATGCTGCCTGCAATCACATCCATCCTGGTCGATCCGGCGGTGACCGCCGATCCTGCGCTGGCCGCTGCCGCCAGCTACGCCGCGCGCGCGCCCGGCATCCCGCCAACACTGACAATCCGTTGCGCCTGGGATGCCGTCGAAATAGCATTGCCGCCATTCTTGCTTGGGCAACGTACCGCCGCTGAAACGGCGACAGCGATGCAACGGCGCGCACTGGCATGCGCCACGCAGTAACGGCGCGCCAGGCTTGCCCGGTATCGCCCGGATCGTGTTAACACATACTCCTTGCCGGTTGCGAACCATTTACCATAACCCTGTGCCGGTGTTCACTATAATTGGCGACAAGCATCTCTCCGCGCAGTCAATAACGAATGCACGAACTTTCAATTGCGCATAGCCTGATAGAGCTTGCCACACAAGCTGCGGCGCAGGCTGGCGTCACCCGGGTGACGGCGGTCCATCTTCGCCTCGGCGTACTGGCAGGCGTCGTAAAAGATGCGCTACTCTTCGGCTTTGAGATTGCGTCCGTCGGCACCATACTGGAGGGCGCCCGCCTGGAGATCGAAGATCTCCCGCTGCGGATTCACTGCACCGCCTGCGACACAGTGGTTACGCTACCCGACATTCAGCACTTTCGCTGCCCGTATTGCGGTACACCAGGCAACCGGATCATGTCAGGTCGCGAGCTTGAACTGAGTGCGCTGGAGTATGACGATACAGTAGCGGATTCTGCGGGAGAAAGTTATGTCAACTCCGCGACTCCTTGAGATTCGCCAGGGCGTGCTGAGCAAGAATGACCGTCTGGCTGCCGAGTTACGTCAGCGTTTCCACGCCGCCGGCGTTTTCGTGGTGAACCTGCTCTCCAGTCCCGGCGCTGGCAAGACGCGGTTGCTCGAAGAAACGCTCCGCCGGATGGGAACCGACCTTCGCGTGGCGGCGCTGGTCGGCGACCTGGCGACTGACAACGACGCGCTGCGACTGGCACGGAGTGGCGCGCCGGTGCGCCAGATTCAGACTGGCGACATGTGCCACCTGGAGGCACACCTGGTTGAGCAGCACCTTGATGGCTGGAACCTGGACGATCTCGATGTCCTGTTCATTGAAAACGTTGGCAACCTGGTCTGCCCGACGGGATACGACCTGGGCGAAGCGGCGCGCGCGGTCCTCCTGTCGGTGACGGAAGGTGAAGATAAACCGCTCAAATACCCGGGCGCGTTTGTTTCCGCCGATTGCGTCGTCATTACCAAGATGGACCTGGCAGAAGCGGTTGAGTTTGACCAGCGGGCCGCCGAAGCAAACATCGCCTCGGTGCATCCGGGTGTGCCGATCGTCTATACCTCGGCCCGTACCGGCGCAGGGCTGGATGCCTGGATGGAATGGCTTGAGCATCACCGGTGCTCGAGCCACCGCTGACGCGGAAGGAGTTCCCATGACTCACCAGTTGCTTCACCCGCAGCCACTCGGCATCTTCCCGCTGCCGGCAGCCTATCTTGTCGTTCCACCGGTCACCGGTGCCGAAGAGGTATGCGCCGTTCTGCTGGACGGGTACGTGCCGGAACGTGTGCCCATCGCGCTGCGCTTCTATACCCTGGCGCTCGCGAATGAGAAGCATGCCGCCTGGCTCGCGTTGACCGAAGACTCCTCGCTCGAAGCGCGTTACAATCGCTTCGTCTTGCAGAGTAAACCGGCCCAGTATTCGTGCCTGCGTCATGAACTGGATGGCGAACTGGCGGCATTACTCGATCTTGTTGCCTACACTGCCGGCATCATTGATGCGCCGCCGGCGGCAGACAGGTTGCATGGAGAAGTTGCCGGCTGCGTGCTCCCGGCGCATGCTGCGTATGCGCTGGCGCATCACCACCCTGACCGCGCGATTGCCGCCCTGTGCCGGGCCGTCGAGGAAGTCAGCCCGGTCTCGCCACTCTTTGCCGCGCAATTGCTTGCTCATCTGGCAGAAACATATGTTCAGTACGAGCAGATGCCGGCAGCGTTGCAGGCGCTGCGTGATGCCCTGGTGTTTACCAGTGGCCGAGGTCTGCCGGATCTCCGCGCCTACTTCGCGCTCCGCCTCGGCGCCCTGTGCCAGGATCACGCCAACGGCCAGGAAACTCTGCTTCACGAAGCGAGCGTGTGGTATGAGGAGGCGCTGCGTTACTATACGCGGGACCAGGCGCCCGAACCATTTGCAGCAGCACACCATCACCTCGCACTGGCATACCTGGCCATGGCATCACGCGAAAACAGCGCCCGGCTGTTTGTTGAGCGCGCGGTATGGTCATTGCATCAGGCACTCACGGTCTATACCGCCGAGACGCACTATGAATACTGGCACAACACGCAATCGAGCCTGACACGGGCGCAGCAGATGCTGCTGGCACTGGGTAATGGCCATACCTCATCGCTGGAGAATGGGCACGGAGACCTTGCGCCGCATGGCCAGCCCTCACATGCATCCCGCATTGACACCATGGCCGTGCCGGTACTGTAAATGACGTGACGAGCGAAAGGAATGCGCCATGTGTCTTGGCGTTCCCGGCCAGGTCATAGAGATCTATGAGCAGCAAGGCATCCGCATGGGCAGGGTTGATTTCAGCGGCATTGTCAAGGATGTCTGCCTGGCATATCTACCGGATGTCGCTGTCGGCGATTACACGATCGTGCATGTCGGCTTTGCGATCACGCGCCTTGACGAACAATCGGCGCGCGAAACACTGGCACTGTTTCAGGACCTTGGCTTGCTGGACGAAGAGTTGCACGATGGTCTGGGGGGGGCGGCATGAAGTACCTGGATGAATACCGCGACCCGGAACTGGCGCAGCGCTTATTTGCCGAAATCCGGCGCATTGCGACCCGCCCCTGGGCGATCATGGAAGTATGCGGCGGACAAACACACTCGATCATTCGCAATGGTATTGATCAGTTGCTGCCGGATACGATCGAACTCATCCATGGCCCGGGCTGCCCGGTGTGTGTGACGCCGCTGGAGATCATTGACAAAGC
>Ga0272446_1006258_pt1 | contig 12532 bp, 8 predicted proteins | sample YNPCB0061_FD_194587 | JGI IMG/M metagenome (GOLD analysis project Ga0272446, IMG submission 194587) | Hot spring microbial mat communities from Yellowstone National Park, WY, United States - YNP-CB-006-1 | ecosystem: Environmental > Aquatic > Thermal springs > Hot (42-90C) > Sediment | place... | reverse complement strand
CATGTACACCGACGACGGCATCGTCCTGCGCCTGGCCGACGGGGAGGACCTGCCTGACCTCGCCGACCTCCTGCCCGACCCCGAGGACCTGGAGGACCGCGTCATGCGGGCGCTGGGGGATACGGCCCTGTTCGCGGGGCTGTTCCGCGAGAATGCGGCCCGGGCCCTGCTCATGCCGCGCCGCTCGGGTCAAGGCCGGCGCCCGCTCTGGGCCATGTGCCTCAAGGCCCAGGGCCTGCTCGCCGCGGTGCGGCGCTACCCGGCCTTCCCCGTGGTCATCGAGACCTACCGCCAGGCGCTCTCGGACGTCTTCGATCTGCCCGGGCTGCGAGAGGTCTTGACCGCCATTCGCTCCCGGGCGATCCGCATCCACGAGGTCGAGACCGCGGGTGCCTCTCCCTTCGCCCGCTCCCTGGTCTTCGCCTATGTCGCGGCCTATCTCTACGAGCAGGACACGCCCCTGGCCGAGCGGCGCGCCCAGGCCCTGACCCTGGACCGCCGCCTGCTTGCCGAGCTGATCGGTCAGGCGGAGCTGCGCGAGCTGATCGACCCCGATGCGCTGGCCGCCCTGGAGGCCGAGCTCCAGCATCTGGAGCCAGGGCACCAGGCCCGCGACCCGCACGAGCTGCACGACCTCCTGCGCCGTCTCGGGGACCTGGGCCAGGACGAGGTCGCGGAGCGCTGCACCCAGCCGCAGGCGGTGGGCCATTGGCTGGAGGACCTGCGCCGTCAACGCCGCGCCGTGTCGGTCCGGGTTGCCGGGGCCCCCCGCTGGATCGCGGCGGAGGACGCCGGGCTCTACCGCGACGCCCTGGGGGCGGTCCCGCCGCCAGGCCTGCCCGAGTCCTGCCTGGTCCCGGCCCAGGCGCCGCTGGAGCAGCTCCTGCGCCGCTATGCCCGAACCCATGGCCCCTTCCCGACGCGTGAGCCCGCCGCGCGATTCGGGCTGCGCCAGAGCCAGGTCGAGCCTGCCCTGCGCCTGCTGGAGGCGCAAGGGGTCCTGATGCGCGGGGAGATTCGCCCCCTGGGCAGCGAGCCCGAGTGGTGTGATGTGGAGGTGCTGCGGCGCCTGCGCCGTCGCACCCTGGCCGCGCTGCGCCAAGCGGTGGCCCCGGTCGATGCGGCCACCCTGGGTCGGTTTCTCCCCGCCTGGCAGGGCCTCGGGGGCACGGCGTCGGGGCCGGCTCCGGCACGGGATCGGCTGCTCGGGGCCGTGCGTCAGCTTGAGGGACTGCGCGTCCCTTGGTCGCAGCTCGACCGGGTTCTGCTCCCCGCTCGGGTCCCGGGCTATCGCAGCGAGGACCTTGACCTGCTGGCCGCCAGCGGTCAGGTGGTGTGGGTCGGATACGGCGCCCTGGGGCCCAAGGATGGGCGCATCGCCCTGTATCGGCGGGAGTCCTTGGCCGACCTGCGCGAGCCGCCCGGGGACCCGGCGCCCGACGGGCCCTTGCACCTGGCGCTCCTGGGACACCTTCAGCAACGCGGGGCCTGTTTCCTGGTGGAGCTGATCCAGGCTGCCGAGGCCGTCCGGCCGGGGCTTCGCCCAAACGAGGGCTCGGACGTGCGCTGGGACGAGCTCCAGGCGGCCCTCTGGGACCTGGTCTGGGCCGGGCGCATCACCAATGACACCTTCGCCCCTTTGCGAGCCTTGGCAGCGGGGTCGAGCCACCCCGCTCGGGCAGGGCGCGTGGGCGGCATCGCCGGGGGGCGCTGGTCCCTGGTGGCCGATGGCTGGGATGATCCGGCTGGCCCAGGGGGCAGCACGCGCCGGGCCCTGGCCCGGGCGGGGATGCTCCTGGAGCGCTACGGGGTGGTCAGCCGCGAGGCGGTGCAGGCTGAGGCCCTGCCGGGGGGATTCGGCCCCATCTACCGGGTGCTCAAGGAGCTGGAGGAGACGGGGCGGGTACGGCGGGGCTGGTTCTGCGAGGGCCTCTCGGGGGCCCAGTTCGCCCTGCCCGGGGCCCTGGATCGGCTGCGCGCGGCGCGCCTGGAGGAGGTCCCGGTAGACGGGTTCGGGCCGAGTGAGGTCCTGATCCTGGCCGTCACCGACCCAGCAAACCCCTTCGGCGCCCTGCTGCCCTGGCCCGCGAACGCCGCCGGGGCGAGCCCCAAGCGCATCGCCGGCGCTTGGCTGATCCTGGTCGCCGGCGCGCCCCGAATCTATGTCGCACCGGGCGGGCGGCAGATCCTGACCTTCCCGGGCTTCCTTGGTGGCTTCGAGCCGAGCCCCTCTCTGGACCCTTCTGCCGGCCCTTCTCTGACGCGGGGCGGAGAGCTGGCGCTGGCGCTGGCCGCCTTGCACCGGCTTCCCCACCTGCTCGCCCAGCGTTCCGCCCGGCGCCGGCGTCTGGCGATTGCCGAGGTCGATGGGCTCGGCGCCGCCGAGACCCCCCTGCGTGAGGCCCTCGTGGCCGCTGGTTTCGTGCTCGAAGACGATGCCTGGGTGCCTGCGCGCTGGTCCCAGGGTTAGATCGCGACGGCCGAGGAGCCGGTCAACCGACCAGGGCCAGGTATCGCGCCCAATCGAAGTGCGGGCCTGGGTCGGTCTTGCGGCCTGGGGCGATGTCGCTGTGGCCGACGATGCGCCCCGGCACGATGCCCGGATAGGCGTCCAGCAGGAGCCGTGTCACCTCCGCGAGGGCGAGGTACTGGGACGGCTCGAAGGGCCGGTCGTCGGCGCCCTCGAGCTCGATGCCAATGGAGAAGTCGTTGCAGCGCTCCCTTCCCCCAAAGCTGGAGGCACCGGCGTGCCAGGCGCGCTCGCCGAAGGGGACGTATTGCAGGCAGTGCCCATCGCGACGGATCAGCACATGGGCCGAGACCCGGGTCCCCGCGATGGCGCGGAAGTAGGGGTGGGCCTTCGGGTCCAGGCGGCCAAGGAACAGGTCATCGATCCAGGGACCGCCGAACTCCCCGGGCGGGAGGCTGATGTTGTGGATGACCAGCAGGTCGACGGCGGTACCCGCGGGTCTCTGGTCACGGTGCGGCGAGGGACGCCGCTCGCCGCCCATCAGCCAGCCGTCGGCGTCCAGGGCCAGGGCGGTCCGTCCGGGGGTCGGCGTTTGTCCCGCGCTCACGGATGCGGGCCCTCGCGCAGGGTCCCGAGACTTGGCGTCGGCCATCAGGTGGGCGGCGGCGCCGAGGTGCTGGCGGAGACCTGCCCGGCTTTGGGCGGCCGCCGCAATAAGGGCCTGACTCCAAATGCCGATTGGGTTAAGATCCGGCCCCGAGGATGGGGCGGAGTCCCTTGGCAAATGGGCCTGGGCAAACCGGGCTCGCCGGGCTTGGCAGTGAGGCCCGGCGCTTGTCTGGCACCCTGGGGTGACTGATGCGGTGACCGAGTCGACGAATTCGGCGTATCCATCCTGACCATGACCCAAGATCGGCGCGGATGTGCCAGACTGGGAACGAAAGCGGGAGTGAGACCGGCGGTGAGCTGACCCCTTGCGCCCGCGCATCCTTTGCCTGGGGACGACACCACGTGACAGACGTCTGGGACAAGCCGAGCGAGCTCAACCGGGCCGAGCGACCGACCGCCGCGGAGGCCTTCCTGTCCGCCTGCCAGGGGCCGTTCCAGCGGGATATCCCCCCGCTTCTGGACGGCATGTTCGAGAAGCTCGACGACGCACTTTACGACCTGGCCGACAAGGCGGGGAGCGACCGCCTCTACTCGCACTACTTCGACGCCCTGCGCATGTTCCGCAAACACAGCCGGAACATCAAGACGATCTTCTTGCGTCAACTGCAGCGCAGCGGGGAGCTGACGGCCAGCGGCCTGTTCCAGACCGAGTCCACCTCCTTCGACAACCACAGCATCGACAACTTCGCCCTGGTTGAGGATGCCGAGCTCGAGAAGTCCCTGGCGGTCAGCAATCTCGTCTCCAAGGCGGAGAACCGCTACCGGCGCGAGTTGCACGAGCTGGGCCGCTACCTTGGGCCCTTGCTGGGTCGTCTGGAGATGCCCGCCGCCTTCAATCCCCTCGGGCCGACCGCCATCTGCGACGCCTTCAGTGCGGCGCTCCAGCCCCTGCAAGACATCGACCTGCCCATCAAGCTCGTCGTCTACAAGCTGTTCGACAAACATGTGATGGATCACCTGGGCGAGATCTACGCCCAGTGCCTGCGTCTGGCGGTCGCCTATGGACTGACGCCGGCCGAGCCGCTGCCGGGGCGCGTGATCTCGGGGGGCGCATCCAGGGGTGCGCCTGGGAGCGAATCTGGGACGGAATCTGGGACGGAATCTGGGGGCGCACGCCAGGCGCCGGCCACCTCCGACGAGGTGATCGCGCTGCGTCCGCCGAGGGCTGGGACCCAAGGGCCGGTGCCGCCGGCCCCGGGCCATGTCCCCTTCGACCGCCTGCGCTCGCTGCTGAACGCGGGGCGAGAGCCGTCCCCGGTGACCAGCCGCGCCAGCCCGGGGGAGGCAGTGGTCATCCAGACCTCCGACCTGATGGCGATCCTCTCGCGGCTGCAGGAAACGACCTGGTCCGCCAGGCCAACACCGCTATCGGCGACGGAGCTACGTGAGCACCTCGCCGGGGCGCTGCTCAGCGACGAGCCGGGCGCGGGGAGCCGGCGCCGCTCCCTGGGAGAGGTGGACGAGGATACCCTGGAGCTCGTGACCCTGTTGTTCGAATCCATCATCCAGGCGGCCGACCTCCCTGACCCCATCAAGGTGCTGGTCGGGCGGCTGCAGATCCCCTTGGTCAAGGTCGCGCTGCTGGACAAGACCCTGTTTGACCATCGGAACCATCCCGTGCGGCGCCTCCTCAACCGCATTGCCGACGCCGCCGTCGGCTGGACGGACGACGAGGACCGCAGCCCCGGCAGCCTCTACGGGCAGATCGAGCACATCGTGGAGCGCATCGTCGGCGATTTCGATCGGGACCTCGCCATCTTCTCCGACCTTGATGCGGAGCTGGCCGACTATCTGGTGCAGGAGGCGGCCCGCGCGCGGCTCCTCGAGGAGAAGGTCCGCACCATTGCGACGGAACGCGACCGCATCGCCACCGCCCGCCTCCGGGCTCAGGCGGTGATCGGTGAGCGGCTGGGGTCGGTCCCCTGGGTCCCGCCCATCGTCGAGTCCCTGCTCACCGAGGGGTGGAGGGAGGTGCTCTATTCCGCCTACCTGGTTGGGGGCGAGCAGGGCAAGAAGTGGCTCAAGGCGGTGGACGTCGTGGACCGGCTGCTGTGGAGCGTCCAACCGAAGGTCGACCCCCAGGATCGCCGCGACCTGCTGCGCGGCATCCCGGACCTCCTGCGTACCCTGCGGGCCGGCCTGGCGGCCATCGACTTCGACCAACGGCTGGTGGCGCGCTGGTTCCGGGAGCTTCAGGCCCTCCACCTGAGCGCCCTGCGCGGCACCGCCGCTGCGCAGGGCGCCGCCGAGGCGCGGATCAGCTTCGGCGCCCCGCGGCTGAGGCCCGAGGCTGCCCCGGGGACCGCCAAGGCACCGGAGCCCCTGCGGCGCCTGGTGCCGGGTTGCTGGGTGGAGCTGGTGCGCGACGACTCGCGCCGGGTACGCCTCAAGCTCGCCTGGGTCAGCGCCGATGGCCAGCGCCTGCAGTTCGTCGACCGTCAGGGCTACGAAGGTCCGGAGCTGACGCGCGATAACCTCGCCACCCTTCTCGAGTACGGCCTCGCCGACATCGTGCGCAGCGAGGACGACCTCCCGCTCATGGACCGTGCCGTCGCGTCCCTCACCAGCAACCTCAGTCACTGATCTACGCGCTCTCGGGCGCTGCCGCCCCTCAGCCAACGGCGATCCCAATCGGGATCCAAGCGCCGCTGGCCCGGGCGAATGCGAACCTTGGCGCCACCCCCTCCCATGACCCAAGAGCCGCGTCACGCCCCTGTTGAGCCGCCAAGGCCCCTGCTGCCGCCCCGGGACCTGATCGAGCGCGAGGTGCGCGACGCCCTGGCGGAGGACCTCGGCAGCGGCGACTTGACCGCTGCCCTGCTTGCGGAGGACCAGCAGGCCCGGGGACAGGTCATCACCCGTGAGGCAGGCGTCCTCTGCGGTCGTCCCTGGTTCGACGGCGTGTTCCGGCTGCTCGACCCGGAGATCCGGGTCGACTGGCAGGCCAGGGACGGCGAGCGCATCGCCGCGGGCCAGCGCCTGTGCCTCCTCTCCGGCCGGATTCGTGCCCTGCTGACGGGGGAGCGCACCGCGCTGAACTACCTGCAGACCCTCTCGGGCACGGCCTCCCTGGCGCGGCGCTACGCCGATGCGGTGGCGGGCCTTGCGGTGCGGGTGCTCGACACCCGCAAGACCATCCCGGGCCTGCGCCTACAGCAGAAGTACGCCGTGGCCTGCGGCGGCTGTCACAACCACCGCATGGGGCTCTACGACGCCATCCTGATCAAGGAAAACCACATCCTGGCCGCTGGCTCCATCACCGCCGCGCTAGCAGCCGCACGCCGGGTTGCGGTGAGGGCGCCGGCCAAGATACCCGTGGAGATCGAGGTCGAGTCCATCGCGGAGCTGACCGAGGCCCTTGCCGCAGGGGCGCAACGGATCCTGCTCGACGACTTCCCCATCGACCTGCTGCGGGAGGCGGTGGCGGTAACCGCCGGGCGCGCCCGCCTGGAGGCATCCGGCGGGATCGGACTCGACAGCATCCGGGCCGTCGCAGAGACGGGGGTGGATGACATCTCCGTCGGCGGACTGACCAAGCACCTGCGCGCCCTCGACCTCTCGATGCGGATCCTGCCCGCCTGAGGGTCCCGCCCCGCCTCACCACCCTGGCTCAACGACCGGCCGAGGCCATGAAGGTGTCGAAGTTCTGCTCGGCCACGCGGAACCAAAGGATCTGCTCGTCGCGGAAGGCCTTCCACGGCTCGTAGACCTTCTTGAAGCGAGGGTTCTTCTCGGCCGTCTCGGCGTAGACCTCGTTGGCCGCCTTCCAGGCCGCATTCATGATGTCCCGGGAGAAGGGCCGAAGCTGCACCCCGGCGGCGACCAGCCGGCGCATCGCCTTGGGGTTGCCGACGTCATAGCGGGCCAGCATGTCGGCATTGGCCGTGGCGCAGGCGGCCGCCAGGATGGTCTGATAGTCCTTGGGCAGCGCGGCAAAGGCGTCGCGGTTGACGAACAGGTCCATCTCCGGGCCGCCTTCCCACCAACCGGGGTAGTAGTAGTACTTGGCGACCTTCGCCAGGCCCAGCTTCTCGTCGTCGTAGGGCCCGACCCACTCGGCCGCGTCGATGGTGCCCTTCTCCAGGGAGGGATAGATATCGCCCCCGGCGATCTGTTGGGGCACGGCCCCGAGGCGCGCGAGGACGGTCCCAGCGAAGCCCCCGACCCGCAGCTTGAGGCCCTTGAGGTCATCGACCGAGTTGATCTCTTTGCGGAAGAAGCCGCCCATCTGGGCCCCGGTGTTTCCCGCCGGGAAGTTGATGATGTTGTAGTCCTTGAGGAAATCGCGCATCAGGTCCAGCCCGCCACCCTGCAGCATCCAGGCGCTCTGCTGCCGGGCATTGAGGCCGAAGGGGACAGCACAGCAGAAGGCAAAGGTCGGGTCCTTGCCGAAGAAGTAGTAGCCCGCGGTGTGGGCGCACTCCACGGTGGCATTCTGCACCGCATCCACAACCCCGAAAGGCGGGACCAGCTCGCCGCCGGCGAAGACCTGGATCTGGAATCGGCCCCCGGTCGCCTCCGAAACGGTCCTGGCGATGGTCTCCGCAGCCCCGTAGATGGTGTCCAGGGACTTGGGGAAGCTGGAGGCCAGACGCCAGCGGACCTCTGGACCAGGTTGGGGCTGGGACAGGGCGGGACGGACCGCCGCGGCGCTGGCCAGGCCTGCTCCCAGGGTACCGGCGCCCTTTAGAAAGGAACGACGTTGCATCTCACGAGTCTCCTGTGCGTGGTGTGTGGTGGGGCTCGCGCCGGCGCGCGAGCGCGCCGCATCCTATCACCGTTGCGGGGTGCGGGTTCCTGGGGCAGGTGGCGGGAGGGTCGGGGGCTGCATCGCCCCTGACGGCCGTCCTCAGCCCTGCGTAGACAGGAGGCGGTCGATCTTGAGGTGGGCGGCGACCGCGTTCGGGGTCGGATCGGCCAGGTGCGGGACGAGCCCCAGGCAGGGGGCATCGATGAGCGCCGCCAGGGTGGCGAGGTTCTGCTCCCGGGCCAGCATGGCCGGGTCGATCTGATTGGCGACCCAGCCGGCGAGCCTGGCCCCCCGGGCGCGGATGGACTCGGCGGTGAGCAGGCTGTGATTGATGCAGCCCAGGCGCATCCCCGTGACCATGACCACGGGCAGATTCAGCGCCTCCGGGAGGTCGCTCACGGAGAGCGTCGGTCCCAACGGGACCCGCCAGCCACCGACGCCCTCCACAACCACCCAGTCCGCCTCCTCGGCCAGGGCCTGGTAGGCGGCGACGATGGGCCCCAGCTCGATGCTCAGGCCCGCCTGACCGGCGGCGATGTGGGGTGCGATCGGCGGGGCCAGGGCATAGGGGTTGGCGAGGGCATAGGAGACCGTCCGGCTGCCCTGGGCCAGGAGGGCCAGCGCGTCGGTGCTGCGGGGGCCGTCCTGACCGGGCTGACAGCCCGAGGCGATCGGCTTCATCCCGACCACGCTCAAACCGCGCGCCTGGAGGGCCGCCATCAGGCCCAGGGCGACCTGGGTCTTGCCGCAGTCCGTGTCGGTTCCGGTGATAAAGATCCCGCTCATGGTTTGCCTCTGGTCACCAATGGGCGTCGGGTCATGGCGCTGACGGGGATGGCCACCCCACCCTCGACCGCCCTCTGCAAGGGGGCCCAAGCGTGACCATAGACCACTTCGTAGGTGGCCGGAAGGCGGCCCTCGCGGCGGTAGGCTTCGTAGGCGGCCTCCACCGCCGCCAGACGGCGCGGCCCGGTGAGCCCGCGCGGGCGGCTCACCGCTGCGTTGCTGGCCCCCAGGAGCTTGAGGTCGCGCATCAGGTCGCCGAGCCGCGCGTAGGTCAGGGTGAGACGCTCCGCATCCATGACGGGGTCGGCGAATCGGGCGCGCACCAGGCCGTCGCCGACCTCGTGCATGTCGGCAAAGGGGCTGACATGGACCTCAGCGTCCACCGCGGCCCAGGCGGCGCGCAGCTCCATCAAGGTGTCCGGGCCAAAGCTCGTGAACATCAGCAGGCCGCCGGGGCTGAGAATCCGCCGCAGGTCCTGGAAGGTGCGGTCGAGGTCGTTGCACCACTGCAGGGCGGCGTTGGACACGATCAGGTCGACTGACCCGTCGGCCAGGGGCAGGGCCTCGAGGTCGGCACAGATACACCAGGGCCGGCGCAGCCAGGTGCCGCGGTGGCGGGCGAGGTGCAGCATGCCCGGGGCAAAATCCAGTGCGACCACCTTCGCCCTGGGGTAGCGCCGCATGAGCGGGGCTATGGCCTGCCCGGTGCCGCAGCCGAGGTCGAGGATGGTCTTGGGCGTGAGGCGGATGTAGTCGAGCCGCTCCAGCAGGCGGGACCCGATCTCCCGCTGGAGCACGGCCACCGCATCATAGCCGGGCGCAGCACGGTCGAACGCACGGCGCGCCTTGGCCTTGTCGATGTGCCCCGTCACGCGAACCCCTCCTGCGTGTCCAAGGCCAGTGTCTCAGCGCCGGCGAGGCCGGTCAGGAATCCGCCGAGGATGGCCGCCGTCTCCGCCGGGTGTGACAGGAAGGGCGCATGGGCGGCGCCGCGGATGACCTGAGCCCGAATCCGGGCAGCCGGTGCCAGCTCGGCGAGGGCGGACCCGGTGGCCGCGGGCACCAGGGTGTCGTAGCTGCCGAAGAGCCACAGGCTCGGGCAGGCGACCTCGGCCAGCCGCCCGCGCAGGTCGCTGTCGCGCAGCAGCTCCAGCCCCAGGGCCAGGGCCTGCGGGTCGGGAGCAGGTCGGGCCGCCAGCTCCCGGCGCAGGGTACGCAGGGTCTCCCGGGCGGCATCGCTGCCCCGCACCTGCAGGGCGAGGAACCGGTCCAGGGTGCCGGCAGGGCCGGCCAGGAGTCCGGCGTGGAACTGCGCCAGGGTCTCGGCCGCCATGCCGGGCGGCCAATCGGCGGCGCGCACGAAGCGCGGGGTGGCGGTCATTAGCACCAGGGCCGTCACGCGCTGCGGCGCCCGCAGGGCGGCAGCGAGTGCAACCAGCCCGCCCAGGGACCAGCCGAGCCAGACCGCTTGGGGCGGGGCCAGGGCGAGGCAGGCATCCGCCCAGGTACCCAGGTCGGCCCCGCCCGGTGGGCAGGGGATGCCCCCATGGCCGGGGAGATCCAGCGGCGTGAGGGTCCAGTCCTCCAGAGTCTTCAGCAAGGGGGCCGGCAGGCCGGCCCAGACGGCCGAGCTCATGCCCCAGCCGTGGAGCAGCACCAGGGCTGGTTTCGTCATGCCCTGCATGGGTCTGCCTCCGGCTGGGGCTCGGCCCCCTGCGCCAGGGCCGCCAGGGCCTCGAGGAGGCGGTCCACATCTGTCTCGCTGTGCGCCGCCGACAGGGTCAACCGTAGCCGTGCGGTGCCTTGCGGGACCGTTGGCGGGCGGATGGCCGTGACCAGGATACCGGCGGCCTCCAGGGCCTGGCTCCAGAGGAGCGCGCGCCGGCTGTCGCCCAGTACCAGGGGTTGGATCGGGGTCTGCGAGTCCGTGACCGGCAGGCCGAGCGCGCTGGCGCCGCGGCGGAAGCGCCCGATCAGTGCCCGAAGGTGGTCCCGGCGCCAGGGCTCGGCGCGGACCAGGCGCAGGCTGGCGCGGGTCGCCTCGGCGACCGCGGGTGGCAGGGCTGTGGTGTAGATGTAGCTGCGCGCCCGCTGGATCAGGGTCTCGATGAGGTCCTCCCCCCCGGCGACGAAGGCCCCGAAGGTGCCAAAGGCCTTGCCCAGGGTGCCCATCAGGATGGGGACCTGGGCGGCGCCGAGGCCGGCAAGCTCCAGGGACCCGCGCCCGCTCGCCCCCAGGACCCCCAGCCCGTGGGCGTCGTCCACCAGGAGCCAGGCGCCCTCGGCCTCGGCCACCTCGGCCAGGGCGCACAGGGGGGCGACGTCCCCGTCCATGCTGAAGACGCCGTCGGTGGCGATCAGGGGGGCGCTGGGACCATGCGCGCGGCCAGCCCCCTGCCGGCCAAGCAGGCGGGCCAGGGCCGGGAGGTCCCCATGGGGGTAGCGCCGCAGGCGAGCCCCGCTGAGTCGGGCGCCGTCGATGAGGGAGGCATGGTTGAGGCGGTCCTCGAACACCTGCTGGCCGTGCCCAGCCAAGGCCGAGATCACCCCCAGGTTGGCCATGTAGCCGGTCGAGAACAGGAGTGCCCGGGGCCGTCCAGTGAAGTCCGCCAGCTCCTCTTCCAGGGCCTGGTGGGCCGTGCTGTGCCCACAGACCAGGTGTGCCGCGCCGCTGCCGACGCCGTAACGCGCCGCACCGCGCTGCAGCGCGGCGATGACCTGAGGATGGTTGGCAAGGCCCAGGTAGTCGTTGCTGCAGAAGGCAAGGAGGCCGCGGCCGTCGACGCTGAGGTGCGGCCCCTGGGGGCCGGACAGCACCCGCCTGCGCCGGTAGAGGTCATCCCGGCGCAGGCGCTCCAGGTTGGCGGCCAGCTCGGTGGGGGGCTTGGTCATGGCGAGCCGGCCCGGACCCGACGGCTCGTCAGGGCCGATTGGGCCCAAGGTCCGTTGCTCAAGCGGTCCGGACCTGCACCGGCTCGCCCCGGCCATGGCAGGGCCCCGGCGCCTCCCGGGCGGGTGGGGCCTCCTCCGGGGCCAGCCCGAGACGTTGGAACAGGTCCAGGTCGCGGTCGGTCTCCGCGTTGGGCGTGGTCAGGAGCCGGTCGCCATAGAAGATGGAGTTGGCCCCGGCCAGGTAGCACAGGGCCTGGAGCTCATCGGTCATGCCGCTGCGCCCGGCAGACAGGCGCACATGGGACCCTGGCATCAGGATGCGCGCCGCGGCGATGGTGCGCACCAGCTCCAGCGGGTCGAGGGGCGCGGTGCCGAACAGGGGCGTCCCCTCGACCTGGACCAGCATGTTGATGGGGACGGACTCAGGGGGTTGGGGCATGTTGGCGAGCTGGCAGAGCAGCCCGGCCCGGTCGCGGCGCGATTCCCCCATGCCCAGGATGCCGCCGCTGCACACCTTGAGGCCGACCCGCTGGACCTCGGCCAGGGTATCGAGCCGGTCCTGGTAGGTGCGGGTGGTGATCACCTGGCCGTAGAACTCGGGAGAGGTGTCCAGGTTGTGGTTGTAGTAGTCCAGGCCCGCGGCCTTCAGGCGCTCCGCCTGGCCCCCGGTGAGCATGCCGAGGGTCACGCAGGTCTCTAGCCCCAGGTCATGGACGGCCTCGATCATGGCCACCACCTGGTCCAGGTTGCGATCGGTGGGGTTGCGCCAGGCCGCCCCCATGCAGAAGCGGGTCGCGCCCTGATCGCGGGCGGCCTTCGCGGCGGCGACCACCTCCGCCAAGGGCAGCAGGCGCTCGCGGGCCAGGCCGGTGTCATGGCTGGCGCTTTGGGAGCAGTAGCCGCAGTCCTCCGGGCAGGCCCCGGTCTTGATGCTGAGGAGCGTGCTGACCTGGACCCGGTTGGGG
>Ga0272446_1006257_pt1 | contig 12536 bp, 9 predicted proteins | sample YNPCB0061_FD_194587 | JGI IMG/M metagenome (GOLD analysis project Ga0272446, IMG submission 194587) | Hot spring microbial mat communities from Yellowstone National Park, WY, United States - YNP-CB-006-1 | ecosystem: Environmental > Aquatic > Thermal springs > Hot (42-90C) > Sediment | place... | reverse complement strand
CCTGATGGCCGGGTTTGCCCTCGTAGTGCTCATCATCGGCGGGCTGGCCGTGGCCTGCTCCAACCTCGTGCGACAGTTGCGCGCAGCCGAAGCCCGGGTGGCGCGCAGTCTGAAAATCCTCCACCTGACTGCCGATGCGCGGGAAGCGGCCCTGCGCGTCCGGCTGCACGTACGGGGCTATGTCATCACCGGCAAAGAGACCTACGTCGAAGAAGCCTCTCAGCAGGTTTTCCAGATACAGCGCATCCTGCTGCAACTCCATGCCGAGGTCGGAGATCATCCCTCCCAACGGGAATACGTCCGGCAACTCGAACAGGTCATACTTGAAGGCAAGGACTACCTGGATTGGGTCATTGCCCTGCGGCGAACCAACCGTGAAGCAGCGTTCGAGGTGGTGCCCGGCCCCAAGGGAAACGCCCTGGCCGAGCGCATGGATCAGCCGCTGGAAGCCATCGTGCAAACCGAGCAAAAGCAGTTGGAAGCGGCGCTGGCGCTGGCGCGCAGCAGTGCCGAAGCCCTGGAGTGGCTCATCCTGGCGAGCGTGGGCGTCATTGCGGCGCTGCTCGTTGTGGCCTATTTCATCGTGGCGCGTGAACTCGACAAGCGCCGCACACTTCTTTCCCAACTCGAATACGCCCGCGACGCCGCCCTGACCCTGGCACGCCGGCAATCCGATTTCCTGGCCAACATGAGCCACGAAATCCGTACGCCGATGAACGGCATCATGGGCACGAGCGAACTGCTCCTGCGTACGCCCCTGGCTCCCAACCAGAAAGACCTGGCTGAAACCATCCGCTACAGCGCCGAATCGCTCCTCGTCATCATCAACGACATTCTCGATTTCTCGAAGATTGAAGCCGGCAAGCTCGATTTCCAGGTGAGCGACTTCGACCTGCGGGCCACTGTGGAGCAGGCCGTCGAGACCGTGGCCGCCACGGCCCGCAAGAAATCCCTTGAACTCGTCACGCTGGTGTACCGCGATGTGCCCGAACAGCTTCGTGGCGACGCCGGCCGGCTCCGGCAGGTGTTGCTCAACCTCGTGGGCAATGCCGTGAAGTTCACCGACCGGGGCGAAGTCGTCGTGCGGGTGACAAAACAGGCCGAAACCGAAACCCACGTCACCCTGAAGTTTTCCGTAACCGACACCGGGATTGGCATCCCCAGGGAGCTTCAGGAAAACATCTTCGAGGCGTTCGCCCAGGTGGATGCCTCGCGGTCACGCCGTTTCGGCGGGACGGGCCTGGGACTGGCCATTTCCAAACGGCTCGTCCAGATGATGGGCGGCGAGATAGGCGTGGAAAGTGAAGTGGGCAAGGGTTCAACGTTCTGGTTTACCGCCACGCTCGAAAAGGCTGAGGCGGGACAGCCGCTCTCCACCTACGAAATGTGGTTTGGGTTGCGGGCGCTGGTTGTGGACGACAACACCACCAACCGCACGGTGCTGGCGCAACTGCTGACCGACTTTGGCATGTTTTGCGAAGTCGTGGCCAGCCCGGAGGAAGCCCTCGCCGCCCTGCGGGAAGCCGTGGCACAGGGCGATCCATTCCGGGTGGCGCTGCTGGATGCCCACCTGCCGGCCGTGGATGGTCTGTCGCTGATACAACGTATCCGCGGGGAAAAAACCTTTGACACGCTGGCCTGCATTTTGCTCACACTGCCGCCATTGCCCGATCCGGACGAAATCCAGCGGATGGGAGCCACGGCGTGCCTTGCCAAGCCGGTGCGGATGATGGCGCTCAAGGAGGCGCTTCGGACGGCGCTCGGCAAACCACGTCCCCGCTCCCCAAAGACCAACTCGCAGGAAACCCCACGCCCCACCATCACGACACCCACGAGCATACCCCGGCCCGATGTCGCCCAACCCAGGGGCGCCCCCCCCCAGGGCGGCCAGCCGAAAACCGTCCTGCTGGTTGAAGACAATGTCATCAACCAGCAGGTGGCGTGCCGCATGCTGGAAATTCTTGGCTACCAGGTTTGTGTGGCGGTCAATGGATTTGAAGCCCTCGAACGGCTCCAGACCCAGCCACCGGACGCCATCCTGATGGATTGTCATTTGCCCGAAATGGACGGCTACACCGCCACGCAGCGCATTCGGGAGCAGGAACGCACACTGGGACGCCACGTGCCCATCATTGCACTGACGGCCAATGCCTTGGCCGGCGAACGTGACCGCTGCCTGGCCGCCGGGATGGATGACTACCTGGCCAAACCCTTCAGGATGAAAGACCTCGAAGAGGTGATGCAGCGGGTGCTGGGCGCGGCTTCACAGCCGACACCAGCCGCACAGTTGGAACACCGCACCGGAGAAATCCCGACTGAAAACGCGGAAAGTGAGGCCGCCCTGCTGGATGCGGATGCGTTCTGGATTGGCACCGGCATCACCCCCGGAAGCCACGGCGCCCAGCAACTGGCACAGCAGATTATCGCTACGTTTCAGTCCGATGTCGCGGCCCAGATGCAGGAACTACGTGCGGCCATGGAACGGCAGGACGCCAAAGAGGTGCGCGCCATTGCCCACCGTCTCTACGGCAGTGCCGCCCAGCTTGGGGCCCGGCGACTGGCGCGGGCCCTCAAACGCCTTGAAAAAGCGCCTGACGCCAGCACATGGGCTGCGCAGTTGCGGGTGGTGGAGGAAGTGTCAGCCGCCACCAGTCGCGCCTTTGATGAAGCCCTCCAACGGAAGGCTCTCGTCCAGCCGCCGCATGGCTAGCCGCGGCCGCCAGTGCGGGCGCGCCCGACGCCCGAAAACGACCTGCGAAAACGCCCTTGACGTTGGCCGCTAGCGCAACAAATATCGTCTGGCGGTAAGCCGGAGCACCGCCCATGGCGGCGTGGCGCATGGCTCCGGCAGTGCCCGCAGCTTTGTCCCAACGGCAGGTCGTTCCACATCGTGTCCTCTGCATCGCCCCAGTCTTCCCCTGGCGCCCCTTCACTTGAAGCCGCTTATGCGTACTGCCGGCGCGTTGCCCTCGGTCACTATGAAAACTTCCCGGTCGGTTCGCTGGTCCTGCCCAAGGCCGTGCGTCCGCACGTCTATGCCATTTACGCTTTCGCCCGCGCCGCCGACGACTTTGCCGATGAAGGCACGACGCCGGCCGCCCAGCGGCTCGCCAACCTGGCCGACTGGCGCTGCCAGCTCGAAGCCTGCACCGTGGGCCGCCCCACGCACCCCGTGTTTCTGGCCCTGGGCCATACCATTCAAACGCACAACCTGCCACAACAGCTTTTCCACGACCTGCTTGACGCCTTTGAACTCGATGTCCGCCGCGCGCGGCATGCGACGTTCGAGGACCTGCTGGACTACAGCCGGTGTTCAGCCAATCCGGTCGGGCGGCTCATGCTTTTGCTGTTCGGCCACCGCGATCCGGTGTGGCACCAGATGTCGGATGCCATCTGCACGGCGCTCCAGCTCACCAACTTCTGGCAGGATGTGGCCGTGGACCTGCGTCAGAACCGGGTGTATCTCCCGTTGGAGGAGATGACACGGCATGGCTACTGCGAAGCTGATTTGCAGGCACAGCGCTACACACCGGCCTTTGTGAACCTGATGGCCAGCCTGGCGGCGCGCACCGAGGCGCTGTTTGAGCGCGGCCGCCCCTTATGCGGACTCGTCCCCGGTCGTTTCGGGTTTGAACTGCGCCTTATCTGGCTGGGTGGTATGCACATTCTGCAGGCGCTGCGCCGCATTGAGTTCAACGTTTTTGAGCGGCGACCGACGCTTGACCTGCGCGCCAAAGCGGCCCTGGCTCTGGGTGCCTTGCGCCGGGCAACGTTTTCGGCCACCACCCCACCGACGACGCTTCAGATACCAACCTGATTGATGTTCACCAATGGACCATACACTCCAACCTTCGGTCACGGCTGTTGCGGAAGGCATCACCCACCGTTCACGTACTAACTTCCTCTACTCGTTTCTCATCCTGCCCCGGGCGCAACGGCGTGCCATTGAAACTGTCTATGCGTTTTGCCGCATCGTGGACGACATCGTGGATGGCGACAGTGTGGACACCACCAACCCCCAAAGGGAACTCGACCGCTGGCGCGGCGAAATCCATGCCTGCTTCAACGGACAGACCCCCCGCCATCCGGTAGCCCGCGAACTCAAAGCCATCCTGCAGACCTTTCCCATCCCCGAAGAGCACTTTCTGGCGCTCATCCGTGGCATGGAAATGGACCTGGTGCGCCGCCGCTACGCGACATTTGCGGAACTGGATGAGTATTGCTATCACGTCGCCTCGGTCATCGGGCTGATGTGCATTGAAATCTTCGGCTACCGGCACGCGAGCGCCCGCGACTATGCTATCCATCTGGGCAAGGCACTCCAGCTGATCAACATCGTCCGGGACGTACCCGAAGATGTGGCCCGGGGGCGGGTGTATCTGCCGCTCGATGAAATGGCCCGGTTTGGCGTGACCGAAGAAGCTTTGCGGGCCGGGGTTTACGACGAACCATTCATCCAGTTGGCGGCACAGCAGGCGGCGCGGGCGCGCCGTTTCCGCTTTCAGGCGGTGGTGGCGCTGCGGCCTGAAGACCGCCCATCCATGGTCGCGGCCGAAATCATGGCGACGATTTACTTCAAACTGCTCGACCAGATGGAAGCAGTGCGGTTTAATGTTTTTCACCATCGCCCACGCCTGTCCAAGCTTCAGAAAGCGCTGATCGCGGCAACGCTTTTGCTCAAGTCGCGCCTGCTGCCCTTTGGATAAGGAGTAGCCCCATGCCGTCATCCCTTCCACTTCAGGTTTCCGTCCGCCGTTTCCGGCCGGCGGCGACATGGCTGGTTGGTGGCGGGATGGTCTGCCTGTTGTACGCTACGGACCTTGCGCAGCAGGAAACCCGGCCGCGCCGGGTGCGTCCGCCGGTCTCTTCCAGCCAGCCAGTCCCGGTCTCCCAGCCGGACTCCACTTCACCTGCCGCCAGTCCGGCCGCACTCAGCCGCGACCAGCGCGAAAAGAGGCTCATCGCCGCCCGCGAACTCGTTGTTGCAACGGGATTGCCGACCATCTGTGTCCGAAAGATCATGGATGCCTTTGAGGAGTACCTCCGTAAAAAACCGCCCAAGCATCAGGTGCAAGCCGACATTTTTATGGGCTTCATCGAACAGTGTGCGGGAGATGAAGCGCTCTCCGAAGAAATCGCTGCTTACCTGGCGCGAAACTTTGAAGAACAGGAATTACTCCAGCTCAAAGCCATTGCGAAGACCAGTGCCGGGCGGAAGATATTTTATCGCTTTGATAACCTTCCCCAGGCAGAGCGACTCAACGACCCGGATTACCTGCGTCTCTTTGATGAACAGGAACTCAAACAGTTTGAGACGTTCCTGCGGATACCCGCTTTTCAGAAGTTTTCCGTCCGGTCGGCTATGTTGCTTGGCATCAGCGCAGAAATCATCACGGGAAAGCTTGAGTCGAACCGCGATGAACTGTTCCGCCAGATGCTCGACGAGATGTACCGTTACCGAAAGGAACAACCTTTGTCCCGAGACTGAAGCCATGGTGTCCCTACATACCCCGGCAAAGCCTGTCCTCGGTCTGGTTTTCCTTGGTCTGTTCTGGCCGTCCCTGCCGGTTGCAGCCCAACAGGAAAACCGCCAGCCGTCAAGAGCACGTTCTGTGACCACCTCCGGTCAACCAACCGGCTCGCCAGCGCCAGTCTCCAGCCTTCCCGCCGATAGTCGGGCGACGCCAAACCGGACCCAAGGTGAAATCAACTTTATGGCCGCACAGGAACTGCTTGAACTGACCGGATTCCCTTCCCTTGTCAAGCAGACCTCTATCAGGGTCCTGCGGAAGGAAATACGTAAACGTCCCGAAATGCGTGAAGCGGGAAACATCATTCGTGACTTTCTCGAAGATCGCATCTCGACACAAATCATTTCAGAAGAAATGGCCAAGTATCTGGCTGACAGATTCGACGAGCAGGAACTACGCCAACTCAAAGCTATCCTGGATACCAGCACCGGACGCAAAATGTTTACCAGCTTTGAGACCCTGCCGACAGATGATCGGGTCCGGAAAGCCAGTTACCTTGACCTTTTTGATGAACAGGAGAAAAAAGAGTTTCAAACGTTCTACCGGCTCACCGTCTTTCAGAGATTTTCTGACTACACCTCAACGTTGCTTCGGATTGGAATGCAGAGCTTTCAGGAGCAGTTCAAGCTTCAGGAAAAAGATTTTGTCAAGGAGCTTGTCCTCCAGCCTCGGGAACAACAGCCAAAACCATAGACATTTCCCTTTTGGGAGTGTTCAGCCCGGCAACGAATGTTCTTCCGGCGGCTCCCCCTGATGACTGCCAGATACATCCTTACCAACCCGCTCGACCTCTGAAAGGAGCGTCCCATGTCAGCTTCCACGCTTCCGTCTTCCGGTTGTCGTTTCAGGGCATCTGTGACGTGGCTCGCAAGCTTTGGGCTGGTCTGGCTGTTGTACGCCACAATCCCTGCGCAGCAGGAAGTCCGGCCGCGCCGGGTGCGTCCGCCGGTCTCCTCTGTTCAGCCGGACGCAGCTCCCCGTCCGGCCTCCCCGGCGGAGCCTGCCCCGGAACAACGTGCCAGGAATCTTCCGCTTGCGCAGGAACTGCTCGCCCTGACGAAGTTGCCCACCATTTGCGAACGCAAAATGATGAGCGCTTTACTCAAAGAAATACGTGCCACACCTGAAATGCGTGGTTATACCGATATCTTCCGCGACTTCTTCCAGCAGCATGTTTCAGCATCGCTTATGTCCGAAGAGATGGCGCGGTATCTGGTCGAAAATTTTACGGAACACGAAATGCTTCAGCTCAAGGCTATTGTGGACACCAGCGCCGGACAGAAGATGTTCAGTACTCTTGAAAATCTGCCTGACGCGGAGCGACTCAACGATGCCAACTACCTTCAGCTTTTTGATGAGGAGGAGACCAGACAGTACAAGGTTTTCTCCCGCCTTCCGGCTTTTCAGAAATTTTCCGACTGTATTCCGACACTGATAGACCTCGGCGGTGAAGTGACCAAAAAGCGTCTCGATGCCCATTTACCTGACCTGATGGACGATCTCATGCGTCGTATGCAGGAGCGACCACCGCTGAACTGAGCGGACGGACCGGACCACACTGGCGGCTCCATTCCCCGACTGGACGACAAACCGGCGGGTTCGCTATGGTTGTCCGGCAATCCTTGGCACAGCGATCGTCCAGCCCCAACGTCGGCGCAGAATCCGGCCCCGACCCAAGGGACGCCTTGTTCCACGCCTGGACGGCGCGCCCGGCACGGTCAGGTTCACGGTCATGTTCGAGGACTACGACGTTGGCGACTTCTACGACGAGATGTTTCTGATGCCGGGCGTGCCGCGCCCGGAAGCAGCCTTCCTCATGCAAACGCTGTCCCTGCTACGTGATGAGGAAATCCTCCGGCGGCAGGCCACAGCCGAGCAGTCCCTGCTGCACCTGGGCATTACCTTCAATGTCTATGGTAGCCAGGACGGCATCGAGAAAATCTTTCCTTTTGACCTCATTCCCCGCGTCATTGCCGCCGGTGAATGGGCCTGGATTGAAGCCGGTCTCCAGCAGCGGATTCGGGCGCTCAATGCCTTCATCGCCGATGTGTATGGTGAACAGCGGATTCTGCGCGATGGCGTCATCCCCTCTGACCTTGTCCTCACCAATCCGGCGTATCTCGAAGCCTGCCGTGGCTTGCGTCCGCCGCACGACATCTGGTGCCACATCACGGGCACCGATCTCGTCCGCGACCGCGACGGGCAAATCTACGTCCTGGAAGACAATCTGCGCTGTCCGTCGGGCGTGTCGTATGTGCTCGGCAACCGCTCGGTGATGAAGTACACGCTGCCACAGCTCTTTGAAGCGGCTACGATTCGCCCGGTGGCGACCTATCCCAGCAAGCTGCTGGAAACGCTCAAGCGGCTGGCGCCAGAGCACCTCCTTGACCCAACCGTGGTCGTGCTGACGCCGGGCGTGGCGAACTCCGCCTACTTCGAGCATTCCTTCCTGGCGCAGCAAATGGGCGTCGAACTGGTGGAAGGGCGCGACCTCGTGGTGGACGGCGGTCTGGTCAAGATGCGGACGACCCGCGGCCTCAAGCCGGTGGATGTCATTTACCGCCGGATTGACGATACGTTTCTCGATCCCGAAACCTTCCGCCCGGATTCCCTGCTGGGCGTCCCGGGCCTGATGCAGGTCTATCGGTCCGGCCGGGTCGCACTGGCGAATGCCCCCGGTACGGGCGTTGCCGACGACAAGGCGATTTACGCCTACGTTCCTGACATCATCCGCTATTACCTGTCCGAAACGCCGATCCTGCCAAACGTGCCGACCTACCTGTGCCGCGACCCGGAAGCGCGGGCTTACGTTCTCGATCATCTGGAGCAGCTTGTGGTCAAAACGACCGGCGGCTCAGGCGGGTACGGCATGCTGGTCGGCCCAGCCTCGACGGCGCTGGAGCGCGATGCCTTCCGGGAACGCATTCTGGCGCGGCCGGAGGACTACATTGCCCAGCCGGCGCTGCGGCTGTCGCGCGTCCCCGCGATTGTGGGCGACCGCATCGAGGGGCGCCATGTGGACCTGCGCCCGTACATCCTCTACGGCGAAGACATCTTCGTGCTGCCCGGCGGACTGACGCGCGTGGCGCTGCGCCGTGGCTCGCTGGTGGTCAACTCCTCGCAGGGCGGCGGCAGCAAGGACACCTGGGTGCTGGCCGATGACCACGATTTGACCCGGCCATAGGTGGTCGTCCGCTGAACCGGCTCCAGCCCCAGCGCAGCAATGGTTGCAGCCAGGCGTTCGGCCGGAACGTATGCACCAAAACGCGATCCGGCACGGTTGGAAATTTCCTCTTCAAGCAACGTGCCCCCCAGGTCATCCGCGCCGCAGAGCAGGCTGCGCCGGGCCAGCGCCAGCCCCCGTTTGACCCATCCGAGTTGCAGGTGCATGAGATCGCGTCCGAAGAACAGCCGGGCCACCGCCAGCACGAGCAGCACTTCCCCATCGTCAACTTCACGGCGGCCCACGGCGCGCCCCAGGGGTGACTTGGCGGCAATGAACGGCAGCGGGATGAACTCCGTCAAACCGCCGGTCTCGCGCTGCAACCGGCGCAGGGTATCCAGGTGCGCCACCCGGTCGTCCAGCGACTCAATGTGCCCAAACAGCATGGTGGATGTCGTGCGGGTGCCGGCCCGGTGCGCCGCCCGGACGATTTCCAGCCAGCGCGCCCCGCTGATTTTCTCCGGGCAGATTCTATGGCGCGTCGGTTCAACGAGAATTTCGGCGGCCGTCCCGCAGAGCGTGCCCTGCCCGGCGTCGCGCAGGGCATCAAAAATCCGGCTCAGCGACCAGCCGCTCCGCTGCTGGATGAAGTCAATCTCCTGCGGCGAATAGGCGTGCAGGTGCACGTCCGGGCAAGCCTGTTTGAGCGCACGCAGCAGGTCAAAGTAGTAGCTGACCGGAAGGGCCGGGTTGAGTCCACCCTGAATCGTCACTTCGGTAATGGCGTACTCCCGGCGATACCGCGCGACCTTCTCCACGGCGGCATCCATGCTGTGGGCATAGGCTTCGCGGGCATCAGCTTCGCGGCGGAAGGCGCAGAAGGTGCAGTGCAGGGCGCAGATGTTGGTGAAGTTGAGGTTCAGATTGACGACGTATGTCGCGCGCGGCCCCACAAGCGCCTGCTTGCACGCCTGCGCGGCCGCAAAAATGTCCTGCCGCGCCGCCGAATCCGTCGTCCCCAGAAGCAACCGGGCTTCCGCCGGCATCAGTGGCTCAAAGCGGAGTGCTTTTTCCAGAACAGCCGTCACCTTTGCCATAGCGGTCGTGGAGTCTGCCACGTTGCCCCAAGGGTCACAAGCGTGGCTGGATTTCGTATCTTTCCTGTTTCTGTGACTTCCCATCCAAAAACATCCGCTTTATAGTGGGCAGCCGGCGAATGATAACCAACATACGTCTCTGGTGAGGTCTTTGTCCCATGCATCACTTCCTGCATCGTTTGATGACATTGGTCATTCTCATCGGGCTGCCGGCAATGGCCGCCACGGCACAGGAAAAACCCCGTTCCCCCAAAGCTGCCGCCGCAAAAGTGGCTTCGGAACAGAAAAAAGTGGCTTCGGAACAGAAAACGGCGCCAACGTCATCCACGGAAGACATGCTCTACTGGATTCGGGAAGACGGCAAATTTGGCTACATTGACAACACCGGCAAGGTCGTCATTCCCGTCCAGTACGAAAACACCTTTGGCTTCCGGGAAGGGCTGGCCGGAGTACGCATCAACGGCAAGCACGGCTACATTGACCGCACGGGCAGGCTCGTCGTTCCGGCTGTCTTTGATATGACCTATGCTTTCCGGGAAGGGATGGCGTGGGTCAAACAGGACGGCAAATACGGTTACATTGACAAAACCGGCAAGATGGTCATTCCACCGCAGTTTGACGATGCCGAAGACTTTTCCGAGGGACTGGCCGCGGTCAAAGTCGGCAATCTCTACGGCTACATTGACCGCACCGGCAAGATGGTCATTCCGCCCCAGTTTTCCCATACGCACCGCTTCATGGGCGGGGTGGCGCAGGTCGTGGTGGACAGGCGGACGGACTACATTGACCGCACCGGGCGCGTGCTCTGGGTTCAGAAAGACAGTCCCAAAGAAAGCTCCAGGGAAGGCCACGAAGGCGGAAAGCCGCACAAACACTGACCCGGCCTCGCCCGCTGGTTCCGCTCCATGCTCCTGAACCGTTCTGACCACGTTCCACACCACGCCTGGTTCTGCGTGACGCTGGCGCTGCTGCTGGCGTCGTTCGGCGCGTGGCCAAGCCGAATCCAGGCCCGCACCCCGGAAGCCGCCGCGTCGGCCGACTGTTTTTCGCTGGACGGTCTGCCGCCGGAACAACGCGCCCGCGCCGAGGCTTTGTTTCTGGCCATGCTGGATTCCGAAGCCCTGTACACCATTGCCGCCGATCTCAAGCCGATGAGCAGCGGCTACATACGCTTTCAGTTCGAGGTTGCCAAGCCGGAACTGGCCGACATTGAAACGACCCGCGCCCTGCTGGCCCGTTTCCGGTGCGGCGACCGCTTTTATGCCGATGTGCTCACCTTTGCGGCCGTGTATGACGGGAAGCGCTATGCTGAAGGTGTGGTCTTCAACCGCGCGGCTCTGGAGCGGGCCATCCGGGCCCATCCGACCTATTTTGCCTCTTTCGGGTTGACGCCCAACGCGCACCCGATGGCCGTTGTACACACCGTTGAGCAGGCGGAGCCGGCCGCCCGCTGGCGGGGCTACGGCTATCTTTTCGGCTATCCCGACGCCGCCGTGGATTTCTTCGTCACGGCCGGAACCTCTCAGGCGGAAACCGGCAAGTTCGTCGAACGGGATTTCCGGCACATCCCGACCCAGACGCGGGCTACCGGCGGATTTACCTGGGCAGTTCCCAAGGGCAGCGCGGAAACCGATGAGGAAAAACACCTGCGCACAAGGGCGCTGGCGGTACTGGAAGACTACCGCGCGCGCCGCGCCCGACTCATCGGCGAAGGTAAACCCGGTGTCGTGGCCCTGCTGCGGGAGTTGACGGCCCAGCCGGCGCGGAAAGCCGCCGCCGCCCCGTAGCCGGCAGCAGTCAGCGGCCGCCGGCAGCGCGGATGGCGTTGACGATTTCGATGTCGCCGTTGCGCACGGCCAGCGTGTAGGCCGTCATCCCGGCGCGACTGCGCACATTGACGTTGGGACGCCGGGCCAGAATCGCCCGTACGGCCGCCCGGTGGCCCCGGTCAGCGGCGTGCATCAGCGCCGTCATGCCTTCTTCATCCTGGGTATCAACCCCGATGCCACCCCGACTGAGCAGCGCCGTCACACACTCGATGTTGCCGGTGCGCGCGGCATACATGAGTGCCGTTCGTCCCTGACTATCCACCGCGCTGACATCAGCCTGCGCCTGCAACAATGCCTGGACAATCCGCCCGTAACCACTATCGGCCGCGATCATCAGCGCCGTCATGCCGTTGGCCGCCACCACGTTGGGCGACATCCCCTGCTGAAGCATCTGCCGCACGCGCACTTCGTTGCCATCCCGAATCGCCCGTAGAAAAGCCAATGCCTGGGTGTTCCCGATGCTTGATACCGCGCCGGACGGGGAGCCACCGGTGGTCATCCCACCGCTGGGCAGCGGGTCAGGGTCAGTTGGGGCAGGGTCCTGGCGTGGCGTGGAACGCCCCGGCGAAGCCGGACGCGCCGGCTGGTCATCCGGCAGTGGCTCGGTATCCTGGCTGGGAGGCGTGCCAGTCACGACCCGCCGTGGACGCCCGCGCCGCCCGGCGGAATCGTCCGGCGGTTCGGCACGGTCATCCGGCGGCTGGCGGCGGGGTGGGTCGGGCGGTGGGGTGGCCGCCTCAAGCTGCGCGGCCACATCCTCAGCAGCCTTGCCGTACACAGTTTTCTGCCCGACATCGAGCGTGAAGCACTGCCTGAAATCAGCATCGGCGGCTTCCAGTTGCCCCATCTCACGGTGCGTCATGGCGCGGTAGCAAAAGACCTTGCCCGTGTTGGGGTCAAGTTCCAGCGCGCGGTC
>Ga0272446_1006255_pt1 | contig 12540 bp, 10 predicted proteins | sample YNPCB0061_FD_194587 | JGI IMG/M metagenome (GOLD analysis project Ga0272446, IMG submission 194587) | Hot spring microbial mat communities from Yellowstone National Park, WY, United States - YNP-CB-006-1 | ecosystem: Environmental > Aquatic > Thermal springs > Hot (42-90C) > Sediment | place... | reverse complement strand
CAACCCCAAGAACATACCTAACTTCTGACAAAAATGGCTTTATAATAAGCTTTTTCCTAAGCTCTTCCTGATTTTTTGCAAGTTCTTTTAAATCTGGTTTCATCAAAATATGCCAGAAATTTCCTCTCCACAAAAGCTACATTTATTGCCTTTCAGATTATTTTTTCTGATACTGAACCCAGCTCTTTCTATAATAATCTTGCTACACTTGGGACAAAAGGTTGACTCTCCTTTTTCTCCTGGTATATTCCCCGTATAGACATAAAATAGTCCCTCGCTCTTTCCAATCTCCCATGCCCGCCTTAGCGTCTTTACAGAAGTAGGATGTGCGTCAAGAAGCTTGTAAGTTGGATAAAAAGCCGTAACATGCCAAGGAGTATCAATAGAAAGCTCATTTTTGATAAATTTTGCAATATCTTTTAACTCTTCGTCGCTATCGTTGTAGCCTGGTATAACAAGTGTCGTAACCTCTAACCAGATATTCAGTTTTTTGTAAAGTTTAAGTGTATCAAGCACACCTTGCAACTTTGCACCACAGACCTTTTTGTAAAAATCTTCTCTAAAGCCTTTTAAGTCAACATTTGCAGCATCAAGATAAGGTTTTATATCAGTTAAAGGCTTATCCTCAGTGTAGCCATTTGTGACAAATACATTGTAAAGCCCCTTTTCTTTTGCCAACTTTGCGGTATCAAAGGCATACTCAAAGAAGATTGTTGGTTCTGTATATGTATAAGCAATACTTTTAGCCCCAAACTCAAGGGCATCTTTAACGACCTCTTCTGGAGGATAATGTTCTCCCAAAATCACTCCCTCTTCCTTCGGCATCTGCGAAATATCATAATTCTGGCAATAAAGACAACGAAAATTGCATCCCACAGTCGCTATAGAATAAGATGTTGATGCAGGGAAAAAATGAAAAAGGGGCTTTTTTTCAATAGGGTCTAAATGCTTAGCGATTGCTTTTGAATAAGTTAGGGCAATCAGTTTTCCATCAATATTTTTTCGTACACCACAAATACCAACCATGCCTTCTTTAATTACACAGTGATGTCTACAAAGAAGGCATTTAACAGCATCTTCCTGTTTTTCAAAATACAGTGCTTGTTTCATTTTTAAGCTCCTCTTCTTGTAATTTTAAACGATAATCCCGATAGAAGAGGCAACATCCGATAAAGGCAGAAATGATGACCGGTCCAAGAAATATGCCTATAAAGCCAAACGCCTTAATTCCACCAAAGAGACTGAAAAATGTGAGAAGCAGATGTAACGAAAGGTATTGATGTAAGAAAATGGGTCTTACAAAGTTGTCAACGGTACTGATAAAAAGAAGCCCAACTATAATAACGAGAACGCCTTTCAGTATAAGCCCTTTTACCAAAAGAAAAACAGCAAGCGGCACCCATACTATCGCACTACCTACAACGGGGATTAGTGATGCAACAGCTGTAACCACCCCCAGAAGTAATGATGATTTTATGCCAATAAAATAAAATGCAACAAATGCAATAAGTCCCTGTGCAAAGGCTGTCAAAAGCACCCCTAAAAAGGTAATGTAAATGACTTTTTTAAGGTTTTCAAAATAGTACTGGATTTCTGTATCCGAAAGGGGTATTAAGTTCTTTAAAAGAGAAGAAAAAGATTTGCCATCTCTCAACATAAAAAATGTCGTAAACAACGTTATGAAAAAACTAAAAAAGGCTGATGGTATCTCTACAAGTATTGCTTCAGCTTTGGAAATGATAAAAAGACTAAACTCTTTTAGTTTCTCCTTAAAAACTACGGCGATATCTATGCGTTGTATGTTGAGGTTATCGGTGATACGGTTAACTATATCCTGAATAGCTTTGTTTTCTATAAGGTTATAAAAATCTAAAGTTTTGTCGTTCATAATGTTTTGAGCAAAATCAATAGATTCAGAAACAATAAGTGTTATAAGGAATGCACCGGGAATAATCACAAGAAAAATTATTAAAAACATTGTCAGAGAGGCAGAAAGCGTTTCCCTGTTTTTGGTCAGTTTAAGCATTAGTTTGTGTAACGGAGAAAATATAACTGTAAATATTCCCGCCCACAATATCGGATAGATGAAGGGATTTATAACCTTGTAAATAAAGTAAAAGAGAGCTAAATAAAGCCCCCATAAGAGAATTAGACCGATTGGTTTGGATTGTGGCATACTATTTTTTTGATTTTACTCCTTATCCTGAAAGAGGTCAAAGTTAAAATTTTTTAGAACAGGATTGAAAGTTTTGTTTTTTTTCTTTTCTTGTGGTTCGGTATTCAGGCTTAAATTTTCTTCGCAAGTCGGGGTTTTGCCTTTATATAGCTGCCTATCAAAGGCTCTTACAATGGACGTCCAGTCGCCGTTTTGGGCGTCTTTTTCAACTGCAAGCACAAAACCATTGAGTTTTGCGTCAAGATTGTCAAGAAAATGTATGACAAGGGCTTCCAATGTCTTTGGCTTTTTGGGGGAACCAAACTCATACTCACCATGATGGCTGATTAAGATGTGCCTCAAAATGTTCAATAACTGTTGGGGGAAGTTCGGAATTTCTGATGCCTTCTTCACCAAAAGCTCGTCCGCAAGTATAATATGCCCAAGCAACCTTCCTTCATCTGTATAGTTTGTTGCAAAGGAAAAAGAAAGCTCTCTGATTTTACCTATATCGTGAAAAAGTGCAGAAAATATCAAAATATCTTTATTAAGCATATCGCCATAAAAATTAGAAACAAGCTCTGCTAATTTAGCAACATTAAGGGTGTGTTCTAAAAGCCCTCCTTTATAGGCATGATGAAGACTTTTTGCGGCAGGAAAAACCCTTAACTTTTCTTGAATAAAGCTGTCTTCTACAAAAACCTTTGTAAACAAACGACTTATAAATGGGTCTTTAATCTTTTTACCCAAGCCCAAAAACTCCTGCCAAAGCTGGTTTAAGTCTTTTCCCGACTCAGGCACAAAGTCGTCTATATTTATGTTTGTGATATCTGTGATTTTTTTTATATCACCTATCACAAGTTGGGCTGTTCCTTGATACAACTGAACGTTACCCTTTACCTGAATAAAATCGTCTTTATCAAAAACACCATTTAACACATCAACCTTATCCCACACCTTGCCATCAATGGTGCCTGTTTTATCCGAAAGTTTTAAAGACAAATAGGGTTTTCCTGTTTTTCCCGTTGCCAGCACCTTTTCGCTGACAAAAAAAACATCTTGAAGTTGATCCCCTTCTTTTAGTTCTGAAATAAATTTTTTACCCATATCTTACCTATCCTAACTCTTTTATTTTTTCTGCCACCTTTAAGCCATCTATGGCTGACGTAATTATACCACCAGAATAACCTGCCCCTTCACCACAAGGAAAGAGATTTTTCACATTAACAGACATCAAATTTTCATCTCGGGTGATTCTGTATGGAGCAGAGGTTCTTGTCTCTGGAGCGATTAGTAACGCTTCATCACTTAATAAGCCTTTCAGCCTTTTTCCAAACTCAAGTAACGCCTCTTTAAAGTAGACATACTTATCACTATAAAACTCCCACACGGGATAGGGCTTCAAGTTGAAGGGATAAGATGTTTTTATGGCTTTGGTGTGAACAATTTTTTTATTGACAAAGTCCGAAACTGTTGCAGCAGGGGCATCATAATTATCCCCTCCTGACACAAAAGCCTGTCGCTCAATCATCTCCTGTAACAAAAGCCCCCCTAACTTTTCATTATGCCATAAGTTTGGATTATAAGAAACAACAATTGCAGCATTACCAAAATTGCCATCTCTTTTGTAGTAACTCATGCCATTCAAAACAAGCTGGTTTTTGCTGGAACAAGCTGGAACAACTACCCCACCAGGACACATACAAAAGGTATAAACTGAAAAGTTTTCTGCAGGAAAGTACTTTGTGAAGAAAAACTCTGCTGGCGGCAAAATTTGATGACTTTTACCATACATCGCCAGATTTATCATCCTTTGGGGCAGTTCCAGTCTATACCCCATTGCAAAACCTTTAGCTTCAATATACACTCCCCTTTTAAATAGCATTCTCAGAGTGTCTCTGGCACTATACCCTGTTGCGAGCACGACAAAATCGGCATCAATTTTGTCTTTACTTGTAACAACACCCTTTACCATCCCATCTTCAAGCAGCAAATTTTCTAAACGCTCTTCAAACTTGATTTCCACCCCTAACGTCAGTAATTTTTTTCGCAGGTTTATGACTACTTTACGAAGCCTGTCAGTACCAATATGCGGTTTTGCAAGATAGGCTATTTCCTCAGGGGCACCTGCATTGATAAACTCCTCGATAACAAAGTGATAATAAGGATGCTTTGTCCTTGCAGTTAATTTGCCATCAGAAAAAGTTCCTGCACCACCTTCCCCAAACTGTATGTTTGACTCTTCATCTAATTGACGAGTTTTAAAAAAATGCTCTACATCTTTAACCCTCTTTTCAATAGCCTTACCCCGTTCAATAATGGTGCAGTTTATTCCTGATAAAGCCAAACTTAATGCACAAAATATACCTGCGGGTCCCATCCCAACCACTACTACCTTTTTTTTACTGGAAATTTTATGAAACAGGAGAGTTGGCGTACTGTCTAAATCTACCTTTATAACATCGGCTAAATTTAACCTGCTTATATCGACAGATGTTTCAAAATGAACTCTGTAAATCCAGCGAATACAGCTTTTCTGCCTTGCATCTAATGACTTTTTTACTATTTTAAAGGAAGAAATTTCCCTTTGCGGTATTGCCAATTTTTTAGCAAGGGCTTCTTCAACACTTTGTTTTTCTGTAACTGGTAAAGAAAGATCGGTTTGGTACATCATGCTAACGCATTGGAAAAGAAATTTTTACGTTTATGCCGCCTGTTTCAAGTAATGAAAGGTCAATCTTTCCTTTCATCTCCTTAAGCTGTAAGATCGCCCTTGCTAACCCCAAACCATCGCCACCATAATGCATATCAAAAAACTTTAGGGAGTTATCACATTCCTGAAAAATAGCACTTTGGTAAATCTCTAAAAAAAACTCTTGCTGATGATTTGCTAAGCTTATCTCTATTTTTTCACTCATAGGAATACATGCAAGTAAAGTAGCAAGAATGTCTTTTACCATTACATGAAAAACGCCCTTTTTACCGTGATAAAGTGGCAGTTTCTTTACAAAGTCAGTCTTTATGTAAACATCCTTTTCTTTTATCTCTTTTTTCAGTTCTCTAAGCACATCCCTTATACAGTTTTTTAAAGAAAACGCCTCCTCTTTCTGAAACTCTTGTGGATGTTTAAGAACATCTAAATCTTTTCGTATCTCATCAATTTTTCTTTTTATTGATTGAAAACAGCGACCTTTATCAGCCTCATCAACATACCCTTTCTCAAGCAACTCTATGTTTGTAGATATTGTTTGAAGTGCATTTTTAATGTCATGGGATAGTCGGGATAAAAGCACCTTTAAACTTTCTGCCTTCTCTGTATAGATAAGATCGGTCATATTTATATTTGTGTTAAATGTTTTTTCTGCCTCAGGCAGATGCCTATTACTGTTACTCAAGACAAACTGCTTTAACTTAATTGTCTTGCTAATTTTGTCTATGACTTCGTCAATGCTAAAGGGTTTTTTGATAGTATCTACAATGTTTTCTGGAAAGTTTTGTTTAATATGCTCAAGTTCGGCGGCAGTAAAAAGAATGACAGGAACTTTGTAATTCTTCTCCAAAATTATCTTTGCAAGAGAAACACCATCAACCTCAGGAAGATAGTAGTCCATTAACACAACATCAAAATCTGAGTTATGCTCTATCTCTCTTAACGCCTCTTTGTAGTTGGTAGCTTTTGCAACAGCAAATCCTTCTCGCTCAAGGGAAAGCGAAATAAGGTTTAATATGTCAAAATCGTCTTCTACAAGAAGGATGCTTTTACTCAATCTTTAGCTACTTAAAATAAAGTTTTAGTTCTTCAATAAGCCTTTTTGTAATACGACTCTTATCTTCCACATCTTTGAACATTGCCAGCATAAAACGATTAACCTCTTCAACCATATCCACAACACCTTTAAAGGTTTTCGCTTCTTCCTCGCTTTCTCTTAAAACATCCTTAGCTAAATTCCTGATTTCCTCATTTGCCTCCACAATCTGGTTGCTACCCTTTTCCTGTTCTTCTCCAGCGTAGGCAATCTTTTGAGCTGTATCCTTTATCTCGTCAATGGAACGGGAGATGTAAGTGACCCCCGTAAGCTGTTCTGAAACCGCCTTTTCGACATTTTCGCTGAGTGATTTGGAGTTATCAGCACCAGTTTTTAGCTCTTCGTATATCATCTTTGAACGAGTTGCGATAGCAACCCCCTGATCAACCATAGAGTAAGTCTTTTCGATGACAGACAGAAACTCCTCTGCCTCTCTTTTTAAATCATCAACGATATTTTTAATCTCCTGTGCAGAAAGTTTTGTGCGTTCAGAAAGCATTTTTATCTCGTTTGCAACAACGGCAAAAGGTTTCCCATATTCCCCTGCCTGAGATGCGATAATAGAGGCGTTAAGCGAAAGAAGATTCGTCTGCTCTGTTACAGTAGTTATCGTCAAAACAATTTGGTAAACACTACTAATTGTTGCACTAAACCTTTCAAAAAGTCCTCGTGATACATCAAAGGTGGACTTTACGTTTTCTATAAATTCATACATTTTGCTGAGTGTCGCAGCCCCCTCTTGAGCCTTTTCACTGAGTTTCAGGCTGTTGTTTAAATTAACTTTAGAGCTTGTTGCAATTTCTTCTGCCAACTCCTTCATTTCAAAGGCAGTTGTTGCAAGCTCTTCCGCCGACTTATATTGTGTCTTTAAGGCTAACGATGTTTCCGCAATGGATGTGTGTATCTGTGCTATTGATGCTACGCTTCTTTCTAAGGATTGAAACAACTCGTGCATGTTAACATCAAGCGTCTTGTACCCCTCGTTCATTTCAGATATGATTTCCGAAAATCTGACTATCAAATCATCGTGCTTCTTTTTCTGAAGCAGTATCATATTAAATGTATTTTCAAGCTGTATAGAAAGGTTGTTTATGCTATCAATAAAATAAATGTTTGTTATTGCCTGTGAAACCTGTTGAGATAATAAAGATAAAACAGCCAACTCATCTTCTGAGGCAATTTTTCTTTTATACTTGTTGTCAACGTTAATTACACCAATCGGTTTTCCTAATCTGTGAAAGGGAAGACAGAAAAACGATTTTGTCCTAAAGGTTTCTACATTGCTGAATGGAGGGTGTAGATGAAAATCCTTTGGATAATCATTTATATCCTTAATTAAATAGGTCTTGTTGTCGTGTATAGCACGAAACAAAAGCCCACCTTCATTGCTGTTAAAAGGAACCCAAATCTTTTCTATGGGATCCCTTGTTCCGTATGTTACAACACACTTTATAATGTCTTTCTCCTCATCAACCATGAGGATGTTAACCCTATCAAACTCAAGAATTTCATAGGCGCATCTTCCAACTTCTTCTAAAGCCTTCTGTATACTTGGAGCTTGTTGAATATGCTTGCTTGCCTCTAACAACCTGTTAGTTTTCTCTCTAAGGTTTTCGAGGGTTGATTTATACTCTTGTTCTCGTTTCTGTATGTCTGCTCTACTTTTTTCGAGTTCTTCATTTTTTTCTGATATATTGTCCCTGTTGTAACCGATTATATAGCCAAGCGTACCAAGTACAACGATAGACGAACAGAAATAAAACATCAAAGACAGATTGTAGTTTGAACTGAAAAAATCGGAAAGATACTTCCCCATCTTTCCTTGCTCTGAAAAGGTAAGCACAGCTATAACTATCCATCCCACAGGCGCACAAAGCCCAGCAAACCCACCTAACAACATAAACTTAATTCTGTGTGTACGCACTTTAAACATGGCTATTTTTCTTTCCTCATTTTAATACACAACACGGGACATGGCGATTTTTTTACTACCCTCTCTGCAGTACTGCCAAAAACAAATTTTTCCAACCCCCGCTTTCCAGCACTGCCTATGACAATGAGGTCAATTTCTTTATCCGTTGCAAACTTGACAATCTCAACATCTGGCATACCAAAGATTATCATAGTTTCAACATTTTTAACATCCTTCAATCTGAAATCTTTCAGCTCGTCCATCAACTTTTTCGCACCAAGTTCAATCTCTGTTTTTATCTTATCAAAGGAAATGTGAGGCACATAAAAACCTGTGTATTCGGCTGGTTCGAAAATCACATGCAACACATAAAGCTTCGCGTCATAATTCTTTGCAAGTTCCTTTGCATACTCAAGGGCTTCAAAAGAGTAGTCAGAAAAATCTGTTGGACAAAGTATCTTTTTTACCTTCATTGTTCATCCCCCCCTAAATTTTTGTATTTTTTAATTCTTCTGCTGCTGTTTCGGGCAAAATTGGATTAAAAAAGAATCCTGTTCCCCATTCTAAGCCCGACATACGAAACAATCTTGGAGATATCTCAATGTGCCAGTGAAAATCATAATTAATAGTGCTCCAATAACCTGGTCTCGGTATCAAATTAGGTGCGGTATGCAATACTAATGTATAGGGAGGCACAGAAAGAAGTGCAGCCAATTTTTTTAAAACAATAATAATCGTTTCCGTTAAATCGTTTGCAACTGTTGGAACAATCTCTTCATATAAAGCCTGATGGTGCTTAGGCAGGATAAAAACCTCATAAGGAGAAAGTGATGCAAAAGGTGTTATTGCAACAAAGTTAGGTGTCTCAAGAACAACCCTTTCTTTTAGCCTTAATTCATGTTTTATCACATCACAGAAAAGACAACGCTCTTTGTCTTCATAGTAAGATTTTGCCTGTATAAGTTCTTCTTTTATTTTCCTTGGTGTTATTGGTGTTGCAAGTATCTGAGAGTGTGAATGCTCCATACTGCCAAAGGTGCCAAGCCCAAAGTTTTTAAAAATCGTGACGTACTTAAAACGCTTGTCATTTTTTAGTTCTGTAATTCTCTCTTTGTATGCCCAGATAACATCACGCACCTGATTAAACTGCAGTTCTTCTAACTGGGTTTTGTGTTCTGGTGTTTCCACTATAATCTCATGAACACCAAATCCCGTTATCACATCGTAAATACCACTCGGTTTTCTGTCAAGCTCTTCATCAGGCTGTAAAACTGCCCCTTTGTTCTCGAAAACCCTAACCCACCATCCCGGTCCATCTTTTACAGAGTCAACCTTTCGGTAAGCTAAATTTTCTGGCGGTGTTTCTTTTTCATGCCCTGCACAAAAGCTACATTCAGTAAGCTTAGCTGTTTCATAATGTCTATCTTTCCAGAACTCAAACACCTTCTCCCTCAAAGAGGAATTGAAGACAACCCAGTGACCAGTAAAAGCCTCTTTTCTTATTTCCTTCATATCAGCTCTCCTCTATTCTTTTTATCAAAGAAAGCACTTCCTCAAGCCTGACAGGCTTATTTAGATATTCGAAGGCACCATAATTAAGTATTTCACAAAAGCTTTCACAGTCACCATAGGCAGTCATCATAACAAAAACGACATTATCACAATTTTTGTTGCAATATTTAAGAAGTTCCAAACCATCAAGATTTGGCATCTTTAAATCAGATAAAACAAGGTCAACATTTTCTTTATTCAGCATAGTTATGGCTTCTAAACCATCTTTCGCTTCAAAGACATCAAACCCTTCTTTTTTCAAAAAAAGCGAAAGCCCCCACCTTGCATCAGCGTCATCCTCAACAATGAGAACTTTTTCAATTTTCTTCATCTCAATGTAAGTTTACTTTTAATATCAAAAGTTGTCAACATCATCAATGCTTATTTCTGAAAGTCTCTTTTTTAACAGGTCATTCAAAACCTTAGGATTAGCCTTTCCTTTTGTTTTTTTCATTATCTGACCTACAAAGAACGAAAAGAGTTTGTCTTTTCCACTAAGATAGCTTTTCAGTTCATTTTTATTTTCCCTTAGAGATTCATCTATCACATTTATTAGATCTGATTCGCTGCTAATTTGAGCTAAACCCAGTTTTTCCATCAAAACAGCAGGGGCAGTACCATTAGTTATCATCTCCGGTAGCATCGCCTTTGCACCATTGGCATTGATTTTGTTGTCATCAAGTAGTGTAAACATCTCCTTTACACCCATTGGAGTAAGTTTTGTATCATTTATGCCAACTTTCCTATCGTTCAACTCTTTTAAAATCTCTGTCATAAAGAAGTTACTTAACGCCTTTGGATTATTGTAAAGTTTTACGCATTCTTCATAAAATAATGCCACATCTTTATCTGTTGTTAAAACTTCCACATCATACTCAGGAAGGGCATACTCTTTTATAAAGCGTTTCTTTTTTTCGTATGGAAGCTCGGGCATTTTTTGTTTAATTTCTTCAATAAAGGCATCATCAAAGGTAACAGGCATCAAATCTGGTTCTGGAAAGTATCTATAATCATGAGCCTCTTCTTTGCTTCGCATAGAGATAGTAATCCCTTTAGCAGAATCAAAGAGCCTCGTTTCCTGAACAATTCTGCCACCAGATTCTAAAACATCTATCTGCCTCTCAATTTCGTAATCTATAGCCTTCTGAATAAACCTAAAACTATTGATATTTTTCAGTTCTGTCTTGGTGCCAAGTTTTTCTTCTCCCTTCTTTCGCACAGAAATATTAGCATCACAGCGAAAGCTGCCTTCTTCCATATTACCGTCACAAATACCCAGATAAAGCAGTATCTGTCTTAACTCTTTTAAGTAGGCAACCGCCTCCTCTGAACTTCTGATGTCGGGTTCACTAACAATTTCAAGCAAAGGTGTGCCTGTTCTGTTAAGATCTACAAGGCTATAACTACCCTCATGGATAAGCTTTCCTGCATCCTCTTCCATGTGAATTCTTGTAATACCGATACGTTTTTCTACCCCAGCAGTTTTTACCAAAAGATGTCCATCGCTACAAATTGGCAACTCGTACTGGGAAATTTGATACCCTTTTGGTAGATCCGGGTAAAAATAGTTTTTTCTGGCAAAATAACTGTCTTTATTAATCCTGCAGTTTGTCGCCAGCCCAAGCATGATAGCGTACTCCACCACCTTTCTGTTTAAAACGGGCAAGACACCCGGCATGCCTAAACAAACAGGACATGTTTGTGAATTTGGTTCGGCACCAAACTGTGTGGAACAACCACAGAATATCTTGGTTTTTGTCAGCAACTGTGCGTGAACCTCTAAACCTATAACAGCTTCGTAAGACATTTAGCAACCTCCTTAATCAGTTCACTTTTTCGCCTGTTCAAAGGCATAAGCAACATTTAGTATAGTTTGCTCATCTAAATAGTTTCCAATTATTTGCAATCCAATCGGCAACTTTTTTGAATCTACACCACATGGAACAGAGATAGCAGGAACGCCAGCCAAATTGATATTAATCGTGAAAATATCAGAAAGATACATCTTTATCGGATCGTCAGACTTTTCTCCTAACTTGAATGCTGTCTCTGGAGATGTTGGACAAACAATTGCGTTCACTTCTTTAAAAGCCTCTTCAAAATCTTTTTTAATCAACGTTCTCACCTTGCTCGCCTTTTTATAGTAGGCATCGTAATAACCCGAAGCCAAAGAAAACGTACCAAGCATTATGCGACGCTTCACCTCTTCGCCAAACCCTTCCTTTTTGGTTTTAATATACATCTCTCTAAGGTCTTTTACATTTTCTGCCCTAAAGCCATACTTTACACCATCAAACCTTGCAAGATTTGAACTCGCTTCAGCCGTTGCAATAAGATAATAAACAGCTATGCCATAAGCTGAGTGTGGCAAGCTTATCTCTTTTATCTTCGCTCCTAATGACTTTAAAATCTCGATAGCCTCTTTTATTTTAGCGGAAACCTCGTTATCCATTCCTTCGACAAAATACTCCTTAGGAACACCTAAAACTAAATCTTTGATATCCTTGCTTAGTAACTGGGAATATGCAGGGACCGCTGCTTTTAAAGATGTTGAATCCCTCTCATCTCTGCCTGCAATTTTTTCAAGGATTAACGCTGCATCCTTGACACATTTTGTGATAGGGCCTATCTGATCAAGAGAAGAGCCAAAGGCTATTAAACCATAACGACTAACCCTCCCGTATGTTGGCTTAACTCCAACAACTCCGCAAAGCGATGCAGGCTGCCTAATAGAGCCACCAGTATCACTACCTAACGCCGCAGGTGACATCGAAGCAGCAACACAGGCAGCTGAGCCTCCGCTACTGCCACCGGGTATCCTTTCAATGTCATGGGGATTTCTGACTGGGCCAAAAAAAGACGTCTCATTCGACGACCCCATAGCAAATTCGTCCATATTAGTTTTACCCAAAACAACGACACCTTCAGCTTTAAGTTTTTCTACAACAGTAGCATCATAAGGAGGGATAAAATTGTGTAAAATCTTCGAGGCACAAGTCGTTTTTACCCCTTTTGTGCAAATGTTATCCTTAATGGCAAGGGGCACTCCCAAAAGTTCTTTTTTTATGCCATTCCTGATAGCCTTATCTGCTTCCTTTGCAGACAAAACTGCATCT
>Ga0272446_1006254_pt1 | contig 12544 bp, 11 predicted proteins | sample YNPCB0061_FD_194587 | JGI IMG/M metagenome (GOLD analysis project Ga0272446, IMG submission 194587) | Hot spring microbial mat communities from Yellowstone National Park, WY, United States - YNP-CB-006-1 | ecosystem: Environmental > Aquatic > Thermal springs > Hot (42-90C) > Sediment | place... | reverse complement strand
TTTTTTATTAATGCAGCCATTGCAAATGAGAATGGAACTGCTGATAATGAAAACCCAATAAATAAAATTGGAGGATGAATTTGCATCCAAAAATTTTGGAGTAATGGATTTAATCCTTTCCCTTCAACAATAAAATTATTTATAGGAATATTATTTGCTTGAAGCACCGCATAAACTTCTTTACTCATTTGAACAAAACTTTTGTTAGAACCTGGATCAGAAAAGAAAAAGTTTTGCAATGCTGGTAAGGTTAAATAAGCTTGATTAATATTTTTGAGATCAATAAAATCTTTTTCAATCCAAATATAATGAAATGGTGATTTGAGTAAAGGAGAAACCATAACAAGTAAAAATGAAAGAACTAAAGCAAATACCATCATCACTCGAGATTCAAGATCTCCACGTTTTGAAGTGTATTCTAAGAGAATTAGACCGATTATTGATGTGAAAAAAGTCCATAGCATAAAACTTCCTTCTTGTCCAGCATAAAATGTCGAAATCAATAATCCTATTGGTAAATCTGTTCCACTATAATCATAAACATATTTATATTGAAACTGATGTGTTAAAATAGCATGAAGCAGAAATGCAGAAGCCGCCATAATTAAAATAGCCGTTGCATGAAAACCAATGCGTGCAAAAGATAATGTATTTTGATAACCTTTGTAAGTTAGAAAATACATAATTACAGAAAACACTCCTGTTAGGAGTGCTAACGTTAAAAGAATATTGCCAATCATTTAAACTCCTATCCGCTAATTATGAATTAGTTTTATCAACTTGTTTTTCTTGATATTTTGAAGGGCATTTAGTTAGAATTTCAGAGGCATGAAAAACACCATTTTCATACTTGCCTGTTACAACTACACTTGTTGATGATTCGAAATTATTAGGTATCGAGCCATGATATTTAACGCACATTTCTTTTCCTTGAGTATCTTTCATGTAAAAAGTAAGAAGATCATTTGCCTTATCATATTCATAATTTTTTTCTTTCATCCAAACACCGGTGGCTTTTACAACTTTACCAGTTTCAGCAACTTTTTCAAAATTGCTTTCATACTGAATATTGGTTTGTGTAAATAAATAAATCATTACTGCAAGAAATACAACAATGATTGCCCCGCCAAACATATATTTATTTTTCATTTTAGTTCTCCTTTCCTTTTGATGAATTAACATCAAGTTCTTTTTCAATAGCTTTTAAGTGTTTTTCTGTGCTAAGCATAAATAAAAATATTCCTAACCAAACAACAAGAATAATGAACATTACAATATAAATTGAATTCTTTTCTAAAAAATCTATTAATCCGTTTTCCAATTTTACCTCAAATTATTTTTTTCGAAATTTTATCTTTAATAATTAATGTTTTGTATCTCAATTGATACATCCAAAAATAAAGAATTGTAAATGTAAAAAGTGAAATGAAAAATACAATTCTCATATTTGCATTCATTTTAAAATCAATTACAGGACTTGTTCCCTGAACAGCCTTTCCAGTTACAGGATCTAATTCCATTGAACCGGGATGAAGTCCGACCATAATTCTTGGCATAATGAAAATAAAAAACGGAACGGTCAAAAATGCTATAATTGAATAAACCGCCGATAGACTTGCTCGTTTATCCTCATTATCAACTGCAGAACGAAGCGCAAGCAATGAACCATAAATCAATAATAAAATAAAAATGCTTGTCTCTCTTGGATCCCAATGCCAGAATGAACCCCAAGTAAACTTAGCCCAAATTGAACCTGTAATAGTAGCCAAGATTGTAAACATCATTCCAATTTGTAATGCGGCAGATGATTTTAAATCATCATCAATATTTTTGTTTCGTAAATATTTTATTCCATAAATCATCGCCATTAGAAATGCTAATACCGAAAGCCAAGCAGTTGGCACGTGGAAGAAAATTATTTTTGCTTTCTCTTCTAATCCAGGAATTATTGGAAATTCATACCACACTTTTGGCTGTGGAACGATTGGAAATGTTATTCCTGCTATTATTACGAAAGACATTAAAACGAATAAAATTGTTTTCCAAACCATAATATATAATTAGTCTTTAAGACTTTTATTCCTTATTAATTGTTACTCAAAAATAGAAAAGGTTGAGGTCATTATCAAAAGAGATTTGACTTTAAAAAAACGTTTCGACAAATCAGTCGTAATAATTCGACCAATACGGAATTAAAACTTGAAATGAACTTAGGAAATTCATTTTTCTCATTAAAAAAGTGATTTTATTTTTGGCATTATTCTTTATATATATTACAAGAATTCACAAAAAAAGGAGAATTAAAAATGAAAAAATTATTTCTGTTACTTGCGTTAGTAGGCTTTTTAGCTTACACAAATAACTTTGCTCAAACAACAAAGCCAACACCTCCAACTCAACATGGAAAAAATTTTGTTGATAAAAATGGAGATGGATATAATGATAATGCACCCGACCATGATGGTGATGGCATTCCAAATGGACTTGACCCAGATTACAAAGGACCAAAACTTCAAAAGCACAAATTTGTGGATTTGAATGGCGATGGAATTAATGACAATGCAGGTCAAGGTAAAGGCAAAAGTGGAAAAGCTGGAAATGGAATGGGAATTAAAAACATGGGCAAAGGAATGAATGATGGAACTCAAACACAAGCAGGCAATCCAAATAATTCCGGTCGCGGAATGATGTACGGAAGAAAAAAATAATCAATCAGTTTTTGAAATCGGGTTTCAATTTGAGACCCGATTTTTTTTATAATGTAGAATAACTCAATAGGAAAAAATGAAAAACTTAACATTAATTTCAATTGCACTTTTATTAGTAGTAGAACAAATGGAAATAAAAGTGCCGCCGCAAGAATTTTGGGAATAAGTGAAAGACATTTACGCAGCAGACTTGAAAGATTAGAGTAAATCTCATCTTGTAATTTATTTACTTTTCAATAAAACATATTTATTTTTTTCACGTCTAAATTGAAAAAGAATTATTGTGAACAATTCAAATCCAATTAAAAGATTATTCGAGCTTTATACAAGCGATCTAACTTATGATGAGATTGAGAAAGTTATTAAAAAAGAAGCTGGTGAGGTTTATGAATTTTTCGCCAATGAAATTCCTAAAAATGAAACACATAAAAATAGATTTTTGCGTGGCGCAATTTTTTTCCGTTCTTTGTTCAATGCATTTATACTTAAACTTAATCCTGGCAGAAGAATTTTTTACTTAACTTCATTACTCTTCTTTTTAGTTGGTTATTTTCAACCTTCAGATACTTATTTAATTCTTTCTTTCGTCATTTTGAATTTATTGCTTGCATTTGAATTAGCTGATAAATTAAGTGCAAAAGGTGAACTTGATGTTGCACGTAAAATTCAAAGTGAAATTATTCCAAAACATGAAACCAAAATTTTCAATTATCAAATAGCTTCCTTTTACGAACCTGCAAGAGAAGTTGGTGGCGATTATTTGGACATTATTGAAAGAAATAATAATTACTATATCGCTGTTGGAGATATTAGTGGAAAAGGAATTGCCGCTGCATTATATATGATTCGTGTCCAATCAATTTTTCATCTTTTGTTAGATTATTTCTCTGATGTAAAAGAAATATTAATTAACCTGAAAAAATATTTTTCTAAAAATTTAAGAAAGGAATTTTTCCTTACAATTTCACTTCTTTCAATTGATGAAAAAGGTAAAATGAAATTCGTACGAGCAGGTCATCCTCCAGCAATTTGGTATAAATCATCAGAAAATAATTTTGAAATGCTCAATTCAACTGGAATGGGAATTGGTTTCAAAGATAAAGGTGCATTCGAAAAAACTCTTGAGGTTATTGAATTCACTCCTCAGCCAAACGATATTATTTTTCTTTATAGCGATGGTATAACTGAAGCAATGAATTTAAACAAGCAACAATTTGGCGAGGAGACAATTAAACAAATTATTTTGCAATCATCTGAAAAAACGTCCGAAGAAATTAAAAACATATTATTGAAGAGATTAGAATTGTTTCGTGGTAATGCTTATCAAAACGATGACATCACTTTTGTTATTATCAAAACATAATCTAATTTTTTAATTCATATATCTTGAACGACTCATCTTCCGGTCTAATTTCATCGTACATTCTTTTTAATGAATTATACGCCAATTGATTTCCTCTTTGAGCTGCGTTTCTATATAACTTTACAGCAAAAACTTTATTTTCTTTCACACCAAATCCTTTTTCATAACAATATGCTAATGCTGCTTGGGCAAAAACAGAACCTTCTTCTGCAATTGTTTTTATTGTTTTAGCATATTCATTTTTTTCATCATCAGAAATTGATTCATTAATTTTTGCCAATGCCAATCTTACAATTGCTTCTTTACTTCCTAATCTTTTTGCGGTTTCCCAATATTCGTAAGCTTTGTTCTTATTTTTTTGAACCGATGTTCCATTAAAATAAAGTAACCCAATTTCTATAATTGATGGAATATGATTTTTTTCAACGGCTTTATTTAAAAAGTCAATAGCTTGCGAGATAGCAAGTTGATTACTAAATCCTAATGCGGTAATTCCCGCCCACGCATACAATGCATCTGGATCATTCTTCTTTACTTTTTCTTTCAGAGAATTAATGAATTGTTCATTTTGTACAAGTTTATATAAAACTTCGCCAGCTTTGAAAGAACCAAGGCGATAAGCTCTTAGCAAATAAGATGCAGCAAGTGAAAAATCTTTTTTGTGAAGAATTCCCATTTCATACATTCTTCCTAAAATGTAAAGAGCTTCTGGACTTCCATTATCAGCAGCAAATTGCATCAGTGAAATTGTGCTAGTATCGTTTTTTGTTGAGTCATAATTTTCAATACCAAATAAATTTTTTAATTCATCTGCTTTCTTATTAAAAATTTCTTTAACAAAATTTTCACTTGTATCTTTTTCACTTTTTTCAAAATCTATAAAATCCAAATCCCAATCAGACTTTAGCACTTGAGCACTTTCATCTATTCTTTTTTTCTCAAGTACAATTGTCGAATCGCTTGGCGGAATAAATCCCGAGCTTAAAAGTTGTTTGAGTGCTTCTTCTGCTGGTTTGTATTTTGCTTTGGCAGAAAGTTTAAAGAGTTTGTATGCTTTATTGTAATCTCTTGTTAAAACTAAATTGTCAGTATAAAGTAATGCAAGTGCAAATTGAGCTTCTGGTAATGAAGCATCACTTGCTGCTTTGAAATTTTGATATGCTTCAAATGGATTCCATGGAACACCTATTCCATTGTAAAGCATTATTCCATAATTAAATCTTGCAGCTGGAAGATTTTGATCAACCGCTTTTTTAATCCAATAAATTGCTTTTGCTGTATCTTTTGCAAAACCATTTCCAAGCAGATATCTTAACCCTAACTCATGCTGTGCGAAAGGATCACCACGATTTGCTTCTGATGTTAAAATGTAACCTGCTATTAACGAGTATGATGGATATTTTGCTTTTATAATTGAATGCTTTTGAGGAAAGTCATTTCTAAAAACATCACTTCGTGTTGAATCTTGTGCAAATTGAATTGATGAAAACAAAAATGCAATCAAAAAAAATGTAAGAATTTTTTTAACCATGAATTTAGTATAAAAATTTTCGAAGGGTAAAATAATTTTTGCCATTGATAGAATAATAATCTAAGTCATCCATAAGTTGCTTGATTAAATAAAGCCCCATTCCACTTTCTGGTAAATGATCAATATCGTTTGGGTCATAATCCAAATCTTTGATAACAAAACTATCCCGAGATAATCCTGAATCAATAATTTGCATTTCCAATAAATTAGAATCTTTAGTCACTATAACTTCAATAGGTTTATTTTGTTCCCCTTTATAGGCATGTTTAATGACATTATTTAAAGCTTCGGTCAGGCAAATATCTACACCACTCAGAATGTGAGATTCGATTTTTTCTTTTGCTAAAAATTCTTTTACAGAAAAAATCAATGATTCGACATTATCATAACTGCTGGTGATTGTAAATTTTTCTTGAGCCAATTTTTCACTTTATAGATTATACAAATGCAAAATAAAAAAGTGATAGCCCAACTACAACTTATTTTAAGTTATATTATATGAGGCTGTCTCAAAAATCAAATTTTATTCGTCATTGCCCTACAAATGGAATTCTTCTGCTTTTGAAAGATATTCCCATTTTAGCAAGAATGACAATTTATTATTTTTTATAACGAAACAGCCTCATTCTTAAATTGTTTATTTCTTTTCTGTATTAGTTTTACAAGTAGATATACCAAAAGGTAAATATAATGGGCACCAATTAATTGATGCGGTTAAGATTGGAACTAATCCAATCAAGCCCCACCAACTTTGAGCTACAATTCCCCAAATAACAATAACTAAACCCAAAATAAAACGAACAATACGATCAACACCGCCTACATTTTTTTTCATGTTTACCTCCATGATTGTTATTATGTTTGATGAATAATTCAGTAAAAGGATTCATTGCGGTATTAATTTACGTTATTAAAATGTATTTTTGAAACAAAAAATTTTATAATCATGAAAAAATTTTTCTCCAATTTGCTTCCATTTATTAAAAGTGAAACACGTTTCAAAACTTCATTAATTACTTTTTTGATTTTATTAATAATTTATTCGTTGATCAGATTGGTCTTTTATTTTGTCAACAACTCATTTTATCATGATACTAAATTTGACGACCTTCTACTTTCTTTTTTAATTGGAGTTCGATTCGATATAGCTGCAATTGTAATGTTGAATTTACCTGTAATTATACTTTATAATTTCCCAATCAATTGGAGTAAAATTAAATATAGCTTTCAAATTATTTTTATTCTTTTCTGCATTCTAAATTTATTGGGAATTACATTAAACATTGCTGATTTAGGATACTACCCAACTATTCAACGAAGATTAACATTTGAACCATTCACTGCAATTGATGATACAATAAGATTGATTCCAGCTCTCTTTAAAAATTATGCACATTTAATTATTGCTTTTATAATTTCTGTTTTTGCTTTTGTTTATTTCTCTAAAAAACTTTTTCAAAAAATTGGTTTTGCAAATTCAAATTTCTCATTCAAAAAATCTTTCTTCTTCTTTGTTTTTATAATTTCTCTTTCTGTGATTGGAATAAGAGGAGGACTTCAATTAAAACCTATCAGGCAAACAAATGCTTTCTTTTCTGATAATCGTCCGCTTGGTTATTTAGCTTTGAATACAACTTATACTGTCTTAAGAAGTTATTTTCAATATTCATTACCGGAATATCATTTTTATAATCAAAATGAAATTATTAATGAAGTGCAAGAACTTGTTTATTCCAATGATGAAAAAATGATTGATAATGATTTTGTTTTTATGAGGAGAAAAAATCCAGCTAAACAAATCAACAAAAAAAATATCGTGATTTTTATTATGGAAAGTTGGAGTGCTCAGTATGTAGGTTCAATCACTGGAGGAAAAACAAGCACTCCATTTTTTGATAGTCTCGCAAAGAAAGGAATTTTATTCACAAATTTTTTTGCAAGTGGACAAAGATCAATTGAAGCTGTTCCCGCAATTCTTGCATCAATTCCAGCAGTATTTCCAAAGTCATTTATTGGTTCGCAGGTAGAAACAAATAAAATTCGAGGACTTGGCTCAATCTTAAAAGAATATGGTTATACAACTTCATTTCATCATGGAGCTTTGCGAGGTTCAATGGGTTTTGATGGCTTTGTTCCAAGTGCTGGTTTTGATCTTTATTTCAGCAAAGATGATTTTGAAAATTATGCTGATTCACTTTTTGATGGAACTTGGGGAATTTATGATGAACCTTTCTTTATTGATGCCGCGAAAAAAATGAGTAGGTTTCATGAACCATTCTGTTCAGTCATTTTTTCTCTTTCATCTCATGATCCATTTAAAATTCCTTCATCTAGAAAAAATATGATTGAGAACTTTAAAGATGAAAATGAATTTCAACATGCCATTAGATATTCTGATTTCGCTCTTCAAAAATTTTTTGAGTTTGCAAAAACTCAACCTTGGTTTGAAAATACTGTTTTTATTTTTACTGGTGATCACACTTTATACACAGCTCGCAATGATATATTTTCTTCATTCAATGTTCCTCTATTAATTTATTCGCCAAAAGAAAATAATCCACAAATAATTCATAAAGTTGGTTCACACGTGGATATTCTTCCAACTATTTTAGATTTGTTAAATATTTCTTCAGTTCACTCTTCGATGGGAAGTTCATTATTAGATAAATCGAAAGAAGGATTTGCCGTTACATCATTTTATCCAAGTTTTTTATTCTTCTCAAATAAAAATTTGTATGTTGATGATTTTGATCAAAAGCAACAATTTTTTGAAGACTTCAAAAACACAAAACCTCAGGCTAATATATTTGAGACCAACAAAGAGAAATCATTAAAACTCCAAAGAAAACTTAAAAGCTATATTCAAGCTGTTACCAATGCAGTCAATCATGATTTAATTTATAAAACAAATTAATGTAATAATATCATTTTTTTTACTTGATAATTTTTTGCTGACGGATATGTATTTGTCTGCACTTCCAATTTATAAAAATACACACCACTTGGTAATGAATAATGTAAAGTTGAAAATGTATAATTGTGAATTCCCTCCTGCTGAATTTCATTGATTAGTTGAGCTACTTCATTCCCAAGCATGTCGTAAATTTTTAATCTCACAAAACTTGAGGATGACAATTTATAACTAATAATAGTCTCTGGGTTAAACGGATTTGGATAATTCTGATAAAGAATAAATTCTGAAGGTAGTTCTTCAATTTCAACTGCAGAAGGCACCGAGAATTTTTTATCAATTAAATTCCACAATTCATTTCTATTTCCATCATAACCTAAAGCCCAAATTCCAATTCCTTTTAATTTTTTTTGAATTGCAAAATCATATTTGAGTGATAAACTATTTTCGTCATCGTACCAGATCTGATTCCATTTTGTATCATACCAACGAATCCACGGAGTTTTTGAAAGATCATCCCACAATTTTTCATATTGTTCATAAGTTGGGATTATTTGTTCATAAGTTAAATGGCTAACCCATTCTCTGTTTGTTTTAGTTGTATCAACTTTTGTGTATGCATCTTTTGATTTTGTCTTCCAATAGTTACCATAATATGGAACACCGAGAATTAGTTTTTCCGGTTGTGCTTTTACAATTGTTCCATAATCATTTTCAAAACTTTTTGTGATATTAAATAGCGTTCCTGTTAATGGTGCAGTTGGTGCAGTGAAATCATTCCAACTTCCATAATAATCATAACACATCACAAACAAATAATCGCACACTTGAACTAGTGATTCAAAATTCCATCCTCCAAAATTCGCGGATGGTGAAGCGAATGATAATTCCACATTAGGTTTAACTTGGTTTAGATATTTTTTTAGTTCAACAAAAAAATTTGTAATAATTAAATTTTTATCCTCATCCCTAACATTTTCAAAGTCAATATTTACTCCCGAAAAATTATATTCTTTAATTCTCGAAGAAAGATTTTCAAAAAGTTTTTGTTTTACTTCAGTTGTTGTAAGAATTTTATGAATTTCATTTGGAGAAAAATTTGTGATAGCTAAAATCAATTTAACATTATTTTGAGATGCAGCATTTATTACATCAATCCAAGGCCAATTAAGTGGGTCTTTCAAATTTCCAAGTGAATCAACTTCAAAAGAAAAAATGGATAGATGTGTTAAAAGGTCATATCGAATATTTTGATTTGCACCAACAATATATTCCCACCAAGGTAAGTATCCGAATATTGATTTTGTTAGTAGTTTTTTATTTCCCTCGAATGAAAAAGATTTGCTTTGTTTTGTAATTGTATTTTTTTTATCAGAGTAAAAGTTGGATTGGATTTGATGGACAGAAATATTTTGTGCGTAAAGTTTTGTAGCTATTATTAGAAGTAAAATTAGATTTCGTAGCATAATATTTTTTTAGCAAAGATAAGTTTACGAAATGAAATAAGAAAGGAAATATTAGAACACAGACATCAATCAAATATTGTGTCTGTGTTCTATAAATTAAAATTTACAACTCGTCATAACCTTCTTCAATTCTACGTTGATTTTCCTGCTCCCTCATTTTCGATTTTGTATCAAGTCTATATGTTACTCCAATATTAACCATTCTTGAATCAAATAATCTTTTATTAATTGAAGTAAAATTACTTGCAGTTGTTTCAGTATTGAATTTTCTTGTATTAAAAATATCTGATGCACGTAGAGTAACGCTCAACTGTCCATCCATAAAATCTTTACGAAGCATTAAATCCATCCAGTACAATTCTTTAATTTTAGTTTGAGTAGCTGCGCCGCCAAAAAATCCGCCACCAAAATCGCCACCGCCACCGCCACCACGCATTCCACCACCGCCACCACTAAATCCACCAAAACCACCCATCATCAACATAATAGAAGGAGAATTATAAAAGACCATACTTTGCAATGTGAATCCATCACCAAGTGTCATTTGAGAATTTATCATTGTTCTCCAACTTGAACTTTCTCTTGTTCCACCGAGTGTACCGTTGTCTTCAACTTTATTTGTGTAATAAGAAATTGTACCGCTCAGTCTCCACCAATCTCCAATTGGTTGAGTTACAATAAAGTCAACTCCATACGAAGAACCTTTTGAAACATTTTCGTAAGTAGAATATGTAATACCATTGGGCATCAATGTAGAAATTGTGCTTATCAAATTTGAACTTGTGCGATAATAAACATTTGTTACAACACCAGTCTTACTAAACAATGTAGAGTAACCAGCTTCAATTGAATTAAAGAATTGTGGTTTTAAATTTGGATTTCCTTTTACAATATTCAATGAATCAGATTTATCTTCATAAGGATTTAATTGATTATTTCTTGGTCTGTCAACTCGTCTACTATAGCTTAATGTGATTTCATCAAGGTCAGAAATTGCATATCTGAAATGTGCTGTTGGATAAATTTCAAAATATTTACTTGTAAATTTTGAATTTGTCGAAAGAATAGTTCCATCAACAATTGCTTGTTCAGCTCTCAAACCTAACTGAAATGTAAAAGATCCGAATCCATTGGAGTAAATTCCATAAGCAGCGTGCAACTGTTCTTTATAATCATAATGATTTGGATTACTCAATGCCCACAAATTCTGTTGATAATCAAAATTGAAATAGTCATTGAACATCTTCAAATCACGAATTGAACTTCTAAAACCTGTTTCTAATTTTCCCCAGCTATTCAAAGGTTGAATATAATTAGCTTGAGCTAAAAACATTTTGTTACTGTTATCTGAAGTAGTTTTTTGCAAAGATGGGACTAATGGAATTCCATTAGCTGCATCAAAATAATTTTGTCGAATGTCAGAATTATTTGTCATTGAACTTTGTGAGTACATCAAATCTGCAGTTAATTCTTGTGCTTTATTTTCAAAAGTTTTTTTGTAACTAAGAGTATAATTCCCTGAACTGTTATCTCTAAGTGAGCTACTCACTCTTTCAAAATGACTATCAAGTATATTGTTGAAATTATAATTTTTATTCACATTATTATTGTTGCTATTGAAATCACCAAATCTAAATTGAGAAGATAAAGTCATAAATTCTTTTTCAGTGAAATAGTAATCACCACCAATGTTTAAGGAATTGTTTTTCATCTTATTATTACTTGAAGATGCTTGATCAAGCATACTGGTAATACCATTAAAATTACTATTTCTAATTGTTGAGCCAGAACTATTTATATTAAAAAATCTGCCATCATAACTTCCAAAAAGATTGTAATTCTCGCCGCGTAAATTTCCATTAACAGATGTAGAATATCTTCCTTTAGTTCCAGCATTAGCCATGACACTTCCATTCACACCAAGATTGGATTTCTTTTTGAGAATCACATTAATAATTCCTGCTGTTCCTTGTGGATCATATTTTGCAGAAGGATTTGTCACTAATTCAATTGATTCAATTTGGCTTGCTGGAATTTGTGCAAGAACATCTGAACCACTAAATCCGGCAAGTTCCGCTGGGCGACCATCAATCAGTACAGTTATGTTGCTATTTCCACGAACAGAAACTCCACCATCAGCATCAACTTGAACTGCTGGTAAATTTTGAACAACATCAATCGCAGTTCCTCCAGAGTTTGCAAGATTTTTATCAACATTGTAAACTTTTTTATCGAGATTATAATTCATTGCTTCGCGTTCTGAACTAACAATAACTTCATTCATGTTAACATTTTTGGGAGTCAGTTTAATATTATTATAAACGTAACTTAAACTTCCTTGTTTAATATTCAATGAATCGAATCGCTTTGTTGCATATCCAATATAAGATACCTTCATGAAGTATCTTCCCATCATTAATTTATCAATTGTAAATTGTCCTTCAGAATTTGTGACTGTTCCATTTGCAACAGTTGAATCTTTCCAGCGATATACTACAACATTTGCGTATTCGATTGGTTGATTTGTCTGTGCATCAACTACTTTTCCAGATACAGAGCCAATTG
>Ga0272446_1006253_pt1 | contig 12555 bp, 9 predicted proteins | sample YNPCB0061_FD_194587 | JGI IMG/M metagenome (GOLD analysis project Ga0272446, IMG submission 194587) | Hot spring microbial mat communities from Yellowstone National Park, WY, United States - YNP-CB-006-1 | ecosystem: Environmental > Aquatic > Thermal springs > Hot (42-90C) > Sediment | place... | reverse complement strand
TCCCGGCGTTCATGAAGTACATCCGCCGGTCGAAGACGGTCGAGGCGCAGATGAACGTGCGCAAGCTCTTCGACTCGTCGGTCTCGTACTTCGAGTCGGAGCGCGCCGACACCGCGGGCACCATCCTTCCGAAGCAGTTCCCCGCTTCGGTCGGTCCGTCGCCGGCGGCGAACAGCTGCTGCGGTCAGGCGGGCGACAAGTGCAAGCCGGTCACGACGAACTTCGACTCGCCGTCGTGGGCCGCGCTGAACTTCTCCGTCGATGACCCCTTCTACTTCTGGTACCAGTACGTCTCCGCCGGGACCGAGACCTCGTCGAACTTCCAGGCCTACGCCTACGGCAACCTGGACTGCGACACCACCTACTCCACGTTCCAGCGCTCGGGCACGGTCCTCTCGGACCGCAGCGTCTCGGGCGGCTCGGGCCTCTTCACGAAGAACGATATCGAGTAAGCGTCAGCTTCAGCCGCCGCGAGCGGGGGATCGCGATGGCCCGCCGTGCGAGTGCACGGCGGGCGTCGCCTTTTTCACTGTCAGGGGGTCAGACCATGATGCGCAAGAAACTCTCACAAGGCTTCACTCTCATCGAGCTCATGATCGTCGTCGCCATCATCGGTATCCTTGCGGCGGTCGCGATCCCGGCGTTCATGAAGTACATCCGCCGGTCGAAGACGGTCGAGGCGCAGATGAACGTGCGCAAGCTCTTCGACTCGTCGGTCTCGTACTTCGAGTCGGAGCGCGCCGACACCGCGGGCACCATCCTCGCCAAGCAGTTCCCGGGCTCGGTCGGTCCGTCGCCGGCAGCCAACAGCTGCTGTGGCCAGGCGGGCGACAAGTGCAAGCCGGTCACCACGAACTTCGACGCGCCCGAGTGGGCCGCGCTCAACTTCTCCGTCGATGACCCCTTCTACTTCTGGTACCAGTACGTCTCGGCCGGCACGGAGACGAGCGCCAACTTCCAGGCCTACGCCTACGGCAACCTGGACTGCGACACCACCTACTCCACGTTCCAGCGCTCGGGCACGGTCCTCTCGGATCGCAGCGTCTCGGGCGGCTCGGGCCTCTTCACCAAGAACGACATCGAGTAGCGGCTGATGTCGTCGCGGCGCGGGTTCACGCTGGTCGAGCTGATGATCACGGTCACGATCGTGGGCGTGCTCGCGGCCGTCGCCGGCGTGGCCTACAAGAAGTACTCGAGCCGCGCGCGCACCGCCGAGGTGATGGCGATGTTCGCCGAGTTCCGCGCCAAGGAAGAGGCGTGGAAGGCGGAGAACACCACCTATCTGTCGTCGACGACGGTGGGAGAGGACGACTTCTATCCGGCGCTGCTCGCCACGGGTGAGCCGCGCGCGAAGACGGTCGCTCCCCTCCCGGCGTTGTGGACGCAGCTCGGAATCAACCCGGCGCGGACGCAGCTCTACTGCGGCTACGTCGCCGTCGCCGGGCCGGCCGGCACCTTCGCCGGGACGGGGAACGTCTCCGCCGGCACCGTCGGCCAGCGCCTCTTCGGCGGCAACGCCCCGACGCGCCCCTGGTTCTACCTGCGGGCCACCTGCGACAACGATGGGAACTCGACGGTGAACGCGCTCTTCTCGACGACGATGTCGAACCAAACCGTCGTGCAGCAGAACGACAACCGCTGAGCTAAGCTACCCCCATGCGACGGCTGCCGTCGTCGATCCGCCGCCTCCTGGTCCTCCCCCTGCTCGCCCTGTTCGCGCTCGGCGCCGTCGTCGCTGGCGACGCGGCGCGTGCGCGGCGCGCGCAGTTCCCGGCGGAGGACGACCTGCTCTACCTGCCGCGCGCGCGCGCGCTGAAGGCGCTGGCGCTGGGGCACCACGAGCTCGTCGCCGATCTCGTGTTCATCCGCGCGATCATCTACTTCGGCGGGCAGTTCTACGGCTCGCGCGACTATCGCTGGCTCGAGAACTACCTCGACACCATCGTGGCGCTCGACCCCGAGTGGAAGACGCCCTATCGCTGGGCGGGCGTCGCCACGATGTACGACGGGCGGACGATCACCAACGCCAGCGTCGAGCAGTCGAACCACTTCCTCGCGCTCGGCATCCAGCACTTCCCGAACGACTGGGAGCTGCACTTCATGATGGGGTGCAACTACCTGTTCGAGATGAAGAGCGACGACCCGGCGCAGAAGGCCGCGTGGCGGCGCAAGGGCGCCGAGCTCGTGCGACACGCGGCGCTCGTCGGGGGCGGGCCGCCGTGGATCCCGCTGCTCGCGGCGACGATGATGCGCGAGGAGGGGCAGAACGAGGCGGCGGTGCGCCACCTCGAGGAGGTCTTCCTCTCGACGCAGGACGAGCGCACGCGAGAGGAGGTCAAGAACCGCCTCCTGTCGCTGCACGCGAAGATCGACATCGGGCGCGCCGAGCGCGACCGCTTGGAGTTCGAGGGGCTGTGGAAGAAGACCGCGCCCTACGCGTCGCCCGATCTCTTCGTCCACATCGGACCGCGACGCTCGGGGCGGCTCGATCTCGAGGAGCTCGCGCGCGACGCGGTCATCGACGCCGACCTCACCGCGGCCGGCGAGTAGCTCGTCGTCGTCTAGCGCGCGAGCTCGGCGCACTTGCCGTTCGACGGCGCCAGCCGGAGGCAGGTGCGCGCGGCAGCGACGGCGTCGGCGGTGAGGCCGGCCTTGGCGGAGGCGGCGGCGAGCATCTGCCAGGCGCGCGCGTCGTCGGGCTGCGCGGCGGTCATCGCGCGGTAGGCGGCGATGACCTCGTCGGGGCGGCCGCGGCGATCGGCGATCGCCGCCTCGAGGAGGAAGGCGGCGACGAGGCGCGGCTCGGTGCGGCGCACGGCGGCGAGCGCGGCGGCCGCGCCGTCGACGTCGCCGCGACGGAGGAGCAGCCGCCCGCGGACCGCGTGCGCGCGACCATAGTTGGGATCGGCGCGCAGCGCCTCGTCGATGGCCTGCTCGGCCTCCGCGTAGCGGCCGAGCGCCTCGAGGGCCATCGCGCGGTGGAGCGTCAGCGTCGTCGCCGTGCGCCCGAGCTGGCGCGCCCGCTCGAGGTGCCCGAGCGCCAGATCGGGCCGCCCGTCGAGGAGCAGCATGATCCCGTAGTTGGCCTGCGCCAGCTCCGAGCCCGGCTCGTGCTCGACGGCGTGCGCCCACAGCCGGAGGTCGCTGGTCCAGGGGCGCTGCTCGACGACGGTGCCGGCGGCGTAGAGCAGCGCGACCACCGCGACGGCGAAGCCGGCCCAGCGTCGCGGGACGCGTGCGCGCGTCAGCGCATCGGTGATCACGATGGCCACGCCCACCGACGGGATGAAGGCGAAGCGATCGGCGAGGTCGGCCCACAGCGGCACGATGTGCAGGACCGGCGCGAGCGACATCGCGATCCAGCCGAGCGCGAACAGGAGCCGCGGCGGGACGCCCTCCCCCTTTGGCTCGGCGCGCCAGGCGACGACGAGGGCGACGAGGAGGCCGGCGCTGATCGCCAGCGCGAGCCACACCGGCGGCGTCCCGACGACGTACGCCGCGCGGTGGCCGAGCGGCGCGATCATCAGCCACACGTAGTCGACGAAGAGCAGCGGCGCCTCGGTGAGGCCGCGCGCCAGCGTCGAGGCGGTGACGTCCTCCTGACCGACGCGCTGGACGACCGCGGTCCGCAGCGCCAGGTAGGCCACCGCGGCGACGAGGTGCGCCGCGAGCAGCGCCACCCGCGCGCGCGTCCACGGCCGACGACGACCAGGGCCGAGGATCGCCCACAGCCCGAGGAGGGCGAAGAGCGTGACCGCCATCTCCTTCGTCAGCATCGCGCCGAGCGCCAGGAGCACCGACGCGGCGCCGGCGACGACGGGGCGGCGCGGCGATTTTTCGTCTAGCACGGGGATGGCCAGGGCGAACGCCGCCAGCTCGAGGAGCGCCGAGAGCTGGTCGCCGACGGCGGAGGCGTAGACCACCGGCTCGACGTGCACCGGGAGGATCGCCCACAGCCCCGCGGCGACGAGCGCCGCGCCCGTCGACGCCTCGGGCACCGCGCGGCGGCAGAGGTGCCAGACCAGCGCCACGACGCCCGCGTAGAGGAGGAGGTTGGCGAGCCCGAAGACCAGCGGCCGCGCCTTGCCGCCACCGACGACGATGAGGGCGCGATAGGCGAGCTGCCGCGCGGGCCGCCAGATGCGCGTGTTGTAGTCGGCGCGCGTCGACGTCGTCGAGGGGTCGAGGAAGTAGGCGCGCAGCGAGGCGCCCTCCATCACCGCCGGGTTCTCGGTGATCTGGACGGCGTCGTCGAGGAGGAAGGGGTGGCCGAGGCTCGGGGCGTAGAGCGCGGTCAGCCCGGCGAGGCCCGCAGCGACGACGAGAGCGACGAGCGTGAGGCGACGGCGGTGAGGCGCGGGCGCGGGCGTGGCGATGGCGATGTCAGTCCTGCTCGCCGTCGGACGGGCGGAAGTCCTTGATGACCGTCGAGGTCTCGCCCGCCTTGATGTCGACGGAGAAGGTCTCTTTGATGTTGAACTGCGGGTTCTGGAGCGTGATCCGGTGCGGACCCGCCGAGAGCTTCATCTGCGTCTGCGGCGTGTGCAGCCCGGTGTCCTTGCCGTCGATGGTGATGTTCGTCCACGGCTTCGACCCGAGGCGGAGGAAGCCCTCCCCCGCCGGCTTCTTCTCCGCCTTCGGCTCCGGCTCGGTCGCCTTCGCGACCGGCTTCTCGACGGGCGCCGGCTTCTCGGGCTTGGCCGGCTTGGGCAGCTCCTCGCTGGCGAGGCGCGGCAGCTCGCGCGGCTTCGACTCCGGCTTCGTCGCCTTCGCCACCGGCTCCGGCTTGGTCGCCTTCGGCTCGGGCTTGGGCTCGGGCTTCGCCTCCGGCTCGGGCTTGGGCTCGGGCTTGGCCTCGACCTTGGCGGGCCTCTCCGGCTTCTTCTCGGCGACGGGCGCCGGCTTCTCCGGCCTCTCGGGCTTCGCCTCCGGCGGCGCCGCCATCGGTGCGCCACCGGTGAGGTTCGCCACCACGTCGAGCATCTTGCCGGCCTCGAGCGTGACCTCCTGCGACCAGGCCTGCCCTGCCTTCCCACGCAGCGCGATGGTGTGCTTGCCTGGCGCGACCGCCTGCACCTTCAGCGGCGTCACGCCCTCGAGCGGCTGCCCGTCGAAGATCGCCTGCAGCCCCGGCGGATCGCTCACCAGCGTGAAGCCGGTCCCCGCCGAGAAGGCCTCGAGCACGAAGCGGCGCCGCGCGGTCTCGCCCGACTTGACCTCGATGCTCTCCGACTTCGGGAGGTACCCTTCTCGCTGGACAGTAATCAGGTGCGCGCCCGGCTCGAGCTTCAGCGTCGCGGGCGTCCCGTCGGCGGCGACCTTCTTGCCGTCGACGAGCACCTGCACGTCGGCCGCCGGCTCGGAGGTCACCACCACCTCGCCGGGACCGCGCGCGAGGAGCAGCCACGCCCCGATGCCGCCCGCCAGCGTCAGCGCGAGCACGCCGCCGCCGATGAGCAGCGGCAGCTTCGACGACTGCGACGGGCTGCGCCCGACGGGGCGGTTGGGCAGCGGCAGCGGCTTGGCGGTGATCGTCGTCGGCGCGGCCGGCATCTCGCCGACCGGCGGCAGCGTCGTCCCCGCGACGTCGATGCTCTGCGCGCCCGGCGGCGGCGGCAGCGGCAGATCGAACAGCTCGCGCTCGAGCGTCTTCGGGCCCGGCAGCGGCTTCGACGACACCGGCGGGCGCGGCCCGACGGCCGGCTCGGGCGCGGCGCCCGACGCCGCCAGCGACGACGGCGAGGTCCCCAGGGCGGCCGCGGCCGGCGCCGCCATCTCGACGGTCTTCTGCGGCTTCGACGCCGCGCCTCCGCCGCCCGACGCAGCGGCGGCCGCCGCGATCGCGGCCGGCGCGCTCATCTCCATCGTCTTCTGGGCGGGCGTCGCCTTGGGCGCGCCGTTCGCCTTGCCGTTCGCGTGCGGCTGCGACGACGACGCCGGCTGCGCGCTGTACGGCACCGGCTCGCCGTCGCCGAGATCGACGCCCGAGAGGTCGTCCGGCGCCTCGTCGACGACGGCGTCCTCGGCGTCCTGCGCCGTCTCGTAGATGTTGGTGGCGAGCTCTTCGTCGTCCCAGCCGAAGTCGCCGTCCTCGTCGCCGTCCGCGCTCTGCGCCGAGAGCGGCGCGGCGGCGGCGGCGGGCGGCGGCGGCGGCGCGCTCGACACCACCTGGTGCTGCCCCGAGATGCGCGGGTTGTTCGCCCCCGGCGGTGGCGGCGGGATCGTCGTCCGGCGCGGGCGCTCGGCCCCGCCCGCCGGCTGCGCGCTCGGGCGCGCGAGGTCCGGCGGCGGCAGCTTCTGGTAGGCCTCGAGCTTGGCCGTCTCCGCCTCGATCTCCGACGCGAAGACCTTCTTCATCCAGCCGGCGAGATCCTTGCGCGAGTAGAACTCGCCCGCCGAGTACATGTACGCCTGCAGGTCGTCGTGGAGATCGATCGCGTTCTGGTAGCGATCCTCGACGTCCTTGGCGAGCGCCTTCATGACGATGCGCTCGAGCTCGTCGGAGATGCGGCGGTTGTAGGTCGACGGCGGGAGGATCTCGACGTTGCGGACCTTCTCCAGCGTCGAGAAGTCCGACTCGCCGACGAAGAGGCGCTCGCCGGTGAGCAGCTCGTAGAGCACGATGCCCAGCGAGAACACGTCGCTGCGACGGTCGAGCGGCAGCCCGCGCACCTGCTCGGGCGACATGTACCCGAACTTGCCCTTCAGGATGCCCTGCTGCGTCTTCGACGCCTTGCCCGCCGCCTTGGCGATGCCGAAGTCGATCAGCTTGACCTCGCCCTCGTAGCTGATGAGGACGTTCTGCGGCGAGACGTCGCGGTGGACGAGGTGCAGCTCGCGCCCGCCGGCGTCGCGCTTGTTGTGCGCGTAGTCGAGCCCCTCGCAGCACTTCATGATGATGAAGCAGGCCTGCGGGATGGGCATCGACTGGCTGCCGTCGCCGACGCCGGGGACGCCAGGGCTGCCGGGGCGCTGCTTGCAGCGATCGAAGATGGCGCGGAGGTCCTTGCCGTGAACGAACTCGAGCGCGATGAAGTAGCTGTCGTCGACCTTCCCGAGGTCGAAGATTTGACAAATATTCGCGTGGTTCAGCTGAACGGCGATCTTCGCCTCGTCGATGAACATCGTGATGAACTCTTCGTCCTCAGCGATGTTCGGGAGGATCCGCTTGACGGCCAGGAGCCGCTCGAACCCTTCGACGCCGAACGCCTTGGCCTTGAAGACCTCGGCCATCCCGCCGACGTTGATGCGGTCGAGCAGGTAGTACTTCCCGAATTGAATTGGCTTTTTCAAGCGGCCGACCCCACGCGCGCTACCGGCTGTTTAGCATAGCAAGGACGCTCGGGGAAGCATTCTGGTCTGCCGAAAAGTCCCCGAGCGTCCAACGGGTTGGCCCGATCAGCCTTCGATCCAGATGCGGCGGATCTTGTCGCCCGCGCGGATCGCGTCGATCACCTCGAGGCCCGAGATCGCCTGCCCGAAGACGGTGTGCTTGCGGTCGAGGTGCGGCGTCGAGGTGTGGCAGATGAAGAACTGCGACCCGCCGGTGTCCTTGCCGGCGTGGGCCATCGAGAGCGTGCCGCGGACATGCTTCTGGCGCGGGCCGCTGGTCTCGCACTTGATGCGGTAGCCCGGGCCGCCGGTGCCCCAGCGCGCCTGCATGTCGTCGTAGCGGGTGAAGGGATCGCCGCCCTGGATGACGAAGTCGGGGACGACGCGGTGGAAGCGGAGCCCGTCGAAGTAGGGCTTGCCGGTCTGCTTCTGGCCGGTCTTCGGGTCGGTCCACTCGGTGGTGCCCGTCGCCAGGCCGACGAAGTTGGCGACGGTGCCGGGGGCGGCGTCCTCGTAGAGCTCGCAGACGATCTCGCCGCGGTCGGTCTCGATGTGCGCTTTCTTCATCGCAGGATCTCCTGTTTATCGCTTGACGATTATGTCCCGGCGAGCGCGGCCGCGGGGTCGACTCGCCCCGCCGCGCGGGCGGGAAGCCAAGCCCCCGCCATCGACGCCAAGACGGCAGAGAGTACAGCAGCCGCCATCCAGGTCCAATCGAACAGAAAGAAGCTGTCCGGTTTGAAGGGGAAGTCGGGCAGCGCGCGGGCGGCGACGAGATCGACGGCCAGCGCGGCGGCGCGGGCGACGGCGAGACCGACGAGGCCCCCGGTCGCGCCGATCAGCGCGGCCTCGACGAGGACCAGGCGGCGGACGTCGGCGGCGGTGGCGCCGAGCGCGCGCAGGAGGCCGAGCTCGCGGCGGCGCTCGGCGACGGCGCGGAAGAAGGTGTGGGCGATCGAGACCGTCGCGACGACGAGGATGGCGGCGGAGACGAGGGCGAAGAGCAGCGTGAAGAGCGTCACGAGGAGGCCGATCTTCTCGGCGCCGCCGTCGGAGGGCTCGAGGCCCAGGCGGCGGACGGCCGTCGAGATCGCGGTCATGTCGGCGCGCTCGTCGAGGGTGAGAAGGACGGCCGAGCGCTCGGCGCCCGCGCCCGGCGGGCCGTAGGCGGCGTTCCAGCGCTGCATGGCCCCGAGCGGGATGGTGAGCGCGAGCGGCGCGGCGTGATCGGCGACGCCGACGAGGGCGACGCGGCGCTCGGCGGGCGGGCGCGGCGACGGGGCGCGGCCGAAGAGCGACTGCCCGAGGGTGACCGTGAAGGTGAAGCCGCGCAGGCGGCCGGCGAGGAGCCGCCCCACCTTGGGCAGGTTGTGCGACGGGGCGATGGCGCCGTTGTAGAGCTCGAGGAGGAACGGCGAGAAGACCGCCGGGACGGGGCGCTCGCAGGCCAGAGTATCTGCTGGACAATATTCCGGCGCGGCGCAGTCGGCGTCGCTCTGGCAGGCGCGGCCGCTCGAGGGCGCGTCGGAGAAGGCGGGGTCGCCGACGGCGGCGGGGTCGAGCCCCTCGGCGATCAGCTCGACGTGGAGGTCGCGGCCGATCAGCGCCGCGCCGCCGCTCGCGCGCGCCGGGAAGGCGAGGCGGGCGCGGGCCCAGGCCGCCTTGACCCCGGGGAGCGCGCGCAGCTTGGCGATGGTCTCGTCGGAGAGGAGCGGCGCGCGCGGGCCGCCGCCTCCCAGGCCGAAGAGGCCGCCGAGCTCGCTCGCCGTCGAGAGGTTCGACTTCGGCGGCGCGACCTCCAGCTGACCGACGGGGAAGACCTTGCCGAGCAGCACCGCGCGCACGCCCGACGAGAGCGCCAGGAAGAAGCCGAGCGACGCCGTGCCGACGGCGATGCCGAACACCGACAGGAGGAAGGCGCGGCGCGTGCGGCCCGCGCTCTCCATCGCCAGCGCAACGAGGGCTCGGGCTTTCATGTCAAGCGCCCATCTTCCATGCGGAGGACGCGACGGGCGGCGCGCGAGACGCGCTCCTCGTGGGTGACGACGCAGATCGCCAGGCCTTCCTGGTGCAGCTCCTCGAGGAGCGCCAGGATCTGGTCGCCGGTCTCGACGTCGAGACTGCCGGTCGGCTCGTCGGCGAGGAGCAGCGACTTCGGGCGCTCGTTTTCGCTAGACGTAAACAGCGCCCGCGCGATCGCCACGCGCTGCCGCTGCCCGCCGGAGAGCTCGTCGGGGCGGCGGTCGGCGAGCGCGCCCATCCCCACCCGCCCGAGGAGCGCCTCGGCGCGCGCGCGGACCGCGCGACGGGCGGCGCCTCCCGTCGGTGGCGACGGCCCGAACCAGGCCGGCAGCGCCACGTTGTCGCGCGCGGTCAGGTGGCCGAGGAGCTGGAAGCTCTGGAAGACGAAGCCGATCTCGTCGTGGCGCAGGCGCGCCAGCTCGCGCTCGGAGAGCGCCGCCAGATCGCGCCCGGCGACGACGGCGCGCCCGCGATAGCCGCGATCGAGCCCGCCGAGGATCGAGAGCAGCGTCGACTTCCCCGAGCCCGAGCGCCCGACGAGCGCCACCCACTCGCCGGCGGCGATCGACAGCGACACGCCGCGCACCGCCGGGGTGGCGCCGTAGTCGCGCGCGACGTCGACGAACTGGACGACGTCGGTCACTTGCCCTGGGGCGGCGGCGAGGCGAGGGGCGTGCGCTCGAGCTCGAGCGCGAGCAGCGTCCCACCGACGGCGGCGAGCGCGGGGACCACCAGGCCCAGGCCCGGCACGACGAGGACCAGCGCGATGATCGAGCCGAAGCCGAGCGCCTCGGCGGTGTTCGCGCCGAGGAAGGCCCACTTCTCGCCGAACCTCTTGCCGCGCCGCGAGAGCACGAGGTCGAAGGCGTCGTACGACACGAACAGCGCCGTGGTGCAGACGCCGAGCACCCACACGACCGGCGCGAAGATCGTCGCCACCCAGTGCAGCAGGAGGAGCACGACCGAGATCGACACGAAGATGCAGAGCGCCATCAGCGTGTGCAGGAGCGCGCGCGCCGACTCGCGGACGTTGGCCCACAGCCCGACGGGGGTGACCGCCTTCCCGTTCTGGATCGATTCGGCCTTCTCGGAGATGAAGCCGGCGAACGGGGCGGTCGCGATCTTGGCGACGGCGACGAAGCCGACGTAGAAGACGCCGGCGACGAACAGGAAGAGGACGATCGCCAGGAGCGCCGCCACGAAGGCGCCGTGCCCGGCGAGGTGACGATCGATGTAGGCGCGCGCCCACGACCAGGCGCCGTACGCCCCACCGACGGCGGCCGCGCCGGTCAGCAGAGTCGGCGCGAGGATCCACGGCCAGAGCGATTTATTGTCAATCGCCATCCCCAGGCCGCGCCCGAAGAAGCCGGCGGCCCAGAAGAAGCGCGCGGTCGCGCCTCGGGGGCGCGGAGGGATCTGTTTTGCCGTCGGCATGCGTCCTATGCTCCGCGGATGCGGCTTAGGTTCTATCAGACTTTCGCCCTCGCGCTCGCCACCGTCGCCGTCGCCGCCGTGGCGGCCGGCTGCGGGCAGACCCGCCCCGTCGAGGAGCTGCCCGTCTTCGACGAGGTGCTCGACCCGGCGCTCTCGGCCCCCGTCGACGTCGTGCGCGACGACTACGGCATCCCGCACATCTACGGCGAGACCTTCGGCGACGTCGCCTTCGCCGAGTGCTACATGATGGCGCACGACCGCATGGTCCAGATGGACCTCGTGCGGCGCGCCGCCGGCGGAGGCCTCGCCTACCTGGCGGGCGCGATCGCGCCGTCGCAGATCGACCGCGACATCCGCATGCGCGTGCACCACATGGCGCGCACCGCCGCCGACTCCTGGGCCGAGCTGCAGGCGTCGACGCGCGACGACGACAAGCTCCTCGTCGAGGCGCTCTCGAAGTGCACGCTGGGGATCAACCGCTACATCGGCGAGCTGCAGGACGGGCGCTACGACACGCCGGGCGCGCTCCTGGCGGTCTATCCGCCGTCGGGGATCCAGCCGTGGAAGGAGGCCGACTCGATCCTCGTCGGGCTCTTCATCGCCTTCAACCTCAGCTTCGGCGCCGACGACGAGATCAGCGCCACGCGCCTCGCCACCGACGCCGAGCGCATCTTCGATCGCGGCGGCACCCCCGAGCTCGTCGCGCGGCGCGGGATCGCGCGCGACCTCCAGTCGCTGGCGCCGATCGTGCCGACCTACACCTTCCCCGGCGATCTGGCGAACCTCTCGCCGCGGAGCGCGCCGCCGGCGCTGAATTCGCCGGGGCTCGAGCGGCTCCTCGAGGCGGCGGCGCCGTCGGTGAAGGGGCTCGGCAACCACCACCGCGACGGCTTCGCGCGCGGCTCCAACAACTGGGTCGTCGGCCCGTCGCTGACGGCGTCGGGGCGGGTGATCGTCGCCAACGATCCGCACCTCTCGCTCGACAACCCGGCGACCTTCTACATGGTGCACCTCGTCGCGCGCGGCGGGGCGCTGCCGCTCGACGTAATGGGCGCGCAGTTCCCCGGCGCGCCGGGCGTCATCCTCGGGATGAACAGGCGCCTCGCCTGGGCGGCGACCACGTCGAACCTCGACGTCACTGATGTCTATCAAGAAACCATCGTCCCCTGCGACGGGAACGCGCAGGCGCCCTGCGTGGTGTGGAAGGGCCAGAAAGTGCCGCTCACGTCGCGCGAGGAGGTCATCGAGGTCGGCCGCCCGGGCGAGGTCACCGGGTCGGTGAAGGTCACGCTGTGGGACGTGCCGCACCACGGGCCGATCATCCCGCGCGTCACCGCCGACCACCGCGTCGAGCCGCTCGGGTCGCAGGAGCTCTCGATCCGCTGGACCGGGTACGAGCCGTCGAACCTCCTGCGCGCGGTGCTGGGCCTCAACCGCGCCCGCTCCGTCGACGAGGCGGCGCGCGCGCTGGAGCGCGACTTCGAGGTCGGCGGGCAGAACTGGGTGCTCGGCGACGTCGACGGGCACTTCGGCTGGACGCAGGCGGTGCGCGTGCCGCAGCGGCCGGCGGGGACGAAGCCGTGGCTGGTGCTGCCCGGCGACGGGTCGGCCGAGTGGCTCGACGATCTGCCGCAGTCGTTCATCCCGCACGCGTTCGATCCGCCGGCGGGGTTCCTGGCGACGGCGAACGCCGATCCGGTGGGCGTCACCGACGACGGCGATCCGGCGAACTCGCCGGCGGTGGTGAACGGGGTGCCGGCCTACATC
>Ga0272446_1006252_pt1 | contig 12559 bp, 10 predicted proteins | sample YNPCB0061_FD_194587 | JGI IMG/M metagenome (GOLD analysis project Ga0272446, IMG submission 194587) | Hot spring microbial mat communities from Yellowstone National Park, WY, United States - YNP-CB-006-1 | ecosystem: Environmental > Aquatic > Thermal springs > Hot (42-90C) > Sediment | place... | reverse complement strand
ACCCCCACCTCACCCACACCCCCCCACACCGTCATGCCAATTTCGGGATTCAAGCCCACCTGCAAGAACCCATAGACATCAAGATCCCCCGTCAACTCCCGATTTAGGACACCAGCGGCAAAATCCCTCTCCTCACTCCATTGCTGACCCTCATCCACATACTGGAGCGTGACTAACGCCCGTCCCCCCTCATAGGTCAGCCCTGCCCGTCCTTGTACCTGTACTCCTGCTCCCGCATCCACCAACACCGAACCCAGCACATCCACCTTCAGCCAAAAGCTGACCGGCGGTACCGCCCCCACCAACAGGGGAATATCCTCAATCAGGGCTGCAGGCTGAGGGGGAAAACGTCCCGATAACCCCCACTCCAAGGTTCCATTCAGATTCACCCCCGCCGCCGCCGAGAAATCCGCCATCCCCGCCTGCAAACGCAAACGGCATAATCCCCACAGCGAACAGGTGTCCTTGAAGATCACCGATTCATTGGTGGGTATGGGCAGTTGCCCACAGAACTTGGCTTCGGCATCGGCTGTGACGTTGAGTCCCAAAGACAGACTGGGACGCAGAGCCTTGATTCCCAAGGGCAAAGGCAAGTCATAGGTGCTGGTGGGAGCATTGAATATGGGAATAGGCAGGGATTTGTTGATGGGAATGCCGTTGCAATCGCCGGAACGACCGACAGTTTCCAGAGACCGAACTGTCCCATCCGTAGCCACCAAGACGCGCTGCCAGTTGCTGACATAGCCTTGCTTAATCACATCCTTGGGCAGAGCCAGTTGCCCTTGCAGGATCCAGAGCTGATTGGACTCGGCAACGCTGGAGACTTTGAACGGTGGAATGCGGAACTGGGCACCGACCAGAACATCCCCCACATGGATCGTGGGCAAGAGGGTGGGGTCTTGGCGCAGGGTTAGGGATCCTTGGACGGGATCCCAGGTTTCAATCAGGGTGCTAACGGCATCAGATAGGGGTTTGACGTGGGGCTGGAGCAGGATGTCCGCTGGAGAGACATTAAAGGAGACTTGAGCTTTTTTCTCGGTGCCGTTGAGTGTCACCTGAGCCGTGAGGGTTTCGGCTTTGGGGGTTTGGGCTGAGTAGGTAAGTCGGGAGCCGGTACCTAGGGGTTGTCCTTCAGCATTTGTCCAGGTGATTTGACTGGAGATGTCTTGGTTATTGCCATCACGGGCGGCGGCGGTCAGTTCGATGGTTTGTCCAATTGTGTAAGGAGTGCCGTCGATCTCAGGGGCATTGAGGATGACGATGCTGTTGGCAGGAATGGGAGAGGTGCTGGGTACTGGGGTAGGACTGGGAACAGGTGTGCCGGGTTGTCCGGTACAGGGTACGTCATTGAGCCGGAATCCTGTCGGGGTGAGGGATCCCCCTTGATGGGCTGCCTGGAATCCAACATTGGTAGTGCCGTTGGTTGGGATGGTCTTGTTCCAGTCGAGATTAGTGACCTGAACCGTTCTCCCGGTTTGAGTGAGTGCGCCATTCCAGAGATTGGTAATCGTGACACCATCCACCGGAAAGTCAAACCCTAATTCCCATCCAGTGACGGATCCACCCAGATTGCGGATGGTCAGGTTGGTGACAAAGCCTTCATTCCACGAGGAACTAATGCTGTAGTCCACCAAACAGGCTAACGATGCTGGGGTGGGGGTTGGTTGGGAGAGCGGTTGTCCATTGAAGACAAACTCTACAGGTGTCGTTAAGTCTCCACCCGGATAACTGGCTTGGAAACCAAAGTTGATAGAACTGCCAGGAGCAATGACGCTGTTGTGGCTGAGGTTGGAAACGGTGACTTGGTTGCCCGTTTGGCTGAGAGTGCCATTCCAGAGGTTGGTGATCTGGGTCTGGGTTTGGGGAAATGTCCAGCTTAGTGTCCAATCGGGAATCGGGTCGGCACTACTGTTGTGGAGGGTGACTTCAGCGGTGAAGCCATTCCCCCATTGGCTGGTGACACGGTAATCAATGGCAAATCCGGTATTCTCAGCGACTCGGACGGGGGTGGAGATCACACTCGTAGAGCCGGAGTTATCTGGTGGTGGAGTGACAGAAACGGTGTTGGGCGTTGAACACCCAGTGAATATCAGGATCCCTAACAGCGGGATCCACAGTCTCAATCGGTGCCACCAGGGGGATCCCATCTCTCCGAAGGGGAGTTAAAACACCGCCACTGTAATCTGTGGATTTGGCATCAAGCAACCAAAGGACTCTCACCGTCCGTCTGGATAAAAGGACTCAATCCACAGGCGAAACACAATAACCCGTCTTCCAACGTACATCGTGCTCTCGGATGGGTATAATGCAAGACTTGTTTGGTATCGCAATCCACAGTCGTCCACCAAGGGCCGCCTTTATATCGAATCGAGGGCAGGGTTTGAACGCGGCGGGGATCCACTTGGCGGCATTGTTCACTATCACCCGCCAATAATTCAACATCCCCTGATTGAACAAAATGTTCGATGCAGTTGAGGGAATCGCGCAGGGTTTTTTGCGGCAAGGGAACCGGGTTAGGACAGGGATAGGGTTCACTTCTTCCGATGCTGTTGGCAGCACCAAGGCAGAGTGGATAATCATCGCTACCGCTCGACCAGAAACTACGGATCAGTTCATAGCGAGTGGAGTAGTAGTCGGGAGCTTGTTCTTGATACGTAAAGTATTGACCTTTATGGGCAAAGCGTTGTTGCGGATCGATGACGTAGAGGTAGTCGCCATTGAAATAGCACGAAACGCCAGAGACGAGAGCATAGGCGTTTTTACCGTTGGGACGAATGAAACGACGGCAGGTTTGAGGATCAATGGGGGCGGTGATGGAAACGGGCACAGCTTGCTCCGCAAGGGGGTTGGACATGGCAAAGTCGTGGGGACTGTAGGCACTAACGGTGAGAGTGTGTTCGCCGGGTGGTAATGATTCGGGATCCAGGGTGACTTGGGTATTGGATTTAGCTTTGGCAATGGCTCCAAGCGTGTCGTGAGTCCACACCAGACAGTATTCAGGCTGAAAGATGTCGAGGGTGGTCGAAGCTAATTCTGTTTTGGGAATTAGGGGGACATTTAGCTCTAATCCCTGTAACCAATTGGGGGGATTGTTGGTACGGGCTTGAGTGGTGGTAGTGCTCACAACCGGATCCGATTGGGATTGGGGGGGAGATAGTTGTGAGGACGGGGATCCCGAACACGATACCAAACTAAATGAGACAAGACACAAAACAAGCAAGATGAATCTCTGGCAAATTCTGTGCCTCATGTTTAGTAACTGGATTGGACTCGATTCAGATAACGACATACAATGCTCCAAAAAAACAAGTTATAAATTGCATCACCTATTTCAAAGCAGGCAATTTTCAATTCCCCTTGCAAAAATAACATTTATATCTTCTTCGTTTAACTTGCTAAATCCTTCTCTTGTGTAAAGATAAAAAAATGCCTGACTTAAGAGATTAATATCGCCAGTAATCAAAAAATAGTATTTTATGTCGCAATCCTTTAAAACCTGGACTGGAATTCCCTTTTTTTGGATTATCTTATTAATATATCTCAATAAACTATCCTGTTTATTTTGGAACATAATATCCCAGCTTTTTTCACTCTGTGATGAATATTTAACATATTCTAAATCGTATTTTCTAATATATATTAGATCATCAAAGATTAACTGATTTAATTCATCGTGATTTTGTAAAAAAAGCAAACCACTATCCTTGCCGAACCTATTCTTGCAGAAAAAACGTGTCGAATCCAAGATCTCAGTTTGACTTAAATTGCATAGTACGTAAGAGAAATTATCTTCATAAAGGGTGAAATCACCAGATCTATAAATTGCTCTTCTAAGAAAAGGATAGTCTTCTAAGAGGTGCTTTGAATTGTTCATCTTCTGTGATTTAAATGTAAATTCTGTTTCCCTTATGTACCAAAGAACACAGGATAAAGGTCGAAGTGATTTTAACAATCCTTCCAACTCAAATTCATTCAGTGTATTGCCCAAAGGCTTGATCAGAATTGAGCACATAGACAGATCAAGTGAAAGTTTATGTATTCTATTGAATAATGAATTATTTAAATCAAGATACACAGATCCAGATCTTTGATTAGTTTTTAGGGAAGATGGTATGGTTTCCATAATTGGTAGGATAGCTAACGTGTCCATTCGCATGATAATGAGGCAGCTCATAAGTGTTGTTATCGCTAAAATAATGCCCCCATTTATGATGCTCAATATCTATTATATCGCCATAGGAATTGAGTGTTTTGATTATTTCATATGGCTCACCTTTTGGGACTTTTAGATTTGGATTGCCGCCATAGGTTGTAATGCGCTCGAAAGTATCATTATTCTCTGATGGTATATTCATTCTTCTAAAAGCTTCTCTTCGTGCTTCCTCCTCACTTGCTAAGGTGATATCGTTTGGAAGTTGTTTTCTTCTTTGAGGGTGTTGGGTACATGAATCTGATGTTTCCCTAGAACTACTATTGTCTCTTGCATCTTTGCAAGGATCTTCTTGTATCTCTAGTCCTGCTATACCGGCTTTGAGATCCAATCCCGTGTAAAGGGAGAGTTTAATTCCGCCATCAACAGAGGCATTGAGCGGAATCGGCTGGTCAACCTTGAATACTTGATTAGGTTGTGGAGCCGTGATCGTCACCGAGGGATCCGCGAGACCCAACTCGCCCCCGACATAGAGCCTTGGTCCGACATACAGTCCCGCCGCACTCCAGAGCTTGAAGACAATGTTGGGCAACAGCGCCACTTCCAAATTGCCCGTGACATCAAACTGTCCCAATTTCTGAATCGGAGTGATGCGTCCGGGATCCCCCGTCTGCTTAAACTCCCATGCCGGAGTGCGGGTGACATCATGACGTACCCCAAAATCACCACTGCCACCACTACTGCCAAAAACGTATAGGGGATCCCTAAGACTGCAGATAGGGTTCTTGCCCCAGCCATAATCTGAATACTGATATAGGGAGCGGTAAAAAGCAGGGCACTGCAGGAATAAAGCCAACCCAACAGGGGACTCTGAAAACGGGAAACAAAAAACTGCGAAGGGGTAATCCAACCATGCTCTCGGGCTGCCAGCCATAGGCGATAGCCCGCCGTGACAAAGAAAAGCCCCAATAGGGCATCCGTTACTCCCACCCCCAAAAAAATCCCCAAACCATGGGTGTAGGCATCCGCCGGGATCCCGATAAACGTAAAGGCACTCAGGAGAGTCGCCAACATCGTCAGGGTCAGCGCCAGCCCTTCTAGGCCCCGATCCGCCAAAAAATAACTGACGGGATCCCGTCCGCTCTGGCGAAAGCTCCAGACCCCAATCCCTCCTAGCAGCAGCAGATAAACGCCGACAGTGAGCAGGTTAATCAGCGTGGTCGTCATAGCATCCATAGACCGATAAGGGTATTAACAACAGCAGCAGTCCTCCTGCCCGCCAGTACCACAGGGGGATCCCCAGCCAAATTGGGGTGGGAACACGGCTTCCCCACAGGGTCAAAGCCCAAATTGCCCCCGCCAAGACGACAACGAGTAGCCAGCGGCTCCGGATCGCAGACACACTCACTCCCCCAGGACAATAAGTTTTCTATCTTAGGGGATCCCCTAATCCAGTTCAATCACCACATTGGCTAACTCAATATCATCGTGATCCACCACCACAGATCCTCCCCCAGGAAAAGGGATCCCGAACTGCACCATCCCCCCCAAGAAAGGCACCGCCACATGAGAATGGGGAACATAAGCTCGCGCTTGTCCCGTCCGCAGGGTAACCGTATTTTGTCCCAGTTGGGCTAGGGCCCTGGGTAAAGGCACGCGAATATCATTTCCCCCCAATTCGATGGAGCCAACAGGAGTGCCATTGAAAAAAATCCGCAAAGGACTCATATCCGCCCCTTGAATTCGGGACTGCCCAGCCCGCACCGCGGCCGCCGTATCCAAGCCAATCAAAGAACCAATCCTGAGGACGGGATCCCGATTGGGCAAGCGCTCCAAGGTAAAGGTTCTCACCAATTCCGTTCCCTGGGTGCGGAGGCGAAATTGATCTGCCCCGGCCGATTCTGGGGAATAGCGGTCATCCCCCAAATGCACCACATCACTTTGCAGCAAGAGGGTTTTGGTTTGATCCCAGCGATCGAGTTGCACATTCAAGCTCAGCTCCCCATCCGTGGTCTGGGAAAAGGGTAAATAGTTTTCCACCTGGGCCACCAGGATCTGATTTTTGGGTACATTGGCTGGCAACTGAAACCGCCCTTGGGCATCGCTGCGCACCCGGATCCCTGCCCCTGGAATGGCAATTTCCACATTCGCCAACGGCTCCCCTGTGCGGCGATCCACCACCCGACCCATGCCCGCTTGACCGGGAAAAACATAGGCTTGGTTGCCCCCCACCTGCCGCTCCAGCCACTGTAGATCCGCGCTTGTTACGCGCCCATCTTGATCCAAATCCGCCGCCAGAATCTGCCCATCACTGAGCAAGGCCCGCCCCGCCAAATACTCCCGCAGCAGGGCCACATCCGCCCCGTTCACCTGTCCATCCCCATTCACATCCCCCAGCCGCGAAGCCACAGCCTGAATCCCACTGCCAACCACCAAGACACTCACCCCGATCATGCCTAGTTTCTTTCCTATCACTTTTACTGGTGGCATCGTGGTTCCTCCCAACCCTCCCCCTGTTGTAGCCTGATCGGGATCCCCAGGTCTTGTCCTGAACGCGCAGATCGGTAGGGATACAATCTAAAGCAAGCGGATCCTACCCCCCGGCACAACTGTGAACACTCAGGCTATCCTCCACCGCCAACAGCAGATCCAACGGGTGTTTTGGATCACCTTGGTCTTGAATCTGGTGGTGTTTGCCCTCAAGCTGGGGCTGGGGATCACGACAGGATCCCTGAGTTTAATTGCTGATGCTTTGCATTCTTCTACAGATAGCGCCAGTAATGTTTTGGCCCTGACGGCAATGCACTTTTCCAACCCCGAACCGGATGAAGATCATCCTTACGGTCATACCAAATTTGAGGCCATTGGCGCCCTGGGTATTGCTGTCTTTTTGGCTGTGGCCTGTCTCGAAATTCTTCGCAGTGCCATTGAGCGTTTCCTCCATGGGGGATCCCCGGTGGAAATCAGTCATCTCAGCCTCAAGGTTATGATTGCGGTTCTGCTAATTAACATTGGTGTGACTGTCTATGAACACGAGCGGGGCAAAGCTTTAGGTAGTCGCTTACTTTTGGCAGATGCCCGTCATACCCTTTCCGATATTTGGGTGACCTTGGTGGTGCTAGCGGGTTTACTGGGTGTGCAGCAGGGCTGGCATTGGCTGGATCAGGTCATGGCTTTTCCGGTGGCTTTTTTTGTCTGTTGGAGTGCCTGGGAAATCCTCAAAGAAAACATCCCTATTTTGACTGATCAGGTTGCTATACCTCCCAAGCAAATTCGGGATTTAGTGATGCAAATCCCCCATGTTTTAGATTGTCATGAAGTCCGCTCCCGCGGTGTGATTGGGCAAATGGTATTTATGGAAATGCACATGGTTGTGGAGCCTCTTGACATCGAAGCCGCCCACCGCATCACTGAGGAAGTGGAAGCCTTACTCAAGGAGCGCTTTGGCGCCATCCGGGTGACCATTCACCTCGAACCCCATAGCTACATCGAGTCGGATCCCTAGCGCCAGTGACTTGATCCACTTCTGCTCTAGTAGGTTATTCAAATTCCCCTCGCCCGTTTTGGGAGAGGGGCTGGGGGTGAGGGTGATAACTCCCCGCCCCTTTTGGCAGAGGAGTCAAGCTCAGGAACCATGACAGCAGTGGCTAGGCTTGGGCACAGGTACATCCAAAGCTGGATTGCGGTCAAAGAATCCGAGGGGCTTGAGGGTGAAGCCCACGTAGGACACCGGCATTACCGGGAAGTCTTCTAAGCGACAAATGTGGTGATGCCCAAAGGTATACCAAACTACAATATTTGTATCGGTAATAGAGCGGTTGGCTTGGGTCCATTTGGGCAGACCATCCCCGCCGGGGTGCTGATTGGGGTAGGGCCCGGTGGCATACAGTTCATCAGGGTGATAGGGCGTCACCCAGAGGTGATAATTGACAAAGCCCGCCCGCTGACGAATGGACGACTGGGGATGGGCAAAGGAAACCGTGTTATCCATGGGGATGAGTTTGTAAGCCACGGGTTCACCCATGCGGTTGTGCCGGTGGGGGTTAACAATCTTCCAGGAGCGGGCGCTAAAGGGATTGATCTGACGCTGGGCGGCCTGTTCCGTGGGCAGCAGAGTGGAAGTAGCAACAAAAGCATTGCCGTAGGGGTTTTCGGGGCCAAGGGGCACCGGCTCAGTATTGATTTCATAGACAGAATTACGCTCCCCATCCACTGTCATATCCAAACGGACATTAAAGAAATGCTGGTGAATGGGAGCATTCAGTCCAGGGGAAACCAGAGTGCCATAGCGGGGTTTTTCATCAGGAAAAGCTGCGGCTGTACTGACAATCCCCGTGAGTTTGACTTCGTACTGGATGGTTCCATCCTGATAGAAATACCAGAAAAATCCATATTCATAATTCCCAATGGTGGCAATAAAAGAAACCACCAAACGACGGGAACGACGCACTTCTGAGCGGCCAGTGCGCCAGTCCGTATGCTTCCAGAGAATACCAAAATCCTCTTCATGCATGCAAATCGCATTGTGAATCAGTCGGGGATCCCCGTTATTATCAGCGAGGACAGCATCAAAATAATAAATTTCTCCCAGACAATCACAGCCTAGCTTGAGGGAATTGGTCAGCGTCCCTAAGCCATACTCCCCCACATCAAAGGCATTTTTGCGGAAATGAAAAGGACGGGGATCCCCATAGGGGACGATCATTTCGGAAAGGGAAGCCCGGTGAATAATCGGGCGCAGCCGTCCCTGGTCTTCGTAGCCAATGGTATGGAGGACGAGGCCCTCCCGCGGGGTAAAGCCCACCCGGAAATCCCATTTTTGCCAGCGCACCCGATGTCCATCCACGCGAAAGCTCACCCCCTGAGGCTGTTTGATCTCTAGAGGTTTGAGGTCGGAGCGAAATTCAGGCACTGTTTCTCGCCAGTAGCCCCCCGGTTCTTGGGGGATAGGCACCACACCCGTATCTTCGATCTTGAAGATCTGCCAGGCATCCAAGTCAAAAAAAACAATCAAGCCTTCAATGGGATGGGCATAGGGGTTATCCGTGGGATCCTGACGATACAGACTCATGACTTGGATCAACCGCCGCCCGGCTTCGTCTGCAAAACCAAAGTTGCCCGCCGACCAACAATCCAAGTTAATCCGGCTGACATCCGTAATCCCCCGTTTGGCCAGGGCGGCTCGGTACCTGGGATCCCCTTTGATCACCGCTTCACAGCCCAGCAACTCTTCTTCCATCAGAGTCGGCTGTACCCCCGCAATCACCCGCCAGGAAAGAATCCGCCCTTGACTGATAGAAACGATCACTTCACTGGTCACTGATGTGGAACGGTCGTAGAGAATCACAAAGGCTTGGCGTTCAATGGCATCCCCCTCCCGGAACTGCGCTAAGACCGCTTTGCTGGGTTCTTGCAGGGTCATACTGGCGACGCGGGTGCGGGATCCCCAGCGGGGATCCTGTTTGAGGAGGGCTGTAGCCACCCTGATTTCTGCGGCGGTCAAGGGTTCGAGGGGATGGGCAACTGTCGTTAGGGAAAGGGGTTGGGTGAGTAACGGCATAAAATTACAATCCATTGCCACAAGGCAAGAAACAACAAAACAAAGAACGCCAAATCCAAACCTAAAAGTGAAACAAGTAAAATAAGAAAGTCAAAACCCTAGCTACCACGTAGTAGCTCAACGGCATCATCGCTAAAGCCAATTCCAGAATCGAGGCGGCAAAAGTGAGTCAGAAGTAACGCTAACCAAAAGAAGAAGGACGGGGATCCCGAATCACCAAGGGATCCGCCGTAAAGTGGGGTATGGAAACCACAGCAAGAGTCTGTTTTTGAGCCTGCTTTTGAATTTTTGTGCTGGGCTGAGGCAGCATAAAAAAAGAGGTAAACAACCGATACGAACAGGCAATATAGGTCACTTGCAAACCTGTTGCTCAGCTCAGAGATTTTGCCTTTACACTAAAGACAAAGTCAAGCTGGTATCTTGCTTGGTATCCTATCACGCCTCTCTGGAATCCGCCAAGGTGGGTATCATTCGTCCGATTCGCCATCGGGGAGATCCCCTGTTAGCCCAGGTGGCAGCCCCAGTCAGGGATCCGGAAGCGGTGGGGGACTTGATTGCGGATTTGCTGGTGACCATGCAGGCGGCCCATGGGGTGGGGATTGCTGCCCCTCAGATCGGGGTGGGATCCCGTGTGATTGTGGTGGCTTCCCGTCCCAACCGGCGTTATCCCGATGCTCCCCAGATGGATCCCGTGGTGATGATCAATCCTGAAATTGTGGCGCAGTCAGGGGAGCAGGTGTGGGGAGAAGAGGGCTGCTTGAGTGTGCCCAACTGTCGCGGTCAGGTGCTGCGCTCCCAGGACGTGGTCGTCCGGTTTTGGGATCCCCAGGGGCGGTTTCAGGAGCAGGAATGGTCAGGCTTTATTGCCCGGATTATTCAGCATGAAGTGGATCATCTCCAGGGCACTTTGTTTGTGGATCGCCAGCCCCGCCAGTGTTACCAGGTGGAAGCCTAGGGCATTGAGGCAAGACCCCCCTAGAGTAATCCTCATCCATCATGATCAGGCTTGTCTTCCTCACCAATCCTGCCCCTAAAACCATAATTTTCTCCAACAAAGCTCTGTTTGTCTAAGCTCAACGTGTCCCATAGAGCCGATCCCCTGCATCTCCCAAACCAGGAATAATATAGCCATGGGGATCGAGGTAGTCGTCCACAGCGGCGGTAAAGACTGGCACATCAGGATGATGGTCGTGGAAATGGGCTAATCCTTCTGGAGCAGCAATCAAACAAATAAACCGAATGGACTTGGGATTGATTTCTTTGAGCCGATACACCGCTGCCACCGCGGAATTGCCCGTTGCCAGCATGGGATCCACCACGATCACGTCCCGCTCCCCACTGTCTGGAGGCATTTTGAAGTAGTACTCCACTGGAATTAAAGTGACGGGATCCCGATACAGCCCAATGTGTCCTACCCGTGCCGACGGAATCAGCGATAACATCCCCTCCAAGATCCCATTCCCGGCTCGCAAAATCGAGACCAAGACCAGTTTCTTATCAGCGGCCAGCACCGGTGCCATCATCTCTGCCATGGGAGTGCGAATGGGCTGGTAACGCAGGGGCAGATCCCGCGTGGCTTCATAGGCGATGAGAGCACTGATCTCCCGCATCAAGGAACGGAACTCAGCCGTATTGGTGTTTTCCGACCGGATCAAGGTCAATTTATGCTGAATCAAAGGGTGGTCAATCACCGTCACACGAGGGGTCTGAGGTGCTGTCATAGGCAAGCTCCGTTGACACCTCTATTATCCTGTGAAAACTGAGGCAAGCCTTGTCAAAAAGGTGATTTTAGGCTTAAGATGATTTTCTGCCAGATTTTCTTATGTTCCTATGCCCAAGCTGAAAACCCGCAAAGCTGCTGCCAAGCGTTATCAAGTCACTGGATCTGGCAAGGTTCGTTTTCGCCGGGCTGGCAAGAATCACTTGCTCCAACATAAAAGCAGTAAACGCAAACGCAGCTTGTCTGGGATGGTGGTTGCTCACCCTGGGGATGCGGCCAATGTGGAGCTGCAAATGCCCTACAGTTTCTAGATTTTCTGGATTTTTTGGGGTTTGGCAGGCATAGGCTGTGAAATCGCTTCTGAAATCATTGGATTGTTAGCTAGGTCATCATCATGGTTCGAGTCAAGCGTGGCAATGTTGCTCGTCAGCGCCGTAAAAAAGTTCTCAAGCTCGCGAAGGGATCCCTGGGGGCCCATTCGAAGTTGTTCCGCACGGCGAATCAATCGGTGATGAAGGCGCTCCGCCACGCCTACCGAGACCGCCGCCGCAAAAAACGGGATTTTCGGGAGCTATGGATTATCCGGGTCAATGCCGCTGCCCGGGCCCATGGCATCAATTACAGTAGTTTGATGGGTCTACTCAAAAAAGCCAATATCCACATCAATCGCAAAATGTTGGCGCGTCTGGCCTTTTTGGATCCCGGAGCCTTTGCAGATATTATTACCCTGGCCAAAACAACGGCTGCCCCACTTTAGATAATTGATTAGGGATCCCGAAACGACCTCAGACGTGGGATCGATGGGTAATGGTTCATAGGGCCTGATTTGCTCTAGGGCGCTTCTGGGCTGGGGGTTGCCCAAGTCGTTATGGGGTGCTGTGCAGCCGGTTGTTTTAGTTGCCCGAATCTCTGCTGAGAAAGCCTAGGAAGATTGTCTTGCTTATCAGCTTATTCAGCTTATCCTTAAATAAAATATAGATGTATTTTTCTCAGCCGCTGTTCCTTTAGTAATGCAGGTAATTTTTTGTCAGGGATAACAAGGTGACAAAAAGATAATTTTTTACAGACATTTCCTTCCCTAGGATATGGGTGGTTTTGGAGGAGCTGCTTGGGGATCCTGCTGTGCGTT
>Ga0272446_1006251_pt1 | contig 12560 bp, 10 predicted proteins | sample YNPCB0061_FD_194587 | JGI IMG/M metagenome (GOLD analysis project Ga0272446, IMG submission 194587) | Hot spring microbial mat communities from Yellowstone National Park, WY, United States - YNP-CB-006-1 | ecosystem: Environmental > Aquatic > Thermal springs > Hot (42-90C) > Sediment | place... | reverse complement strand
GAGCTGCGGCCGTGGTCGCCGGGCCAGGCGCGCTACGCGGACTTTTCGGACGTGGACGTGATGCTGGACACCTTCCCCTACAGCGGCGCCACCACGACGATCGAGAGCCTCTGGATGGGCGTGCCGGTCGTGACTCGGACCGGCGACCGCTACGCCTCGCGCATGTCGGCCTCGATGCTCCTCGCCGCCGGGCTTGAGGAGCTCGCGAGCCACGACGAGGCCGGGTTCGTCCGAGCCGCTCTCGCTCTGGCGGAGGACGGCCGCCGTCTGGTGGGACTCCGGGCCGGCCTCCGCGGCGCGTTGGCGGGCACGAGCTTCTGTCGGCCGGCGGAGGTCGCCGACTCGCTGGCGAAAATCCTGTTAACGTCCCCCGCGACCGCTTTGGCAGCATGAGAATTCCGCGAAACTGACCGATAATCCTAGTAGTTCCACTAGGCCTGGAAGTCATGAGCGCACCCCGCCCGAACCACGCCGCCCGCGCCCAGGCTCAGCGCCAACTGAGCCTGGGCTTCGCCGCGCACCAGCAGGGCCGGGCCGAGGAGGCCGCCCGCTGCTACCGCGAGGCGCTGCGCCTCGACCCCGGCCTGTCGGACGCGATGCACCTCCTGGGCGTGGCGTGCCTCCAGCAGGGCGACCTCGATGCGGCCGAGCGGCACATCCGCAAGGCGATCCGGCAGAGGCCCCAGCCGGAGTACTGGAGCAACCTCAGCGGGGTGCTGATGCGCCTCGGCCGGTTCCAGGACGCCGCGGAAGCCTGCCGCGAGGCCGTGCGCCTCAACCCGGATTTCGCCGACGCTTGGTACAACCTGGGCAACGCCGAGCTGGAGGCCAAGGGGTGGTCGCAGGCCGCCGCGGCGTATCGAATGGCGCTCCAGCTGCGGCCCAACTGGCCGGAGTGTCTGAACAACCTGGGTGCCGCGCTGCTGGAGCTCAACCGCCTGGCGGAGGCGCTGGAGGCGATCGACCGCTCGCTGGCTCTGGACCCCAACCAGGCCAAGGCGTGGAACAACAAGGCCCTCGCCCTAACCTGCCAAGGCAAGGCCGAGGTCGCGGAGGAGGCCTACCGCAGGGCGCTCGCGGCCGACCCGAACTACCCGAAGGCTCTATCCGGCCTCGCGGCGCTGCTGCAGGTGAACGGCCGTCTGGACGAGGCCCTCTCCCTGGCCCAGGCCGCCCTGCGCATCGACCCCGGGGCGTTCGAGGCGTACAACACGCTGGGCAACATCCTCAGCGGGTGCAGCGACGTGGCGCAGGCGATCGGGTGCTTCGAGCGCGCCGACGCCCTGGCGCCGGACAACCCGGCCTTCCTCTCGAACGCGATCTTCAACCGCCTGTACCTGCCTGAGACAACCAACGCCCAGATGCTCGCCGCGTCGCGCGAGTGGGCGCGCCGGTTCGCCCTGGAGCCTCTGCCGCCGGCGCCCGGGCCGCGCCGAGACGGCCCGCCGCGCATCGGGTTCGTCTCTGGGGATCTGAGGCGCCACCCCGTAGGCTATTTCCTGCTTCCGCTCTTCGAGAACTGGGACCCCTCGCGTGCGGAGCTGTACGCCTACAGCAACCACACCCTGCACGACGACCTTTCCGACCGCCTGAAGGCCTGCACGGCGGGCTGGAGGGTCATCCATCCGCTGACGCCCCAGGAAGCCGCGGAGAGGATCCGGGAAGACGGCATCGACCTGCTGATCGACCTCACCGGCCACACGGGGCACTCGTGCCTGCAGCTGCTCTCGCTCCGGCCCGCTCCCGTCCAAGCTTCCTGGCTCGGATATCCCGCCACCACCGGCCTGGATACGGTGGACTTCGTGATCGCCGACAGCGTGGTGCTGCCCGAGGAGGACGAGCCGTTCTACACCGAGCGCCCGGCCAAACTGCCGGAGGTGTTCGCATGTCTGGGCGTGCCGCCGGAGGTCCGCGAGGCGGAGCGCCCCCCGCAGCTCGGAAGGGACGGCTTTCGGTTCGGTTGCTTCAACAACACCGCCAAGCTGTCGGACGAGACCATCGAGGCGTGGGCGGAGATCCTGCGGATGCTGCCCCACAGCCAGCTCGTCCTCAAGTCCATGGCGTTCCGCTCGCCTCGGGTCGCCGATTGGTTCGTGGGCCGGTTCCGCCGCCACGGGGTGGAGATCGAGCAGCTCCAGATTCTGGGACCCACCGACCGGAAGACGCACTTCGCGCTCTACGCCTCGATCGACCTTGCCCTTGACCCGTTCCCCTACGGCGGCGCGACGACCACGGCCGAGAGCCTCCTGATGGGAGTGCCCGTGCTCACGCTCCGGGGAGACCGCTACGCCGGACGATGTTCCGAGAGCTTCCTGCGGTGCGTGGGGCTGGAGGGCCTGGTCGCCCGCGACCGAAGCGAATACGTGCGCCTCGCGACGGAGCTCGCGCGCAACGACGGGCGCCTCGCCGCGCTGCGAGCGGGCCTCCGCGAGAAAGCGGCCGCCTCCGCGCTGGCCGACGGCCCGCGCTTCGCCCGGGCCTTCCAAGACCTCTGCGACGCGCTCCTCAAGGCGGGCAGCAAGCGCGCCGTGGCCTGACCGGGACCCATGAGGGCTCGACCCGATCCTCGCCGAGCCGACGAGCTGCACCGCGCCGCTCTGCAAGCGTACAGCCGAGGAAGCCTGGCCGAGGCCGTGCGCCTGCTCCAGAGGAGCGTGGAGCTTGATCCCTCGAACGGGGAAGCCTGGGGCAACCTGGGCGTCCTGTTGCGGGAGGCTGGTCGGCCCGACGAGGCCGAGCAAGCCCTGCGACGCTCCTGCGAGCTCGCCCCGAGACGGGCTGCTGGCTGGAACGCGCTGGGAGCGGTCCTGCTGGACCGTGGCGACCCCGCAGGCGCGGCGAGCGCCCTGAAGCGGGCGGAGGAGTGCGACCCGGGGTTCGGACCGGCCAGGATCAACCTCGCACTGAGCCGCCTGCTGTGCGACGACCTGGACGGCGCGCTGGAGAGCGCCCAGAACGCCACGCGCCTGGACCCTGCGTCGGCGGCGGCCTGGGACGTGCTCGGCTGCGTGCTCCGTGCGGCGGGTTGCGTGGAGGACGCGCTCGATGCCTTCGCCGCCGCGATCCAGAGGGACGCGCACCTGGAGTCGGCTTGGAGCAACCTGCTGTTCACCATCCCCTGCTCGGACGCCCTCGACCCCGAGGAGCTCACGCACAAGGCCCGCCTGTGGGGAGGGCGGTTCGACGGCGCCACCCCGCTGTCGACCCGGGCGCGCTCGGGAGCCCGCATCCGCGTCGGGTTCCTCTCTCCGGACTTCCGAGACCACCCGGTCGGCCGCTTCATCGAGCCCGCCTTCCGTCTCTTGGACCGCAACCGATTCGAGATCGTCGCCTTCATGGCGTCCTCGCGACGCGACGCCCGCACCGAGCGGCTCCGGTCGCTCTCCGACGCCTGGAGGGACACGGCCGGAGTCCCGGACGCGGAGCTGGCCCGGCTGATCGCCGAGGACGGCCTGGACATTCTCCTTGACTTGGCGGGACACACCGCGGGCAACAGGCTGCCCGCTCTCGCCCATCGCCCCGCGCGCGTCCAGGCGACCTACCTCGGATTTCCCGGCACAACGGGCCTGCCGCAGATGGACGGCCTGCTGGCGGATCGGTTCGTGGCGCCGGCGTCCGACGCGCACCTGTACACCGAGAGCGTCCTTCGGATGGACGCCCCGTTCCTGTGCGTCGATCCGGACTCGGACCCGCTGCCGACCGCCCCAGGCCGGTCCGGCCCCGCAAGGGCTCTGGTGCTGGCCAACCCCGCGAAGATCAGCGAGAGCGCGATCCGCTGCTGGGCCGAACTGAGCGCCAGAGTGCCGACCCTCCAGATCCGCCTTCTTTACGGCTCTTGGCGGTCCGAGCTTCCGAAGCAGCGCGTCCGGGCGCTGTTCTCCGAGGCCGGCGGCGACCCATCGAGGCTGTCGTTCCTGCCCTGGGCCGGTCGGCGGGAGTGTCTGCGGGAGATCGCCGAGGCCGACCTGGTTCTGGACGCGTTCCCCTACACCGGCGCCACCACCACGGCCGACGCGCTGGCCCTGGGTACTCCGGTGGCGACGCTGGAGGGCAGGGGCTACGCGGGCCGGATGTCGGCGGCCCTGCTCCGGTGGTCCGGCTTCGGCGAGGAGGTGGCCACCACGCAGGCGGAGTACGTCTCGCGCGCCGCGGAGCTGCTGCACGCCGCGAGGGGCTCGGAGCGAGCCCGTCGGGCCGAGCGCTTCCGCGATTCCGCGCTCTGCCGGCCCGAGGCATGGTGCCGAGAGTTCGGGCGGACCCTGGAGGCCCTTGCGGACGAGGAGCCCGAACGACCATAATACGGGTTCTGGAGGACAGATCAACTTGGTTTATGTGATCGTGCAGCCCGGCGAGTCCATCGATGCGGCCATCAAGCGCTTCAACATGAAGCTGCAGCAGAGCGGACTGCTCCGGGAGCTCAAAGAGCACGCCCATTACGAGAAGCCGAGCGAGAAGCGCCGCCGTCAGAGGCGACGCGCTCGCGCGCGCTGAGCGGGGCGATCCGGCGGGCCGACGCCCTCCTGCCTCCGGTATGGAACGCGGTCCATCTGAGCTTCGATCGCATCGCGAGCCGTGGAGCCTTGGCTTCCTCGGCCGTCTGCCCTATGGACCCTGACCCCCGAACGAAGGTCTCCTGGACGCGCGGTTGCCGGATCCGCGTCCCGACCGCTCTGGCGCGGTCCGTCTTCCTCCGCACGCTCGCCGAGCGCGGCCTTTCCGGCAGAGTGAGCGTGCTCTGGACCGACGACGAGGGCATTCGGCAGCTGAACGCACGATTCCGCGGGCTGGACGAGCCCACCGACGTGCTGACGTTCCCCGGTCCCGACTTCCCCGGCGCGCCCCTGGGCGACGTCGCCATCTCGCTCGAGACGGCCCGGCGGCAGGCCGCAGTTAGGGGAATTCCGCCCGAGGTCGAGACGGCGTACCTGGCCATCCACGCCGCGCTGCACCTCGCGGGCCTCAGGGACGAGACCGACGAGGAGCGAAAGGAGATGCAGACCGAGATGGCCCGCCTGGCCGCCCTCTTCGGTCTGCCCGTCGATCCGGGGTGGACCTCGCTCCACGGGGAGGGGCCGCAGTGAGCCGCCGCGACCTGATCACGCCCTTCAAGGCGGCCATCCGGGGATTGGTCTATACGTTCCGCACCCAGCGGCACATGAGGTTCCACATCTACGTGGTGCTCACCGTGGTGCTGCTGGGCATCTTCTTCGGCCTTCGGCTTCGCGAGCTGATGATCCTCATCTTCACCGTTTCGCTCGTGCTGGTGGCAGAGATGTTCAACAGCGCGATCGAGGCGACCGTCGACCTGGTGGAGCCCCGATACCACCCCCTGGCCAAGTTCGCCAAGGACATCGCCGCCGGGGCCGTGCTGATCACGACCATCGTGGCGCTGGTGGTCGGCGCTCTGCTGGTGCTCGAGGAGAACCGCTGGGAGGAGATCAAGCTCAGCCTCGTCAGCGAGTCGATCGGCGTGACGGCCCCGGTGCGGATCGTGTTCGGCTGCTTCCTGGTGTTCCTGGTTGTGGTCATCGGCAAGGCGATGGGCAAGCACGGCCAGGTGCTTCAGGGAGGCCTCGTGAGCGGGCACGCCGCCTACGGGTTCTTCCTTGCGGGGTCGATCATGTTTCTGACGGACCGCCCGCTCGTCAGCGCGATCGCCATCCTGCTGGCCTGCCTCGTGGCGCAGAGCCGCTGGGAGGCGAGGATCCACAGCATCTTCGAGCTGACGCTTGGCGCCGCCGTGGGCGTCATCCTCTCTCTCGTCCTGTTCGGCAACTACATCCCCAAATGAACGACTCTCCGAACGACAAACCTCCCGAACGCGGCCGTCGGATGGACGAGGGCCTCCGACGGGCCCAGAGCCGCGCCTCGGCGGTGCTGCTGATCGCGCTGGGAGTGGCCTCTGCGCTTCTGGCCCAAGGTTCCGGCAGCCTGCCGGGCGGTTCGGACGGCGCCGTGATCGGCGTGTCTCCCTGGGTTCCCGGGGCCGCCGTCGTCGGGATCTTGTTCCTCTGCGCCGTGTACTCCTCGGCGGAGGCGGCCCTCCAGATGCTCAAGCCGATGCATCTGAAGCTCGCCGCGGAAAGGAAGCGGGATGCTCAGCTGCGCCTGCAGAGGCTGCTCCAAGACCGGAACCGGCACCTGGCCGCGACCACGCTGGCGATCCACACCCTGCGGCTGAGCCTGTTCCTCGTGTGCCTCTGGCTGGCGCCGGGCCTCGCCGAGGGCCTGGGCCGGCGGTTCGGTTGGACCTTCGGCTTCGTCGAGACCGTGCTGGCCGCTCTGGCGCTGCTGCTGCCGATCGCCCTGGCCGGGCTGATCGTGGAGATGGTGCCGCGGGCCTACGCCGAGGTCGCGCCGCACCAGGTGGCTCTCGCGGTGTATCGGCCGATCCTGGCGGCCTCCGTGCTCTTCTCGCCGATCGCGAAGCTCGTGGCAGGCGTGGCGACGGTGTTCACCGCGAGGTTCGGCCGCACGGCGAGTCTCGCGGGCCCCTCGTCGGCCGAGGAAGAGATCAAGACGCTGGTCGACTCCGCCCAAGAGACCGGCGACATCGAGACCGAGGAGAAGGAGATGCTGCACTCGGTGTTCGAGTTCGCCGACACCGTCGCGCGCGAGGTGATGACGCCGCGGGTGGACATGGACGCGGTCTCCGTCGACACCGCGCCCGAGGAGGTCGTGCGCCTAATCCGCGAGTCGGGCCACTCCCGGATCCCCGTGTACGAGGAGACCGACGACCAGATCGTGGGCATCGTGCACGCCAAGGACCTGCTGATGGCGGTGGCGGAGGGCAAGCCCGTGAACCTGCGGAGGCTGATGCGCCCGGCGCTGTTCGTCCCAGAGAACAAGCCCTTGCACGAGCTGTTGAAGGAGATGCGGGCCAGTCGCTCGCAGATGGCGGTCGTTCAGGACGAGTTCGGCGGCACGGCGGGCATCGTGACCACCGAGGACATCGTCGAGGAGCTCGTCGGCGACATCGTCGACGAGTACGACAGCGAAGAGCCGGAAATCGTGGATCGCCCGGAGGGGTGGTCGGTGGAGGGCAAGACGCACCTCGACGACCTGAACCACCGGATCGGCTCCAACTTCGAGAGCGAGGAGTTCGACACGATCGGCGGGTACGTGTTCGGTCTGTTCGGTCGCCAGCCCAAACAGGGCGAGGCGATCGAGGCCGAGGGCTTCCGGTTCACGGTCGAGTCGACCGACGGCCGACGGATCCAGCGCCTGCTCGTGGTCCCTCGCGCCGACGAACCTGAAGAGTCCGGCGAGACGTCCGAAAGAGAGTAGAGCCATGCTTCGATCCTTGCGTTGCCTAGTCCTGTGGATCCTGATCGCCGCGCTCGGTCCCGCGGCGCGCGCGGACGGCCCCGACCTCGAGCGGAGGGTCAGCGTCACGGTGGTCGCCGCTCCTCTCAAGGATGCGCTGAAGCAGCTCTCCCAAGCGGCCGGCTACCCGTTCGTGCCGCTGAAGGCCCTGGAGAACGAGGTGGTCTCCCTGCGCCTGAAGGACGCCCCGCTGCGCGAGGCGATGGACCGCATCGCGCAGGCGATGAGGGCCGAGTGGCGCGCGGAGCAAGGGCAGCATCGGCTGACGGTAGGCGGCGACCTCTCCCGCCGTCAGGCGGCCGAAGAGGCCCAGGCGGCGGTCGCCGAGATCCGGGCCGCGCTGGCCTCGGCAGGCGGCCAGGCCGACCGTCCTCGCGAGGATGCCGACCCGTTCGCGGTGATTCGGGCGTTCGATCCGGCGCTGCTGGCCGCCATCCAGCCGAACGCCAGGGTGGTGTTCGCCACCAGCCCGAACCGAAGCCAGGTCGCCATGCCCCGCGCGGTCGGCCAGGCGCTGGACCGCATGATCGCCGAGAGCCGCAGGGCCAGGTCCTCCGGCCCCGCCGAGCTCCTGGGCCCGCCGTGGATGGCGCCGCCGGACTCACCGGCGGTCAAAGGAATCGTTGTCCTTTCGAGCATCCCCTCCGCAGACGGGAGCTTTCTAGGGTTCGAAATTGCGGCGTTCGATGCGGATGGCCGATTCGTGGTGCGGAGACCCGACAACGTTCCCGTCAAGACGCGCCTCGGCGCGACCGCGGCGAGCCTGACGGAGGCCAGGGAGTTCAGGATGCCGCCGGACGCCGCGCGACTGGCCGAGATGCTGGGCGAGCCCATCGCGAGCGAGACGGCGGTCGCAGGCTTCGCCGGACAGGTCGTTCTGCGCCTGGGCGACGGTGCCTTGGTGCTCGGTGAGGTCTCCGGAACGCCGCACGTCAGCCGAGCGAAGCCGCCGACGAAGCTGTCCGAAGAATGGATCCAGCGCCTCACCAACCCGGACACCGTGGAGCCGCACTCGCTGGCGGCGGGCGCCGTTCTGCAGGCGGTAGCCGAAGCGGCGGACAAAAATCTGGCGGCCTGGCTTACCGACTGGGCGTTCAACAGGTTCGGCGCGGTCGCCAAGGCCAAGGGGCCGAACGACGTGCTCCGTGCGGCGGCGGAGGCATGGGGCCTCACGTCGGTCGTCGAGGGAGGATGGCTCGTCGTGGGGCCTGCGCGGCCCTTGCTGGCGCGAGCCCGGACGATCGATCGGAAGGCGCTCGGCGCCGCCCTGAGGCTCCTGCGCAGCCAATCGGTTCTCAACCTGGACCAACAAGCGGCCTACGTTCGGTCCCAGCCCAACGGGGGATTCCCGGACGGTCTGGACCGGGCCTACGAGAGCCTGCTGGGCGTCACCCTTCCGGGGCACAGGGACTTCGAGGCCGTGATGGGAGGACGCTCCATGCTGCTCTTCTACGGCTCCCTGGGCCAAGCGAACCTTCGCGCGCTCGCCTCGGGACGGCCGCTCCCGCTCAGTGCACTGGGGCCGAACGCTCGGAGCATCGTCTCGGCCATGGTGATGAACTCGATGCGGGGTCCGACGCTGATCGGCAACCAGCCGCTTGGGCCGCCCGTCGCGTCGGCGGCGAGCGAGGTCACCGAGCTGCTGCCCAATGGCGTTCCTCCCGACGCGATCGTCGAGCTGACCGTCCGCCAAGAGCCGATCGCCTTCGGGCTCGATCCGGATACCGGCTTTCGAGTGCCGCTCAACAGGTTCGAGCTGGCGATCCTCCGCACCCCTCAGATGGTGGAGGGTGGCCGGGTGCGGCGCTTCGAGCGGTTCCTGCTCGGCACCCAGTCGGTGCTCTCCTTTCAGTTCCGAGTGGCACCCGGCGCGGTTTTCGCTTGGTCCCTTTCGGACCAGCGCCCACTTCCCCGAGGCCGCGAGATGAGCTTGGGAGAGTTGCCGCCCGAGCTGTTCCAGATGCCTCCCGGCCTCCAAGTCGAGGTGCCGGCAGGAGGCCCTCCGGATGGCACGAACCAGGGCCAGTGAGGCTTGACCGGAGGCCTGCAGGGGCGTAGATTGGTGGCATGAGTCTGGCAACCGTCGTTGCGGCGCTCGCGATGCTCCAGCCCTCGCCGATCGAGGTGAAGGTGCTTGTGCTGAACTTCGATCCCAAGGTGCCCTCGGCGGGCGGCAAGCGGCTCACCGAGGTCATCGGGTGGAACAAGCCCCGCGAGCTGGCCGAAGGCTACCGGAAGGACGTGGAGGAGGCATCCGGCGGGCACGTCCGGTTCCGCATCGTGGAGTGGCGGGACGTGGACGGCTTTCCCACCAAGACCGACGGCTTCCGCTACCAGGCGGAGGACTACGTTCGGCTGTGGAAGGCCGGCAAGGGCTTCCACGACCCGGACGGCACGGACTATCCGCGCCTGATCCGCGAGCACCGCGTCGGCCCGCTGGTGGACTCCGGGCGGATCGACGAGCTCTGGATCTTCGGCGGGCCTTACTTCGGGTTCTGGGAGTCGGCCATGGCCGGCCCGAGGGCGTTCTACATCAACGGCGGCGTGTATCCCGAGGTGCCCACCAAGCGGCCGTTCGCCATCATGGGATTCAACTACGAGCGGGGCGTGGCGGAGATGATCCACGACCTGTGCCACCGCACGGAGAGCACCATGGCGCGCGTGTACGGCGGCTGGAAGGCGGAGGAGCTCACTACGAACTGGGCCCGCTTCGCGGCCAACGAGAAGCAGTCCGGCACGGCCGCGGTCGGCACCTGCCACTATCCGCCCAACGCCGAGAGCGACTACGACTATGCGAACCCGCGGACGGTGATGAGCACCGCCGACGACTGGCTGAACTACCCCAACCTGAACGGGACCAAGAAGCCGGTCAACCGCGAGACCTGGGGCGGCCCGGACTACCATCGCAACTACATGAAGTGGTGGTTCCGGCACCTCCCGAAGGCTCCGGGCTTGAACACCGACGGCCGCCTCAACGACTGGTGGCGCTACGTCTTCCAGTTCGACGCCTTCGACGAGCGCGGCAGGCCGCGCCGATGAGCCGGGGTCGCCGGGCACGGGATAAACTCGCTGCCGGGTGACCGAAGTGATCCACCGACTCCGCAGCGCGCTTCTGGATCGTCAGCTCGTGCAGTCGTTCTCGGGCGTGCGGACCGTGTTCGGCTCGGGGCCGGACATCAGCTCCGAGCACCGCGCCTTGGCGCAGGCCTACGGGTTCTGCTACGCCCAGGAGGTTCTCTCACCGGGCGCCGAGGCGCTGTTCGTGCTGGGCAGGGATCCCCGGCCGACGGGACGGGCGCTGGCCGACGCCCTCGTGCGCGGGTTCGCCGCCGGGGCGAGGTCGGTCGGGGCGCCGCTCCGCGTGGCGGACCTCGGCATCATCACCACGCCGCTCGCCGAAACCGCCGTTCGCGCGCTCGGAGCCCAAGGGGGGGTGATGGTCACCGCCAGCCACAACCCGCTGGACCACAACGGGTTCAAGTTCTTCACCGGAGTCGGGATGGAGGATCGGCCCGGTGCCGCGCCGCCCGGAGCGCTGCTCTCGGCGACCGACATGGAGAAGGTCATCCGGCGGGTGGCCCTGCTGGCCGAGCGGGAAGGCCCGATCGAGCTCGAGGCAGAGGACGCCGCGCCGCTGCCGACCGACCGGCGAGAGCAGGAGCAGGCCCGCGTCTCCGCGGAGCGCGCCTATCTGGACGTGATCGGCGCGGACTGGGGCATCACGCCCCACTGCCTCAAGCCGCTCACGCTCGGTCCGGCTCTGCTGGACCCCAACGGCGGGGCCGGGTGCGGCATCGACGCCCGCGTGCTGGAGCATTTCGGCGTGAAGGTGATCGAGATCAACGCCGAGGTCGGCTATCCGGAGCACGCGATCGACACGGACGGCATCGACCCTGCCAGCGGGCGGCACATGCTGCTGCGCGTGGCCCGCGCGACGGCCCGCGAGCGCGCGCACTTCGGGGTCGCCTTCGATTACGACGCCGACCGGGGCAACCTGGTGCTGCCGGGGCACACCGAAGAGGCCATCATCCCGCCGCAGAAGGTCGCGACCTTCAACATCGCGCTCGCGCTGACCCGAAGGATGCTGCGCCGCAAGGCCGGCAAGCCGCTGGCCGTCGTGATGTCCGACTCCACGTCGCTGGCGAGCGAGAGGGTGGCCCGCAGCTTCGGCGCCGAGGTGGTCTACGTGGAAACGGGCGAGATCAACGTCGTCACCCGCATGCACCAGCTGCGGAGCGAGGGTTACGACGTGCCGGTGGGCGTCGAAGGGGCGAACGGCGGCACCATCTTCGAGACCAGCACCTGCCGCGACGGGCTGCAGGCCGCGCTCTCGGCCGCCCTCGCGGAGTCGGAGCCGGAGGTCTCGGAGGCGTGGCTGCTGCACGCCGGCGTGCCGGACCCGAACGGATGCGAGCCGGGCGAACCGATCCCGCTCTCGCGCCTGGTCGCCTCGATCCCCGCCAACCCCAACGTGTCGCTGAGGCTCACCGCGCCGCCCTTGCCCCACGCCGTGGTCAAGAAGCGGCTGGAGGCGTACTTCGCCGACCGGCTGTGGCCGGAGCTGCAGGGCAGGTTCGAGTCGTTCCGCTTCGTGAACTTCGAGGGAACGACCGTGTCGGCCGAGCGCACCGGAGAGGAGACCGGAGGCTGGCGAGTGGAGCTGCGCGCGCCCGACCGCGCTGCCTTCGTGTTCGTGCGCGGCAGCCGCACCGAATCCGGCATCTGGAGGATGATCCTGGACGCCGACGACGAGGGCGACTTCCAGGAGCTCCTTCCCCGCGCGCGGACGATGTTCGACACCGTCTCGCTGGGCTGAGCGGTCAGGCCTCGGACTGGCGCTTGGGCGCGAAGCTGGTCCCGCAGCCGCAGCGGCGGGAGGCGTTCGGGTTCTCGAACCGGAATCCTCCGCCGATCAGGTTGCCCGTGTATCGCAGCTCTGAGCCGCGCAGGTAGCGGGCGGACTTCGGGTCGCAGCGGAGCGGGATGCCCGACTGCTCGTCGGTCAGGTCGCCTTCCAGAGGCCGGGTGTCCAGACGCAGCACGTACTCCATGCCGGAGCAGCCGCCTCCCTTCACCCCCAGTCGGACGAAGACCCCCTCTCGACCGTCCTTGGCCAGGAGCCTGGAGAGGCGCTCCACGGCCTCGGGAGTCAAGCGGACGGGAAACTCAGCCGACACGGGCGTCCTCCCGCGCGGCGGAGGGCCGCGGCTGCAGCCGGATCAGAGGACGATCGT
>Ga0272446_1006250_pt1 | contig 12561 bp, 11 predicted proteins | sample YNPCB0061_FD_194587 | JGI IMG/M metagenome (GOLD analysis project Ga0272446, IMG submission 194587) | Hot spring microbial mat communities from Yellowstone National Park, WY, United States - YNP-CB-006-1 | ecosystem: Environmental > Aquatic > Thermal springs > Hot (42-90C) > Sediment | place... | reverse complement strand
CGCCGCGTGAGCCCCGACCGCTGAACGGGCACGACCCGGCCGGGCTGGAGCGCGCGCGCCGCCGGGCACGCATCGGCCGCCCGCCGGGGACCCGACACGCGAACCGACGACCGCGGCCGGCGGACGACCGCGGCCGGCGGACGACGGCGGCCGGCGGACGACTACGGCCGGCGGACGACCGAGACCGGCCCGCCCGCCCTGACCCGGTCGATCGCCTCGTTGGCCAGGGCATCCGCAGCTCGGTTCTCGGCCCGCGGGACGTGGACCGCGGTCCAGCGCCGGAACGTCGCCAGGTGGCGGCGGGCCTGGGCATGGAGCGGCTGGAGCTTCGCGTCCTTCACCCGCCAGCGACCATGGAGCTGCTCGACGATCAGCATCGAGTCGAGGAGCAGGTCGACTTCCTCCGCCCCGAGCTCGCGGGCGAGGGCGAGGGCACGAACCAGCCCGGTGTACTCGGCGACGTTGTTCGTCTGGACCCCGAGGTAGTCCGAGATCGAGGCGATCGGAGTTGCGTCCGGTCGCCAGGCGCCCGGCTGCGAGGCATCGATCAGGACCGCCCCGGCCGAGGCCGGCCCGGGATTGCCGCGCGCCGCGCCGTCGGTCCGGATGATCAGATGCCGCGGCCCGGAGCCGATGGCCGGGGCCGGCTCGTCCCAGAGCGCCTGCTGCCCGCCGGGAACCGCCCCGGGCTGCTCGCCCGGTCCGTCCGGCGCGCTCAGCCCTGCCGCTCCACGATCGCCGAGGAGACCTCGAGGATCGCTCGGGTGATGTTGATCCCGCGGGGGCAGGCGTCGACGCAGTTGAAGATCGTCCGGCACCGCCAGACCCCGTCCTTGTCGGCGAGGATCTCCAGGCGCTCCTCCGCCCCTTCGTCGCGCGAGTCGAAGATGAAGCGGTGGGCGTTGACGATCGCGGCCGGCCCGACGTAGCCGGGCTGGGCCCAGAACGAGGGGCAGGACGAGGTGCAGGCCCCGCACAGGATGCACTTCGTCGTGTCGTCAAAGCGCGCCCGCTCGGCCTGGCTCTGCAGCCGCTCCCGGGCCGGGGGCGGGGTTTCGGTCACCAGGAACGGATTGACGCTCCGGTACTTGGCGAAGAACCCGTCCATGTCGACGACGAGGTCCTTGACCACCGGCAGGCCCGGCAGGGGCGCGACGGTGATCCGCCGCCCGAGCTGCTCGACGCGGATCTTGCACGCCAGCCGGTTCCGCCCGTTGATCAGCATCGCGTCGGATCCGCACACCCCGTGGGCGCACGAACGACGGAAGGTGAGCGTCCCGTCCTGCTCGTACTTCACCTTGTGAAGAAGATCGAGAACCCGGTCCATCGGCTCCGACTGGACGGTGTAGCCCTCCCAGTGCGGTGCCGGATCGCGCTCGGGATCGAAGCGGAGAATGCGCACATCGACCTGCATCGTCGGCCCCGGCACCTCAGTACGTCCTCGGCTTCGGCTCGAAGCGGGTGATCGTCACCGGCTTGTAGCGAAGCGTCGGCCCACCCTCGCCCCGGAAGGCGAGGCTGTGGGCAAGGAAGTTGACGTCGTCGCGTTCGGGGTAGTCCTCCCGGTAGTGGGCACCCCGGCTCTCCGTGCGGGCGAGCGCGGCGGCCACGGTCGTCTCGGCGCAGTCGAGCAGGTAGCCAAGCTCGCGGGCCTCGAGCAGGTCCGTGTTGAACGTCCGGCCCCGGTCCTCGACCGCCACCCGGGCGTACCGCTCGCGCAGGCCGCGCACCGTCGCCCTCGCCTCGCCGAGGAGCGTCGCGTCCCGGAAGACCCCGACCTTGTCCATCATCACCTCGGCCAGGGCGCGCCGGATCTCCACCGGACGCTCGCCGCTCGAACGCCCGGCGATCGCGGCCAGCTCGGCGCGCACCGGCTCGTCGGCATCGGCGGCCAGGTCGGGCATCCCGACGCCCTTCACGTCGAGGGCCATCTGGCGGCCGGCCCGCCGGCCGAAGACGAGGAGGTCGACGAGCGAGTTCGTCCCGAGCCGGTTCGCGCCGTGGACGCTGACGCTGGCGCACTCGCCCGCGGCGTACAGCCCCGGCACGACCGTCTTGTGCTCGTCGCGCAGAACCCTGGTCAGGACGTCGGTCGGGATGCCGCCCATCGCGTAGTGGGCGGTCGGCTGGACCGGCACCGGTTCGCTGATCGGCTCGATCCCCTGGTAGACGCGGACGAAGTCGGTGATGTCGGGCAGCTTCTCCTCGATCACCTTGCGTCCGAGGTGGCGCAGGTCGAGGTAGACGTAGTCCTTGCCCTCGATCCCGCGCCCGGCCCGGATCTCGAGGTAGATCGCCCGCGAGACCATGTCGCGCGGGGCGAGCTCCATCAGGCGCGGGGCGTAACGCTCCATGAACCGTTCGCCCCGGTCGTTGATCAGGTAGCCGCCCTCGCCCCGGGCTGCCTCCGAGAGAAGAATCCCGATCCCGACAATCCCGGTCGGGTGGAACTGGTAGAACTCCATGTCCTGGACGGGGATCCCGTGGCGATAGCACAGGGCGACCCCGTCGCCGGTGAGCGAGTGCGCATTCGAGGTGATCCGGAACATCCGGCCGAAGCCACCGGTCGCGAGCAGGACCGCCTTCGAGCGGAAGGTGTGGATCTCCCCGTCGGCGATCCGGTAGGCGACGACGCCGGCCGCCCGCCCCCCGTCACCCCCGTCGCCGCCCTCGAACAGCAGGTCGACGACGTGGTACTCGTCGTAGAACGTGACCCCGGCCTTGACGCACTGCTGGTAGAGCGTCTGGAGGATCATGTGGCCGGTCCGGTCGGCGGCGAAGCAGGCCCGCTTCACCGGCCCCTCCCCGAAGTTCCGGGTGTGGCCGCCGAACCGGCGCTGGTCGATTTTGCCCTCCGGGGTCCGGTTGAACGGCAGCCCCATGTGCTCGAGCTCGATCACGGTCTCGATCGCCTCGCGGGCGAGGACCTCGGCGGCGTCCTGGTCGACGAGGTAGTCGCCGCCCTTGACCGTGTCGAACATGTGCCACTCCCAGTGGTCCTCCTCGTGGTTGCCGAGGGCGGCACAGACGCCGCCCTGGGCGGCACCGGTGTGGGAGCGGGTCGGGTAGAGCTTCGTCAGGACGGCCGCGTCGACTCCGGCCCGGGCGAGCTCGAGCGCCGCCCACAGGCCGGCCCCGCCGGCACCGACGATCAGCGCATCGTGGTCGATCCTCATCGTCGGCTACCCCTTCGTCCCGGGCAGGGGCATGGTCATGACGACCGTCGTGCCGGCCACGAACAGGAGCGCGGCGAGGAGGTAGAGACCCATCAGCAGGGCCGTCCGCCGGCGACCCTTGACGTAATCGCCGATCACCGTCCGGACGCCCATGAAGCTGTGGAAGAGGACCATCTGGAGCAGGGTCCAGTCGAAGGCACGCCAGAAGATGCTGTTCCAGCGGTGCTCGGCGATCCATGTCGCCGACTGGTTGGCCGGATCGAACAGCAGGTGCAGGATCAGGAAGTGGCCGAGGGCGAGGACGAACAGGGCCAGGCCGGTCAGGCGCATCAGGTACCAGATCGCCAGCTCGAAGCCGCCTGCGCCGGGGCGGGGTCGACCGACTCGCGAGTAGAGGCTCATCCCGGTCCTCTCAGCTGAAGAACTGGGGCAGCCCGAACGCGGGCGCCATGATCTGGTAGGCAACGGGCAGCCCGACGAGCGCGAAGATCACCCAGCTGGCGTACCACAGCTGCCGGTGGTAGATCGTCATCGCCGGCCAGAAGTCCATGATGATGATCCGCAGGCCGTTCAGGGCGTGGTACAGGAGGGCCGCCCCGAGGAGGACCTCCATGACCCGACCCGGCAGGCTGGCGTAGATCCGGAGGATCTCGTTGTATGCGTCCGGGTTGCCGCCGACGAGATAGATATCGACGACGTGGAGGACGACGAACGCCCAGATCGCGACGCCGGAGATGCGATGGAACGCCCAGGCGAGCATCCCCTCGCTTCCTCGATACCGGAGCAGCATGCGACCTCCGCAGCGAACGTTTGTGCCTGCCCGGATGCCCCGGTCAGGCGATGGTTGCCGGCTGACCGGTCAGGCGGGCGATGATGGCGTCGGCCATCTCGCTCGTCCCGGCCGACCCGCCCAGGTCGTAGGTCACCGCGCGACCCTCGGCGATGACATCGATCACGGCCTGCTCGACCCGTTCCGCAGCCTCGATCTCGCCGAGGTGGCGGAGCATCAGGACACCCGACAGGAGGAGAGCGGTCGGGTTCGCCTTGTTCTGGCCGGCGTACTTGGGGGCCGAGCCGTGGACCGCCTCGAAGACGGCTGCCTCGGTCCCGATGTTCGCGCCCGGCGCGACCCCGAGGCCGCCGACGAGGCCGGCGGCGAGGTCGCTGATGATGTCGCCGTACAGGTTCGGGAGGACGAGGACGTCGTACAGCTCGGGCTTCTGGACGAGCTGCATGCACATGTTGTCGACGATCCGGTCCTCGAACTCGATCCGGCCGGCGTAGTCGGCGGCGACCGTCCGGCAGCTCTCGAGGAACAGGCCGTCGGTCAGCTTCATGATGTTCGCCTTGTGGACCGCGGTCACCTTGTGCCGCCGGTTCGCGACCGCGTACTCGAAGGCGAAGCGGGCGATCCGCTCGGAGGCAGCCCGGGTGATGATCTTGATGCTCTCGGCCGCGTCCGGACCGACCATGTGCTCGATCCCGGCGTACAGGTCCTCGGTGTTCTCGCGCACGATCACCAGGTCGACCCCCTGGTAGCGGCTCTCGATCCCCGGGATCGAGCGGGCCGGGCGGAGGTTGGCGTACAACCCGAGCGCCTGGCGCAGGGCGACGTTGACCGACCGGAAGCCCGCCCCGACCGGGGTCGTGATCGGGCCCTTGATCGCCACCCGGTTGCGCCGGATCGACTCGATCACGTGATCCGGGAGCGGCGTCCCGTAGCGGGCCATGACCGCCTCGCCGGCGTCGACGAGCTCCCACTCGAATGCGACCCCCGAGGCGTCGAGGACGCGTCGGGTTGCCTCCGCCAGCTCCGGTCCGATGCCGTCGCCGGGGATCAGGGTGACACGGTGGGCCATGGCCGCCATTCTACGCCCGACGTCCGGACCGCTGCCGGGCGGTTTGGCCCGACCTGGGAGGCGGTTCGGCCCACGCCCGGGCCGGTCGGTCCAGCCGGCCCGAGGTACCGGGCGGCGAGCCCGAGGCGCGGCCGCGGCGAGCCCGAGGTACCCCGCGGCGAGCCCGAGGCGCGGCCGTCCCCGATGGCCGGGCAGGGAGAGGCGGTCTCGGGTACCATCGGTCGCGATCCCGGTGGGCCAGTCAGCCCGGCCGACGTCCCGACCCCTCGGGACTGCCGCCATCCGAACCCCGCGGCCCGGCAGGCGTGCCCGGCCGGATCCAGCCAGGGACCCGGCCCGATCGGCAGCACCGTGCACGGTCCGTCGGGGCGCCACTCGCGAGGAGCCAGCAGCGCGTGAAGATCCAGGAAGCCGACGCCAAGTCCCTCCTCCTGGCCCAGGGACTGCCCGTTCCGGAATGGTCGGTCGCCAGGACCCCCGCCGAGGCCCGTGCCGCCGCCGAGCGCTTCTTCGCCGCCGGGGCCGGGAGCGTCGTGATCAAGGCCCAGGTCCTCGTCGGCGGGCGGGGCAAGGCCGGCGGAGTCAAGCTCGCCTCGACCCCGGCCGAGGCCGAGGCCGTCGCGGAACGGATCCTCGGGATGTCGATCAAGGGGATCCCGGTCCGCAAGGTTCTCGTCGCCACGGCCGCGGTGATCGTCAAGGAGTACTACCTCGGGGCGATCATCGACCGGGCCAGCCGGCGGATCGTGGTCATGGCCTCGGCCGAGGGCGGGGTCGAGATCGAGGAGGTCGCCCGGGCGAACCCCGAGGCGATCCACCGGGTGAGCGCCCATCCGCTCCTCGGCCTGTTCGACTACCAGGCCCGCGAGCTCGCCTTCGGGGTCGGTCTCGGGCCCCACCTGAAGAGCTTCGTCCGGATTGCCAAGGGGCTGGTGGCAACGATGAAGGCGAACGACGCCGACCTGGTCGAGGTGAACCCGCTGGCGATCGTGCGCGAGACCGGCCCGGAGGGACCGGTCGAACGGCTCGCCTGCCTCGATGCCAAGATCACCCTCGACGACTCCGCCCTCGTCCGCCACCCCGGACTCGAGGAGCTGCGCGACCTCGACGAGGAGGATCCGGCCGATGCCGAGGCACGCCACCACGACATCAGCTTCATCCACCTCGACGGCTCCATCGGCTGCATGGTCAACGGGGCCGGCCTGGCGATGACCACGATGGACCTCGTCAAGCGCGCCGGCGGCGAACCGGCGAACTTCCTCGACATCGGCGGCGGGGCGAAGGCGGACCGGGTCGCGGCCGCGATGCGCCTGATCCTGGCTGACCCGAAGGTCGACGCGATCCTGGTCAACATCTTCGGCGGCATCACCCGGGGCGACGAGGTGGCCCGCGGCCTGATCGAGGCCCGGGCACGCCAGGCACGCGAGGTCCCGATGGTCGTCCGGATCGTGGGCACGAACGCCGAGGAGGCCGCCCAGCTGCTGCGCGAGGCGCACTTCGAGACGGCGGCCAGCCTCGACGAGGCGGCCGAGAAGGCGGTCGCGGCGGCCCGGGCGGTCGCGGCGGCCCGGGCCGCGGCTGGGGCAGCGGCGACGGCCACCGGAGGTGCGGCGTGAGCATCCTGATCGGTCGCCAGACGCGGCTCGTCGTCCAGGGGATCACCGGTCGCGAGGGCGAGTTCCACTCCCGCCAGATGCTCGACTACGGCACGAACGTCGTGGCCGGGGTGACGCCCGGCAAGGGCGGCCTGACCGCGCTCGACGGTCGCGTCCCGGTCTTCAACACCGTCGCCGAGGCGGTCCGCGAGACCGGCGCGAACACCTCGTGCATCTTCGTCCCGGCCGCCGGTGCCCCGGACGCCGTGCTCGAGGCGGTCGGGGCCGGGATCGCGACCGTCTTCTGCATCACCGAGGGGATTCCCGCCCTCGACATGCTCCCGACGGTCGAGGTCGTCCGCCAGGCGGGGGCCCGGCTGATCGGTCCGAACTGTCCCGGCGCGACGTCACCGGGACAGGCCAAGGTCGGGATCATCCCCGGCTCGATCCACCGCCAGGGGACGGTCGGGGTCGTCTCGCGCTCCGGGACGCTGACCTACGAGGCGGTCCAGGCGATGACCGACGCCGGGATCGGCCAGTCGACGTGCGTCGGGATCGGTGGTGACCCGATCATCGGCACGACCTTTCTCGACGTCCTCCAGCTGTTCGCCGCCGACCCGGAAACCGAGGCGATCGTCCTGATCGGCGAGATCGGCGGGTCGGCCGAGGAGGAGGCCGCCGCCTGGGCGGCGGAGCACCTCCGGGGCGTGCCGATGGCCGCCTTCATCGCCGGCCGCACGGCGCCCGAAGGCAAGCGGATGGGCCATGCCGGGGCGATCATCAGCGGCGGGCGGGGCACCGCGGCCGAGAAGGTGGCCGCCCTCGAGGCGGCCGGGATCCGGGTCGCGTCCTCGCCGACCGAGCTGCCCGCCCTCCTCCGCGAGGCCGGCTACCGGGGCTGAACCCCGATCAGCGCTCGGGGTAGCCGAGCGCCGCCCAGGCCGGCCCGCCGGGGGCCTCGATCAGCTCGACGAGAACGCCGTGGCAGGTCCGCGGGTGAAGGAACGCGACCGGGCCCTCGGCGCCCTTGCGCGGGGCGGTGTCGATCAGCTCGATCCCGTCGATCGCGAGCCGGGTGAGGGTCTCGGCGAGGTCGGCGACCTCGAAGCAGACATGGTGGAAGCCTTCGCCCTTGGCGGCGAGGAACCGGGCGACCCCGGTCGTCCGGTCGGTCGGTTCGACGAGCTCGATCTTCACCTCGCCGACCGGCAGGAAGGCGATCCTCACCCGGTCGGCCGGGATCGGCATCACCGTCTCGAGCTCGAGGCCGAGGGTGTCCCGGTAGAACGAGAGGGCCGGCTCGATCTCGCGCACGACGAGCGCGACGTGGTGGACCTTGCTGATCCGGTGGCGGAGCGCGGCCGGGAGACGGTCGGTTCGATCAGGCATCGGGGCTCCTCCTCGAGCGGGGGGTCGGCGGCCGGCGGCCGGCGGCAACTCAGAGCGTGATCAGCTCGCGGTGCTCGCCCCAGGCGGCGCGCAGCCGGTCGCTGATCTCGCCCACGGTCGCATACGCCCGGACCGCCTCGATGATCGCCGGCAGGAGGTTCGCCTCGCCGCGGGCCTCGTCCTCGAGGCGGCGGAGCGCCGCCGCCCAGGCCGCCGGATCGCGCTCGGCCCGGACCCGGCGGACCCCCTCGACCTGGCGGCGCTCGGCCTCCGGGTCGATCCGCTGGATCGGCGGGGTCGCATGGCCCTCGTCGCGGAAGCGGTTCACGCCGACCACGATCTGGTCGCCCCGTTCGATCGCCTGCTGGACGCGATAGGCCGACTCCTGGATCTGGCGCTGCTGGAAGCCGGCCGCGAGGGCCGCCAGCGTCCCGCCGATCGCCTCGATCTGGTCGAGATACGCTTGGGCCGCCGCCTCGAGCTCGCTGGTCAGGGTCTCCACGTAGTACGACCCGGCGAGCGGATCGGGCGTCTCGGTCACGCCCGACTCGTAGGCCAGGATCTGCTGGGTCCGCAGGGCGAGCCGGGCGGACTCCTCGGTCGGGAGGGCGAGCGCCTCGTCGCGCGAGTTCGTATGCAGGCTCTGGGCCCCGCCGAGCACCGCCGCGAGCGCCTGGACGGTCGTGCGCACGACGTTGTTGTCGATCGACTGGGCGGTCAGCGACGAGCCGGCCGTCTGGACGTGGAACCGGCACATCATCGAACGGATGTTCGAGGCACCGAACCGCTCCCGCATGATCCGGGCCCACATCCGGCGGGCCGCCCGGAACTTCGCGACCTCCTCGAACAGGTCGCTCCAGGCGGCGAAGAAGAACGACAGCCGGCCGGCGAACTCGTCGACGTCGAGCCCGCGGGCGAGCGCCGCCTCGACGTAGGCGATCGCGTCGGCAAGGGTGAAGGCGAGCTCCTGGGCCGCCGTCGCGCCCGCCTCGCGCATGTGGTAGCCGCTGATGCTGATCGTGTTCCAGCGCGGCAGCTCCCGGGCGCAGAACTCGAACACGTCGGTCACCAGGCGCATCGACGGGCCGGGCGGATAGATGTACGTGCCGCGGGCGATGTACTCCTTGAGGATGTCGTTCTGGGTCGTCCCGCTGACCCGGGCCCGGGGGACGCCCTGGCGCTCGGCGGCCACGACATACAGGGCGAGCAGGATCGGGGCGGTCGCGTTGATCGTCATCGAGGTGCTCACCTCGCCGAGCGGGATCCCCTCGAACAGGGTCTCCATGTCGGCCAGCGAGCTGATCGGAACCCCGACCCGGCCAACCTCGCCCTCCGCTTCGGGGGCGTCGGAGTCGTAGCCCATCTGGGTCGGCAGGTCGAACGCGACCGAGAGGCCGGTCTGACCCTGCTCGAGCAGGTAGCGGAAGCGCCGGTTCGTCTCGGCCGCGGTGGCGAAGCCGGCGTACTGGCGCATCGTCCAGAACCGGCTCCGGTACATCGTCGCCTGGACGCCCCTCGTGAACGGGTACTCGCCCGGCCGCCCGAGATCGCGGTCCTCGTCGAGAGCGGCCGTATCGGCCGGGGTATAGAGGTCCCGGATCTCGATCCCGGAGGTCGTCTCGAACCGCTCCCGGCGCTCCGGCGCCGAGCTCAGGGCGGCTGCCCGGGTCGTCGCCCGCCAGCGCTCCCGGCCTGGATCAGGACGCTCGGAGCTGCTCATCCGATGACCGCCAGGAGGTCGCCAAGCTCGACCGCCTGGCCGACCCCGACGAGGACCCGCTCGACCCTCCCATCGCGAGGGGCGCGGATCTCGTTCTGCATCTTCATCGCCTCGAGCACGAGCAGCTGCTGGCCGGCCTGGACGACGTCGCCGACCGAGACCAGGACGGCGACGATCCGGCCCGGGATGATCGACCGGATCTCGAGGGGGCCGCCGTGTCCGGCCGCTTCCCTCCCCCGCCGGGCACGCTCGCGGAGGATCGCCCGGCGCTCGGGCTCGAGCTCGAGCTCGAACCGCCAGCCGTCGACCACGACCTCGCGCACGGCGGCGCCACGGTCCGGCTGCGCGCGGGCCGGGCCGAGCAGGACCCGGGACCGTTCCGCCTCCCGCCCCGTGCTCCGAACAAGGACGACGCGTTGCTCATCGAGCCAGTCGAGGCGGGCGACGACGGGCCGGCCGTCGACGAGGACGGCGGCGGCCGGCGCCGAGTCGGTCGCCCCGACCTGGGCCCCGGCCGGGGCAGGGCCAGGGCCTGCGACCGGATCGGCGCTCGGGTCGGGCGATGCCGAACCGTCCGGCGCCGGACCGGGTGCGGGCCCGACGACCACGACCGGATCGCCCTCGAGCCTCGAGGCCGGAGCGAGCGAGACACGCACGGCGCGCGGATCAGGCGCAACCGGGTCGGGCGGAGCCTGTCCGGCCGACGGTTCCCGAGCCGTCATGACCGCCACCCGGACGCTGCCGGTCGGCCCGCCAGGCGCCACGCCGAGCGGCCGTCGCGCCGTGCCCGGTCGAGCGAGCGCTCGTCGATCCCGCCCGCCGCCCGACCACCGGCGCCGGTCCCGGCCCCTCCGTCGGCTGCCTCCAGCCCGGCCGAACCGGGGGTACCGGCCAGCCCGGCCGAACCGGGGCCACCGGCCAGCTCCGCCAGCCCGGCCGCGAGGATCGCGACTTCGCGTGCCCGAGCGCGGTCGGTCAGCGGCTCCCAGTGGTCCTCGACCCAGCTCGTCGAGAGTTCCCCGGCCGCGAACGTCGCGTGGCCGACGGCGAACCGGTCGAACGGCAGCGTCGTCTGGATCCCCCCGATCTCGATCTCGTCGAGCGCCCTCCGGAGGCGGGCGATCGCCGCCGGCCGATCCGGGCCGTGAACGATCAGCTTCGCGATCAGCGGGTCGTACTCGGGCGGCACCCGCTCCCCTGCCTCGATCGCCGCGTCGACCCGGATCCCCGGTCCGGCGGGCAGCAGCCAGCGGGTCACCCGGCCGGGTGTCGGGGCGAACGCGCGCCCCGGATCCTCGGCCGACAGGCGCACCTCGATCGCGTGGCTGGTCGGTCTCGCCGCAGCCCGCGAGGCGGCGATCGCCCGCTCGGAGAGGGGCGCCCCGGCGGCGAGCCAGAACTGCTCGATCACGATGTCGATCCCTGCCACGAGCTCGGTGACCGGGTGTTCGACCTGCAGGCGCGTGTTCACCTCGAGGAACCAGAAGCGGCCGTCCGGGTCATACAGGAACTCGCACGTCGCGGCGTTCCGCAGGCCCGCCGCCCGGGCGACCGCGACGGCCAGGGCGTGGAGCTCGCGGCGCTGCTCCTCGGTCAGGCCCGGCGCCGGCGCCTCCTCGATCAGCTTCTGGTGGCGGCGCTGGATCGAGCAGTCGCGCTCGCCCAGGGCGACCACCTCGCCGCTCGCGTCTCCGAGCAGCTGGACCTCGATGTGGCGGGCGGGGAAGACGACCCGCTCGAGGTAGACCGACCCGTCGCCGAAGGCGGCGGCGGCTTCGCGCGAGCCCGACACGAGCGCTGCCGGCAGCTCGGCCGCCGACTCGACCCGGCGCATCCCCCGTCCCCCGCCTCCGGCGGCGGCCTTGACCAGGAGCGGGAAGCCGACGCGCTCGGCCTCGGCCAGGATCGCCGCCACCTGGTCCGGCCGGTCGACCGGCGCCGGCTCGAGCGTCCCGGGCACGACCGGCACACCGGCCGCAGCCGCCGCGCGGCGGGCAGCGAGCTTGTCGCCGAGGGCGGCGATCGCCGCCGGCGGCGGGCCGACGAAGACGAGCCCGGCGGCCTCGACGGCCTCGGCGAACGACGCCCGCTCGGCGAGGAACCCGTAGCCTGGATGGACCGCCTGTGCGCCGGTCGCGAGTGCGGCGGCGACGATCGCCTCGGCCCGCAGGTAGCTCTCGGCGGCGGGCGGGGGGCCGATCCGGACGGCAACGTCGGCCGCCCGGACGTGGGCCGCCCGGCGGTCGGCGTCGCTGTAGACCGCCACGGCTTCCATGCCCAGCTCGTGGCAGGCGCGAATGATCCGCAGCGCAATCTCGCCCCGGTTGGCGACGAGGACGCGCTCGAAGGGTCGTCTTTGCGCAAAGACGGGCCCGGAGCCTCGCCCCAGGCTCGCGGCCGCAGCCGACCCGGGCGGTGCCCCGACAGGCGCGCGCTCAGAGCGGGATGTTGCCATGCTTCCGGGGCGGGTTCGTCTGGCGCTTGTCACGAAGCATCTCCAGGGCGCGGATCAGGCGGGGGCGTGTCTCCGAGGGCAGGATGACATCGTCGATGTAGCCTCGCCCGGCGGCGATGTACGGGTTGTTGAACTGGGCCTCGTACTCGGCCACCAGGCGAGCCCGCTCCGCGGCCGGGTCGGCAGCAGCCGCGATCTGCTCGCGGAAGATGATGTTGACCGCGCCTTCGGCGCCCATGACCGCGATCTCGGCTGTCGGCCAGGCGAAGTTCATGTCACCCCGGACGTGCTTGCTGCTCATGACGTCGTAGGCGCCGCCGTACGCCTTGCGCGTGATCACGGTCAGCTTCGGCACGGTCGCCTCGCA
>Ga0272446_1006249_pt1 | contig 12564 bp, 4 predicted proteins | sample YNPCB0061_FD_194587 | JGI IMG/M metagenome (GOLD analysis project Ga0272446, IMG submission 194587) | Hot spring microbial mat communities from Yellowstone National Park, WY, United States - YNP-CB-006-1 | ecosystem: Environmental > Aquatic > Thermal springs > Hot (42-90C) > Sediment | place... | reverse complement strand
ACAACAACGGTATAACTGGTACGAGCGGCAATATAACAACCAAAGCGGGTGCAGGGAGTAAATACACGGTAACAAGCAGTGATAATAATCCAGTAGCTGGAAGTGCGGTAACGATAACAGCACAATTGAAAGATCAATATGATAATAACATAAGCACAAGCGGTAAAATAGTAACATGGACTTCTACTAATGGCGGAACGTTTGCATCTCCAACAAGCACAACCAATACAAGTGGTTTAGCAACTGTTTCATTTACAACTAGTGCTACGGTAGGTACTGTTCATAAAGTTACCGGAACGGATGGCGACGGACTAACTGGGAGTACAGATCCAGATGTAACAACAACAGCCGGTCCTCCAACAAAATATATTATCACATCCGGTAATTACAATCCTACAGTTGGGACGGGTGTTACAATTACAGCACAACTTGCCGATGTTGCTAACAATCCTATCAAAACTGCAGGTAAAATAATAACGTGGAGTAAGACCGGATCAGGCGGTGCGTTTAGTACTGCTACATCAACCACAGATGCAAATGGAATAGCAACCGTTACATTTACCGTAAGTCAAACAGCAGGAACAATCCACACGGTAACAGCTACAGACAACAACGGTATAACTGGTACGAGCGGCAATATAACAACCAAAGCGGGTGCAGGGAGTAAATACACGGTAACAAGCAGTGATAATAATCCAGTAGCTGGAAGTGCGGTAACGATAACAGCACAATTATCTGATCAATACGGAAATGCTATTGCTACACAAGGCAAAATAGTTACCTGGGCAACTACAAACGGAACATTGAGCAGTGCAACAAGCACAACAAATTCAAACGGTTTAGCAACGGTTCAGCTTACCACAGTAAATGTAGAGAATACTTCACACAGAGTAACTGCTACTGATAATTCTGGATTTACGGGCACTTCCGAAGAAATGATTACTACAGCAATTTTACCGCCTCAGCTTATATCTCCGGAAAACGGAAGGACTAAATTGGAACTTTCCTTAACTTTTTCATGGCAGGAAGTTGCTGGCGCTGAGGGCTATCAATTACAGGTTGCCACAGATAATAATTTTACGAATATCATCTCAGATGCAAGTGATTTAACAACTACTTCCAAAACAATTTCAGGATTTTCAAACAAGACCGATTATTATTGGAGGGTAAGAAGTAAAAAAGGAACTGGCAGAAGTGGCTGGTCGGATGTTTGGCGGTTCACTACTATTGCAAAACTGCCTGGTGCTATTGTTCTTTATTCTCCGCAAAATGGCGCAGTTAATCAACCTATAAATCTAAATCTTGACTGGTTTGATGATCCTAATGTAGATGGTTTTGCAAATCCTACTGTTGACAATTATAAATTACAAATAGCTGAGAAAAATGATTTTAATCCGGTGATCAAAGAACTAAAAATTATTTATTCCTCTCAAGCACAGGTATCAGGTTTAAAGTACAGTACTAAATACTACTGGCGCGTAAATGCAACAAATGAAGCTGGTACAGGCAGCTTTAGCATTGTTTGGAGCTTTACTACAAAAGATACTTTAATCGCTCCTAGTAATCTAAGCGGTACACCGGATACCCTTTTAAGCGTTAAGCTGACTTGGCAAGATAACTCTACTAATGAAAAGGGGTTTAAGATCGAACGAAAAGGACCTGGTCAAACTAGCTTCACACCAATAGCGCAAGTTGCTGCCGATACCGTAAAATATACTGATAATAATTTAGAGCAGGGCAAAGAATACAAATACCGAGTGAAAGCTTTTAATGATAATGCTGAATCAGATTACTCCAACGAAGAAACAGTCGTCATGCCGATCCTTTCGATTAAACCGCCAACAAATTTATCCTTAAAACCAAATTCCGATGGGTCAATCGATTTATCCTGGAAAGACAATTCAAACAATGAAGAAGGGTTTAACATTGAAAGAGAAGGGGATGGTTCTTCTCTATCAATTGTTAAGTCTGAAATAAAAATGATTACTTCTTCTTGGGTGAAAATTGCCAACGTTCCGGCTAATTCAACGCAGTATAAAGATAATACCTCAAAGTTAGGTGTTAAATATAATTATCGTGTTTCAGCATTTAGTAAGGAAGGAGTTTCAGCGCCTGCTGTTGCGCCAAAACCAATTGTAGTACTCAACGCTCCTACTGCATTCAAGTCAATTTTGGAGAATAATTCTTCCGCAAAATTAACATGGAATGATAATTCAGATAACGAAAAAGGATTTGTCGTTTTACGTGCTGATAAACCCATATTGGAATTCAAACAAATCGGTTCTACCTCTGCGAATATGGTAACTTATTTGGATGCTTCAATTCTTGACGGGAAAAAATATTTTTATCAAGTTTATGCATTTAATAATACTTATGGAATCTCTGCAACAACTAATACTGATTCTGTTTTCTTGCCGATGAAAGCGCCGACAAACGGAAGTTCGGTTCAGCTTATTAATCAAAATAAAATTAAGCTTACCTGGAATGACAATTCGAAAAGCGAGATTGGATACGTAATTGAACGAAAAGAAGCATTGGAAAATGACTTTAAAGAAATAACTAAAGTTGGTGAAAATGTAGAAACCTATACAGATGAAACTGTTTTGAATAAAAAAACTTATGCGTATAAAATTCGCGGGTATAATGATGAAACAAATTCAGACTACTTGTTAATTACCAGTGTACTAGTTGGTGTGGAAGATGAGAAGCAAATCCCAACTGAATTTGTTGTTTACCAAAATTATCCTAATCCGTTTAATCCGAGTACGGTTATCAGTTATCAGTTGCCGGTTGTCGGAAAGGTAACGCTAAAAGTTTATGATATGCTTGGAAGAGAAGTTGCTACGCTTGTTGACGAGGTTAAAGAAGCCGGTGTTTATAAAGTTAAATGGAATGCAAGTATTTTAAGCAGTGGTGTATACATCTACCGGTTAACAGCCGGTGCGTACAACTCCGCCAAGAAACTGATGTTATTAAAGTAAAAACATAACCGGGAAAGAAAAATAAATTAGGAGGAGTTAATATGTCTCCTCGAAAAGTAAATGTAAAGGAGAAGCAACAGCGATGAAGAAGCTAACTATAATGACATTACTGCTGTTTGTCAGCAGAGTAGTTTACTCGCAAAGCGACTTGCCCAACGTGCCGCTAAAGGGAAAAGCAAACACATCAACTGAAGAAGTAATAAAACTTGATCCTCGAATGAGCGCGTTTGATTTTGTACCGGGACAAATCCTTGCAAAGTTTAAAGATGATACTCCTGTTAGACTTGGAAAAACTTCTACCGGAAAAGTTGTTGTCGGTATCGAGTCGGTGGATCAAGTCTTATCAAAGTATCAGCTTAGAAAAGCAGAAAGACTCTTCCCGAACGAACAGAGAATATTAAATAAACGGCTTTTCAAAACATATAACGGTAACGAGATTGAAGAATCATCGCTGCATAATATTTACAAATTTGAATTTGATTCTACCACAAATGTAATGGGTATAATTGAAGAGCTTAAACAAAACACAAATGTAATCTACGCAGAGCCGAATTACATTCTATCGATAGTCGATAGTAAGCCCGTCTCGCCGGAATTAACAGAAAAAGAGATGCTTGAGTGGCTTAAAAACAATCATTCAATCATGCAGCTAAACAATAAAACAGAAACGGTAAGTTCTTTACCAACTGAAACTGTTCCTAATGATCCACTTTATAGCCAACAATGGTATATAAATGAAGTTGAGGCTGATTCTGTTTGGAAACAAACAACTGGCGATACAACCCAAGTAATAGCCATACTTGATACCGGAGTGGATTGGCTTCACCCGGATCTAAAAAATAAAATATGGATAAACAAAGATGAGATACCGGATAACGGAATTGATGACGACCATGACGGATATGTTGATGACATAAGAGGATGGGATTGGATAAATAACGACAATAATCCAACTGATGATAACAGTCACGGTACGCACGTAGCCGGTATTGCCGCAGCGGAAACTAACAATGGAATAGGAATAGCCGGAGTAAACTGGAAGGCGAAGATAATGGCGTTGAAAGTTTTTCAAAGTTCGGGACGAGGAGACGCGGCGACAATTACTCAAGGAATAAATTACGCGGCAACGCACGGCGCAACAGTAATTAATATGAGCTTCGGAAGTTACACCAGAAGTTTAACTATGGAAGCGGCTCTTGCTAATGCTTATTCAACTTGTGTACTGGTTGCAGCGGCAGGGAATGATGGATTGGGAATTGGTCCACCAACAGTTTTACGTCCTTTGGATAAACCTTTTTTCCCAGCGGCTTTAAGTTATGTTTTAGGGACAGAAGTTCCAGTTGATTTTTCCAACTTTGATCAAGATGGACCGGTGTTTAGTAAATATTCTGATTTATGGAACTACGAACTGAAAGCACCTGGGACAAATATTATTAGCACTATCCCAAACGGCGGTTACCGTATTTATCAGGGCACCTCTATGGCTGCACCAATCATTTCAGGGGGAGTTGCTCTATATAGAGAAGTACATCCGGCAGATTCTCAAGAATTAATGTGGGGAAATTTAATTAACTCTATTAGTGGTAATGTAAAACTGAATGCAGCTATCAACTCAAATCCTCAACCTAAATTATGGTTTGTATCCAATTCGATTGTAGATACTTTAGATGGAGATAAAGACGGACAAGTAGATGCCGGAGAAACAATCGATTTGTGGTTTATGTTGAGAAATACATGGGGAACAGCTAATAAGGTTAAAATTAAACTAAGATTTGGCGAGTTTGAAGATCATTCAGTCGCTACAATTTTAAGAGATACAGTAACAATTGGGAGTATGAGCAGTTATGCAAAAAGATCCAATGAGACAAAACCTTTTAGAGTAAAAATCAATCCATCGATTGCAAATAATAGAGATATTGTTTTTCAAGCCCTTAGTTGGAATGATGGGATACCAGATACAACCTATCAGAAAATTACATTAACAGCATTTAATGGAACGGAACTCTCCGGTGTTATGGATTCCACTTTGGTGTTAACACCAAATCGGCTATGGTTAGTTAATAATAGTTTTAGAGTTGGTTCGAATGGAAGATTGATATTAAAACCAGGAGTAGTTCTTAATTTGAATTCAAGTGTGGATAATAAAGGTGTTATTGAGGCAATAGGTAAAAAAGATTCTCTTATTCAGATTAAAGGACCAGCTACTATAACTGGAAATGGAGTATTTAATTTTAAGTATGTGCGAATGAGTGATATAAATGGTTCTATTGGATCTTTGGGTGCAGGAAATTTTAAGCTGGAAAATGGTATTGTCGAAAATATTGATGCTAGAAACACTGGGTTCGGTAGTGGTTTCGGAATGTTTTTAAATTCTAATATTTCTATAAAGAACTCGATCATTAGGAACTGTTATTTCAGGGCGATCTATTCATATTCAGTTCAGCTAGAATTTATAAAGAATATTTTTCATAATAATTTTATAAATAATCCATTCGGGGTTACGTTACAAGATGGATCTTATCAAATTAAGTATAATGTTTTCAACAAAATGATTGATTATTTCAAACAATATGGGAGTGTAAGTAAACTAATTTACGATATAAATGATCGCTTTTCCGGTATAGGTTACAACTCATTTCTCAATTTTGACAATAGTGTTTTTGTTATAAAGCCTCAAACAAATGGGGACATTATAAATTTTACAAGCCAATATTGGGGCACTAGTAATACGAAAAAAATAAAAGGAATGATCTACGACTTTTTTAAAAATTCATCACTCCCAATGATCAATTATTCACCAATATTATCTTCTCCTTCAGATTCTAGTCACGGTATCGTTTGGAAAGTTTTAGTAAATGGTAAAGATGCCCAAGATGAAGTAGTAGACCCGTTAGGTGTAGCCACGCACCGTTTTGATGTTTACTTCAACCGCGCAATGGATAAAAACTATCCACCTCAAATAACGTTTGGCGTAAGAGAACCATACACACAGCAATCGGTTGCATTAAATGGCAGTTGGAGCGCAGACGGAAAGATATACACGGCATATAAAAAAGTAGAACTTTATACTGGAGACGGTATAAACCGAGTAAGGGTAACCGGAGCTCGTGACCTTGAAGATTTTGAAATACCGGTTGAAGATATGAGGTTCGAGTTTTTGATAGATGCAGCGGGAAGCGCTTCAACAGATTTTCTTGCAACTGCTGGAATAGGAAAAGTAAATTTAGAATGGCCGGCACCTTCAGAACTACCAACGCTTCTTGGTTATAACATTTACCGCTTTACAAATCTAACCGATACAACATTCACAGATCCAGTACAGATAAACGATCAGCTTGTAACAGATACAACGTATATAGACTATAAAGTAGAACCACACAAAAAGTATTACTACAAATACAAAGTTGTAAGAACAGATTTTACAGAATCAGACTATTCAAAAGTAGTAAACGCAACTGTATTAACAGCTGCAAAGGGTGATGCCAACGGAGACTTGACAATTACGGTACAAGATATCGTAAGCTTAGTTGCGTATATCCTAAACCAAAATCCACAACCGTTCTTAGCAGAAGCAGCAGATGTAAACTCAGACGGTAAAGTAGATATCTTGGATATAGTAGGGATAATCAACAAGATAATGAATCCGGGACCGGGGAAGATAATTGCAGCAAAACCAAAAGTGCGGTTTGATAAGGAAGGAGTATATGTAGAGAATGGAGAAGGAGTAGCCGGAATAGAGATTAAGATAGTAGGCGAAGGAATAGAGAAAGCACAAGTGATAAGCGGAGAGATGGCAAAGGGAATGGAGTTAGCTTACAAGATGAACAAGGATACACTTACGGTGTTGATGTTCAGCTTTAAGAATGAGACAATGCAAGGCAACGGAGGATTACTTTTAAAACTAAGCGAAGGAAAGATAAAGAAGCTGTACAATATGAAAGCAAGTGATATGAGAGGCAACGAAGTAGAAATAGAATACAGCAAGGATGATCTAGTGATACCGTCAGGATTTGTATTGTACCAGAATTATCCAAATCCGTTTAACCCTACAACAACAATAAAGTATGGTTTGCCGGAGAAGAGAAATGTTGAGGTAATTATATACAATATCCTGGGACAAAAAATAAAGATGTGGAGCTTGTCAGATCAAAGTGCGGGTTATCATGAGTTGCTATGGAATAGTACAAACGATAATAATCAAATAGTATCAAGCGGAGTTTATATTTACCAGATCAGAGCTGGTAACTATATCAACCAAAAGAAAATGTTGTTGATAAAATAATGATGAATGGAGTGGGAGACAAATAAATGAAAAAATTATTAATTGGTTTTTATCTGATTTTGGTAACCTCCATTTATGCTCAGAATACTATTAGCATTCCGAATTTTTCGGGCAATGCTAAAAGTGAAGTCGAAATTGAAATCCAGATAAATAATGCAGATACTTTTGTGGCATTCCAATTAGATATTTTATTACCGGGACAGGTGAAGTACAAAACCGATTCTGCTGTTCTGACAAACAGAAAAGATGATCACAGTATCTCTGCGACTATAATAAATACTAATACGCTTCGAGTGATTGCATACTCACTTTCACAAAAATTATTTTTAGGTAATTCCGGAACTGTTGCAAAATTCACTCTAACGTTGGGAAGCATTCCCGGTATATATCCTTTGCAGATTAGTAATGCAATTATCAGCTCAAGTACCTCAAGTAATATCCTAACAAATTCCGTAGTTGGTAATCTGACTATCTTAGCTCCGGAGGTCAACAGCAGTACAACTACTTTGGATTTCGGCAGAGTTCCCCTGTTAAATGATCCGACACTAACGGTAACCGTCTCAAACGATGGCAATGCAACTCTTTCGGTAAGCAGAGCTTATACAGATAATCGTTTTTTTGAAATCATTGGAGATACTGTTTTTAATGTCGCGGCTAATTCTTCCAAACAGATTACAGTTAAATTTAAATCAAGGACAAAAGGAATTTACAACAACAAACTCGTTTTCCTTTCCAACGATCCGGATGAACCGAAGTATGAGATAAATTTGAAGGCAGTAGCTTTTGCTGTGAATGAACTTCGCCAAAAAAGTTCTTCTGGCAGATCGGGTTATCCTGTTAGAATCAACTATAGTATCAATAACATGGAACCTTTCTACGGATTACAATTCGATTTAGTTTTGCCACCTGTACTTTCACTTTTATCAGATTCCTTGAAGCTGACATCGAGAAGTAAGGACCACAAAATCAACGCGGCTCAAATTTCTTCAAATAAAATTCGCGTTGTGGTTTACTCGCCAACAAACAAACCTTTTAGCGGAAACGATGGCGATTTGCTGTCGCTTGGTTTTCTATTAGTCGGTATAGGCGGTAATTATAATACAACTCTGGAAAATGTGATTATATCAGATTCAACTGCTACAAATGTGGTATCTGATTTTTATAATAGTTACGTAAATATTGTCTCTCCAAATATCATAACTGTATCTCAGTTAAACTTTGGTGAGTCCCCAATTAATAATTTTATTCAGAAGGACTTTTCTATTGAAAACAATGGGAATGATACTTTGATTATCAATTCACTCTCTTTAACAAATACGGTATTTAAAAACTTATCAACTTTTCCACAGCGCATTCCTCCTTCTCAAAACAAATCATTTGTAATGGAATTTGGAAGCGCTGCTAAGGGAAGCTTTACCGATAGAGCAATGGTTAGATCCAACGACCCGGATCAGGATCCGTTTTATATCAATCTGCAGGCTTCTTCTTATAATCCAAATTATATCATTGCGGCAGATACCACTGCAAATGTTAACGATACTTGTACAGTCTCAATAAAAGTAGATAATGTAGAACAGTTTGTTGCATTTCAGTTTGATCTGGAATACCCATCTAATTTCGAGTACATAAATAATTCTATTGTGTTAACTAATAGAAAAGCTGATCATTATGTTAGCGCTGGAATTATTTCAACCAACAAACTTAGAGTGTTTGCTTTTTCATTCTTACAAGTTTTCTTTTCCGGCAGTTCGGGAACCGTTGCAAAACTAAAATTTTTGGTTCGTAAACCTACCGGCTCTTATCCAATCAAATTATCCAATGCAATTCTTTCCAATGAACTTTCCCAAAATATTATTAAAACTTCACGAGATGGAACTGTACAAGTGCTAGCAGCTAAATTATCGCTAAATGTAAATATTGACTCAGGTTGGAATCTTGTTTCTGTCCCGGTAAATGCTTCTAACATGGATACAAAAATTTTATTCCCGGAATATGTGTCGAATACTTTTTGGTATAACAATGGTTATCAAGTCGTAACTAACTTGGAGATGAGCAAGGGTTATTGGATTAAATACAATCAAGCAAAATCAATAAATCTGTTCGGAACGGTATCAAGCAGTAGTAATATAGCAGTAAAATCTGGCTGGAACTTGATAGGCGTTTATCATGGTAGTGTTCAGACAAATCAAATTACTTCAAATCCTTCCGGCATAATCAGTTCGCAATTTTTTGGATTTAATAATGGGTACGTTGTTCCAACCGAATTGAAACCCGGCAAAGGATACTGGATAAAGGTAAATCAGGATGGTATCATTGAGCTAGGTAACACTGCAATCCCAAAATCAACTCTGGATTTTGCCGAACTGTCAAATGATTGGGGAAAAATTATTATCACTGATAACTTGGATAGGCGGGTAACACTTTATGTGTGTAAAAAATCTTCTGAATTAGAATTATTAGATCTGCCGCCGGTTCCCCCAGCCGGAATATTCGATGCGAGATTCGAAGGTGATAAACTTGGAATTCTTGATTCCGAGGAAGGGAAGAGTTTATATATCTACTCAGCACAATATCCAATTACAATTAAAACAGTTGGAACTAATTTACATATGAAAGATAATTTCGGCGGAAAGATTTTAGATAAAATTGTTCCACCCGGGTACCCAGTTGTTATAACAAATCCAAATGTAACTTCATTCGAAGTCCGGCAAGAAAATTTACCAACTGTGTTTGCATTATCCCAAAACTATCCCAATCCATTCAATCCAAGCACAACAATTCAATTCTCAATTTCTCATTCACAATTTGTTAATCTAAAAGTATACGATAATCTTGGAAGAGAAGTAGCCACTCTTGTTAACGAAGAAAAACTACCCGGTAATTACGAAGTAAAATTTGATGGAAGCAATTTACCAAGCGGAGTTTATTTCTATCGGTTACAAGCCGGAAATTTTTCTCAAACTAAGAAGCTATTACTGCTAAAATGAAATTGGAGAATAAGTATGGACTCCCAAAATAATTCCCGTTTCAAATCTTTGCTGGCTCTCGGCAAAACAATTTCAATCATTGGTTGGGTAATTGTTGGTTTTGCCGGTTTAACTATTTTTTCCAGTTTAACAAGCTGTGTTAGTAGTGACAGTTCTGCTAAAGCAATAGGATTGTTAAGTTTTCCGATCGGTTTGTTAACAGGTGCATTCGGTTATTTATTTGTTGCAATGGGACAAATGATTTCTTGTTTTGTTAGCATGGAAGACAATACACATAAGACTGTTGAACAATTGAGCGAACTGAAAAGCCAATTACCGAATTTTAATTCTAAATAATTTTAACAAAAGAGGCTGTCTCAAAATCAAAGATTTTGGGCAGCCTTTTTTTTATGTGTAAATGTTGGCTTATGTTGTTGCCAGCGAGAACTTTATTAAGTTATAAGCAATAGCGATAAGCCCGAATTCCGTTTTACGGGAGTGTAAAAAATTCTGTATAAATGGTTAAAGTAGAAAATGAGATAAATGCTGTTGAAGCAGTTCATCTTCAATTTAGAAAGTAACCAACGCAAGATGTATCCTGACTTTTGACGGTCAAGAGGGGTAAGATTGTAAGTTATTGATTTATAATGAATTAGGGATAAAAAAAGTTAAATTTACCGCACTAATTAATATGATTGTGCATGTTATCAATAAGAAGAGTAAAAACGAAATCGGGTTCAATAGCAATACAAGTCGTCGTATACGAAGGTCATAAAACGAAAATCATAAAACACATAGGGAGTGGTAAAAAAGAAGAAGAAATATCATTACTATATCAAAAGGCACAAGAGTTCATAAAAGAAGAATCTGGACAGATATCACTATTCCCTGAAGCAGAGCAAAAGATTTTATTTATAGAAGAAGGAGAATGTATAGGGGTTAGACACCAGTTTGCAAGGAAATTTTTAATGAGTTGTGCAAAAGAATGCGGAATATCAGATATTGATCAACTTTTGTTAGACTTATCAATAATGCGCTTACTTGAGCCAGCATCAAAACTAAGAACAATCAGGTTGTTATCAGATTATTTTGGAATTAACTATTCGTTACGCATTTATCGTAAGATTCCTAAATTGCTAGGACTAAAATCAGAGATTGAGAACAGAGCATACAAACTTGCTGTTAAGAAATTCAACGAGCAATTTTATTTTGTTTTATATGATGTTACCACACTATACTTTGAGACATTCAAATCAGATGAACTTCGTATAACTGGATTCTCAAAGGATAACAAACCACAACAGCCACAGATAGTAATTGGACTATTGGTAACTCATTCAGGATTTCCATTGTCGTATGAAGTTTTTCCAGGCAACACATTCGAAGGAAAAACAATGCTACCGATTATAGAAAGATTCATAAGCAGGCATAAAAAAACAAAACCGATAATAGTTGCCGATGCAGCAATGTTATCTGAAGAAAGATTGAATGAACTCAAAGAGAAAAAAATTTCATACATAGTAGGGGCAAGATTAGTCAACCTAAATTTTAATTTGATAAAACAAATCCATAGTAGTATACAAAATAAAGATGGAGCCATTCTTCGTCTGAGATCAAATCACGGCAATTTGATATGTGATTTTTCCAGTAAACGTTACAAAAAACAGTTAAACGATTTGAATCAACAGATAAAAAAAGCAGAGGAATTAGTAACAAAGAAATCAAGTGGTAAAAGAGCAAAGTTTGTCAAAAAGTTATCTAAAGAAGCAGTTGAACTTAACGAGTCATTAATTGAAAAGCACAAGCTTCTTTTAGGAATAAAGGGATATTGCACTGATATTGCTGAATCAGAATTAACGAATGAAGAAGTAATTGCTCGTTACCATAGTTTATGGAGAATTGAGCAATCATTCCGTATGAGTAAGAATGATTTAGAAACCAGACCAATTTTTCATCATAAAGAAGATGCAATACGTGCTCATGTATTAATTTGCTTTGTCGCTTTGATAATCCAGAAATACTTAGAACTTACAACTCAGCTATCCTTACAGAAAATCCGTGATTTAATTTGGAATGTTACTGAAACCCTTATTCAGGACAAGCTGACAAAAAAAGTATTTACCTTTTCTTCTCCAACAAAAGATATTATGAATAGTCCTTTAGTAAAATTAGTAAAACTTTGGAAACTCCTACCGCACTAATTGTCAAAAGTCAGGAATAATACCAAACCTTTTTTTATAAATAAAATTGAGAAGGAAATGAAGTTTTTATTAATTATGGTTTATCAAACTTTTGGGTTCGGCAAAACTTCAAAATCATTTTTTTAATGAAACTT
>Ga0272446_1006248_pt1 | contig 12565 bp, 10 predicted proteins | sample YNPCB0061_FD_194587 | JGI IMG/M metagenome (GOLD analysis project Ga0272446, IMG submission 194587) | Hot spring microbial mat communities from Yellowstone National Park, WY, United States - YNP-CB-006-1 | ecosystem: Environmental > Aquatic > Thermal springs > Hot (42-90C) > Sediment | place... | reverse complement strand
CGTTCTCGAGCGCGATCGATTCCGAATCGCGGTCACGGCTGCGCTTGATAGTTGCACCGTCACGACCGAGAAGCGGGCCGAGGCGCGCATCCTCGATGCCGGTCGGACGCACACCCTCATAGACAATTTTTCCTGACATCCAGGCGCCAATGTCGGAGATGGCCAGAAATCTCTTGCCATCATCATCGACGATCAGCCCGGACCAGCCGCCGAATACGGGCGAGGGCGATCTCAGCACCAGCCCGCCTCGGAAGGTAAGCTTGTTCACACGAGCGTCAGCCGAGCCCGAGCGCGTGAAAGACCGGATCGGCGCCGACTCGACCGCAATCGGAGCGGCTTTGATGCTGGAAATATCGGGTTTGGCTTCCAGGCGCGTAGCCCAGATGCACAGACTGAGCAGCACCAAGAGGCCAGCTGCATGACGGAACCGTTCGAGAAACGTGCGAGCCCCTATCATCAATGCACACGCAGGCGCCGGTTGGGTCTCGCGGAGGTCTTTTCGGGGGCGGTCTCCGTCTTTTCCTCGAAAAGCTCGACGAGTTTTTCCGTCATGGCGCCCGCAAGCTCGGAAGCATCCGTGATCGTCACCGCACGGCGGTAATAGCGCGTGACGTCATGCCCGATACCGATAGCGATGAGTTCAACTGGCGAGCGGTTCTCGATCTCGTGGATCACCTGCCGGAGGTGCTGCTCGAGGTAGCTTCCCGAGTTGACGGACAAAGTTGAATCATCGACCGGGGCACCGTCGGAAATCATCATCAGGATGCGGCGCTGCTCGGGACGCACGACGAGACGCGCGTGGGCCCAGGCAAGGGCTTCACCATCGATGTTCTCCTTGAGCAGGCCCTCGCGCATCATCAATGCCAGCGCGTTTTTCGATCGGCGCCACGGTGCATCGGCTGTCTTGTAGATAATATGACGCAAGTCATTCAGCCGACCTGGTGCCGGTGGTTTGCCGGCGGCCAGCCATTCTTCGCGCGAGAGGCCGCCCTTCCAGGCTTTGGTCGTAAAGCCCAGAATCTCGACCTTGACGCCGCAGCGCTCCAGCGTGCGCGCCAGGATATCGGCGCAACATGCCGCGACCATGATTGGCCGGCCGCGCATCGAACCTGAGTTATCAAGAAGCAGCGTGACGACGGTGTCGCGGAAATCGGTATCGCGCTCACGCTTATAGGAGAGCGCACCCATCGGGTCGGTGATGATCCGCGTCAGCCGTGCCGCATCGAGCATGCCTTCTTCAAGATCGAAGTCCCAGCCGCGGTTCTGCTGCGCCAAGAGCCGGCGCTGCAGCTTGTTTGCAAGCTTTGCAACAGCGGCTGAGAGAGTTTTGAGTTCTTTGTCGAGGAAGGCTCGGAGCCGTTCAAGCTCCTCGGGGGTGGAGAGCTCGGCGGCGCTCACTTCTTCGTCGTGGGCGCGCGTGAACACCTTGTATCCGAATGCTTCGGGGTAATCGAGCACCGTCATGTTGGGACGCCATGGAGCCGGCGTCTCCTCATCATCGACGTCGCCCTCGTCCATGTCCTGCTGCTCGGTCTCGCCCTGGTCGGTCATCTCCTCGGTATCGGAGAGATCGCCTTCGGAGACCTGCTCGTCGGTCTCTTTGTCCTGACCTTCGGAGCCTTCATCGTTGAGTTCCTCGGACTCTTCGGCGCCGCTCTCGGTCGGGCCTTCCTCGCCCTTGTCCTCGTCCTCATCGGACTGCGGCTGATCGGCTTGATCCGACATTTCGAGAATTCTCAAAAGGTCGCGAATCTGGCGGCCAAACTGCTCCTGGTTCTCGGAGAGGACCGCGAGCTTGCTCAAAAGCTTTCCGCAACGGGATTCAATCACCGGACGCCAGACATCGACGAGACCTTTCGTCGAGGCCGGCGGCGGCAGACCGGTCAGACGTTCGCGAATGAGTAACGCCAACGCATCCTCAAGCGGGGCCTCCGAACGATCGCGGACCGACTTAAAGCGTCCGTGGCCATACTGGTCCTCGAGCCGGGCCGTCAGATTGCTCGCCATCCCCGGCATCCGCGTTGCGCCCAGCCCCTCGACGCGGGCACGTTCGGCCGCCTCGAAAACGACGCGGGCAGGACCCGGAGGGGGTGCGACGCGGCGGTGGATCTTTGCGTCGTGGCATCCAATCCGCAGCGCCAAGCTGTCGGCCCAGCCACGCGCCAGGGCAATGTCCTTGGCCGATGGTGCGCGCGGCGGCTCAGGGATGAAAACGGATTTTCCGGTCACATCACCCCGGCCCGAAACAAACTCAACCTCGACGTCGACCTCCCCGGCAATGGCACGGACGGCCGGGCCCAGAACGCGCTTCAGCGGTTCGGAGGGGGCTTCGCGGCGTTTTGTTGGGGGGGCAGCCATTCGCGTGATTGTGTCAAGTCGTTTTAGTTCGCCGCTATCCGGCTTCAGCCGAGCGGAGGAGCGGGGCGCTCAATTCAGCTCAATGCCACGTTCGCCGTGCTCTCGGGCAACTCTTCGCCGAAACAGCGCTGGTAGAACTCAGCGACGAGCGGTTTTTCGAGCTCGTCGCACTTGTTCAGGAACGTGACACGGAAAGCAAAGCCGATGTCACCGAAGATCTCGGCATTCTCCGCCCAAGTGATGACCGTGCGAGGGCTCATGACCGTTGACAGATCGCCGTTGATAAACGCGGAGCGTGTCAGATCCGCGACCCGCACCATGTGAGAGACCTGTTTCCGCTTGGCCTCCGTCTTGGTGAAGGCCTTGACCTTCGAGAGAACGATTTTTGCTTCGTCATCGTGTGGCAGATAGTTGAGGGTAGCGACGATCGACCAGCGGTCCATCTGCCCCTGATTGATCTGCTGGGTGCCGTGATAAAGGCCGGACGTATCACCGAGACCGATGGTGTTCGTCGTCGCAAAGAGCCGGAAGGCCGGGTGTGGACGAATGACCTTCGATTGATCGAGCAACGTCAGCTTGCCCGAGACTTCGAGCACGCGCTGGATGACGAACATGACGTCCGGGCGACCGGCATCATACTCATCGAAACACAGCGCAATGTTGTTTTGAAGCGCCCAGGGCAGGATGCCTTCACGGAACTCCGTAATCTGCTTCCCGTCCTTGAGGACGATCGCATCCTTGCCAACAAGATCGATGCGAGAGACGTGGCTGTCGAGGTTGACGCGAACACACGGCCAGTTGAGGCGGGCAGCCACCTGCTCGATGTGCGTCGACTTGCCGGTGCCGTGGTAGCCCTGGATCATCACACGACGATTGTGCTTGAAGCCGGCGAGAATGGCGAGCGTGACATCGCGATTGAAAAGATAGTCGGGATCGACATCCGGCACGTGGTCGTCAGCCTGCGAGTAGGCCGGGACTTCAAGGTCGGTGTCGATGCCAAAGACCTGCCGCACGGATAGCTTCATATCCGGAAGATTAGCGGCCTGCGCGCCCTGGGCGCCTGTTGTTGAACGCATATCGAATGATTTCCCGAGATCAAAGCCGCCCAGCTGCCGCTAAGAACTCTGGGCAAGCGTGCATTGTTTACATGCCGCGGCCTAGAGGCTCGGTGGATTAGACCAGGCCAGATTGCTTTAAGTAATTATAGGCTTGAAGGATTTCACGCAACTTCTCCTCCGACCGGCTGTCGCCACCGTTGGCGTCGGGGTGATGAATTTTTACGAGCTCCTTAAATCTAGATTTTATCTCTTCGCCCTGTGCATCATCGCTCAGATCAAGCGTGCGCAGAGCCTTGCGCTCGAGCGGCCGCAACTGACGGCGGAACGTCGGAGGCTCCACGCGCGAGGAACGAAAGCGGCGCGTCGTTCGCTCGGTACTGGCAGCGACGCGCTCGGCGGCTTCGGCGGCCCTCAGCCCGTCGCGTGCTCCGTGAGCCCAAGCGTTTGCACCTGTCTTCCAGGTGGGGCGGTGGCCGGTCAATGCATCCTTGTGGAAAGAGTCGACCTCTGCGTCGCTCATCCCTTCGAAATAATTGTAGCTCTGATTGTACTGGCGCACGTGGTCGATGCAAAAATGAAAGTACTCGCCATCGCGGCCGCGTCCCTTCGGGGCCTTGTGCGGGCCCGGTTTATCACAGCCTTTCCATTGGCAGCGCGGAGCATGCGGCTCCTTCTTGGCGCCCTCCCGGCGCCGCGAGGACACGCGGATGCTATCGAAGTATTTGGAATCGAGCTTCATTTTTCTAGTATGATCGCTCACCTCGCTGGAAACAAGGCGGCAAGAAATCCGCTTGATTTCCGTCGTGACCATGGCGTGAATATTTTAATAGCTGCTTTCGATGGTTCGTTGGCGGGCTCGCAACCAAGCCGACAGAAACGGAAATAACGAATGATGCCTGCCGCCAATTCCGCCGCCAGCCGCCTGCAGGAAAAATTAACCCGTGCCTTCTGCCCGACCCGGCTCGAAGTCATCAATGAATCCGAGCTTCATGCAGGGCATCGCAATGCGCCTGGAACAGGCGAGAGCCATTTTCGCATTCTGATCATTTCAGACGCATTCGCCGGAAAGTCGCGCCTTGAGCGCCACAGGCTCGTCAACGCGTTGCTGATGGACGAGATCAAAGGCGGCATTCATGCGCTCGCACTTTCGACCCTGGCGCCCGGCGAGCCAATCCCGAGGGAGTTCGCCGGCCGCTGAGGATCAGCCCGAAAACGATGCTCCCGACTCCATCTCTCCGCCCTGAGGCTCGGAATTCTTCGGCAGTGGCTTGATCCGAATGGCGGTAATTTTGTTGCGGCTCTTGCGCAGGATCTCGAAGCGATATCCGTGGAAGGTAAAGACCTGCCCCGGTTCGGGGATCGTCTGTGCCTCATGAATGACAAGCCCGGCGATCGTGGTTGCCTCGTCATCGGGCAAGTCCCAATCTAGATGGCGATTGAGGTCGCGAATTGCAACGGTGCCATCGACGTTGACGGTGCCGTCCGACTGCAAGCGAATGTGGCTATCGGGCTGGTCGTGCTCGTCGGTGATCTGGCCGACGATTTCCTCAAGGATGTCCTCAAGCGTAATCAGGCCCTGAACCTCGCCATACTCATCGACGACGAGGGCCATCTGTGTCTTCTTCTGCAAGAAATGGTTGAGCTGGTCCTTGACGCTCGTAGTATCCGGGACGAACCAGGGCTGGCTCGCCGACTTCATGATGTCGAGCTTCTCCGGAGCCCAGCCGACGCGGGCGAGGGCGAGCAGCAGATCTTTCGTGTGCAGAACTCCGATAATGTTTTCAGGCTCCTCCTTCCAGATCGGCACGCGCGTGTATTGCGATCGCATCAACTGATCGACGATCTTGGCCGGAGGATCATCGGCATTGATCGTTTCCATCTTGGTTCTGTGAACCATGATGTCAGCAACCTGCAGGTCGGTCAGGTCTAGGATGCCCCCGAGCATCTCGGCATCGCCCTTGGCAACCGCACCCTCCTTGGCCTGCAGATCAATGGTGCCGCGAATCTCCCGGTGCGCGAGAAGGATGTTGGCGGCATCGTCGGCCTTGCCCGGTGTGAGCTTCAGGAGGCCACTCACAATGACCTCGAGGAAGCGCGTCAGTGGCTTCAGCAGAACAATCAAACCGCGCATCAACGGTGCGACCGTGAGCGAAAATCGGTCCGAATAGGCAATCGCGTAGGTCTTGGGCAGAATTGCTCCGAAAATCACGATCAGAATCGTCATGGCCGCGGTGGCGTAGGCGACGCCAACCTCGCCATAGAGCCTGACGGCCAGGGATGCCGCGAGCGCAGCGGCCAAGGCATCGACAAAGGTGTTGCCGAGCAGAACCGTGCTCAACATCTTCTCTGGCTGGGCGAGGATGCGGTTCACCGTCCGAGCCCGGAGATTGCCTTCCTCTTCAAGCGCATGCATGCGGGCGCGCGATACCGCGGTCAGTGCCGTCTCGCTGCCGCTGAACAAGGCCGAGACGGCGATGAGCAGGAAAATTGCGATCAGGCTGATAGCTATCGTCATTGATTGGATCGTTCTTTTGCCTTGAGAGCTTGTTTCAATACTTAACAGATCGCGGTCAAATTACCGAGCGATCTCGCGGGCGAGAAATGCCTTGACCGTCTCCGGCGTAACTTCGCGTGATACGAATGCGGCGCCGATGTCACGCACGAGAATGAATGCAAGCTTGCCGGCGCGGACCTTCTTGTCCTGAGCCATCAAACGCGACAATTCTTCTGCATCGGCGCGACCGCCCGGAATATCGGAGATTTTCGTCGGTAGACCAACGGCTGAAAGGTGCTTCGCGACGCGCTCGGAGCGGCCGCGAGGGCACAGCCCCAGCTCTTCGGAAAAACGGAACGCCAGACACATCCCAATAGCGACGCCTTCGCCATGCAGGAGCCGATCGGAGTATCCGGTCCATGCTTCGAGCGCATGGCCGAAGGTGTGACCGAGGTTGAGCAGCGCCCTGTCGCCGGTCTCCGTCTCGTCGCGCGCCACGATCGCCGCTTTCGCGGCGACACTCGTTTCAATGGCGCGCATCAGCGCCGGACCGCTGTTGCCGAAAATACCGGTCCAGTTCTCCTCGAGCCATGCAAAAAATGGTGCATCTCCCAAAAGCCCATACTTTACGACCTCCGCGTAACCAGCGCGCATTTCGCGGGGCGGAAGGGTCGACAATACGGCGGTATCGGCAATGACAAGGCTCGGCTGGTGAAAGACGCCGATCAGGTTCTTTCCCTGTGGCGTGTTGATACCGGTCTTGCCACCGACAGAGCTGTCAACCTGTGCCAGCAACGTCGTCGGGATCTGCACGAAGCGAACACCGCGTCGCAGGATTCCCGCGGCGAAGCCCGCAAGGTCGCCAATGACACCGCCACCGAAGGGGACGACGACGTCACCCCGCTCGAGCCCGAGCTCCAGGAGCCTTTCCGACAAATACGCGAGGTCGCGGAAACTTTTTGTTGCTTCGCCCGGCTTCATGACGATGGACCCTGCGAAGATGTCCTCCGATTTCAGGCTTTCCTCGAGTGCCGCGAGATGATGCTTCGCGACGTTCTCGTCTGTGACGACGCCACATTTGACCGTGCCAAGGCGCGATTTGATGAGGGCACCGGCATCGCGCAGTATGCCACCCGCAATCACCACGTCATACGAGCGGTCCCCAAGCTCAACGCGTACGGAACGCGACGGACTGGGTTCACGCGGAAGGGCCGGCACCGATATTTCGGGCGATGCGAGGCGGGTCAGTATTTCGGCAACGATCGTGTCGTGTGGTTCCTCACGGCTTTCGATGGTCATGTCGGCCTCGGCGTAAACCGGATGGCGCATCTCGATGAGCTTCTGCATCGTGGCCTCCGGGTTCCCTTCGCGCAGCAGCGGCCGAGTATCGCGTTTCATCACTCGGCGCATCAGAACGGGAAGGTCGGCCCGGAGCCAGATCGAAATCCCATTCTCCCGGATGCGCTGGCGAGTTTCGGCATTCATGTAGGCGCCGCCACCCGTCGCGAGCACTTGCGGGCCATTGCCAAGCAGCCGGGCGATTACCTTCCGTTCGCCATCGCGGAAATGGGCTTCCCCATGTTCGGCAAAAATTTCGTTGATTGACTTGGCCGCCGCCCGTTCGATCTCGTCGTCGGCGTCCACGAAGGGAAGCCCGAGCTTGAGGGCCAGACGCTTGCCGATCGACGACTTGCCACAGCCCATCAGGCCCACAAGCACGATCGACCGCTTCCCGAGGCGTTTTTTGACGATTTCGATGGCTTCGGTTTCCGTCATCTTCTGCTCGGCTTGCCGATCTGGTGCGCGAATCGGCTAGGTTTGGATCGGGGCAAGGATCGTTGGCTTGGCTCTCTGCGCGCCGTCATGCCATGAACCGAAATAGCCCGCAAATCAGAAACTTGCTGTAATGCCCGGCGGCAGTTCATGGTCAGAAAGGCACAGCTTCACTGCGATGGGGCAAATCGCCCCCGCCAGTCATAATCGCGCCACCAATGGCGCCCACCTAGCGCGGGCGATGGGAATCTAAGAAATGCCGAGTCTTTTCCGGCTATTGTTGGTGCTCTGCACGCTGACGGGATTGGTTTTCGCGGGACTTTATGTGCTCGCGACCCGCTTTGAGCCGGAACAGCAGACAATCAGCAAGCCCGTCTCGGGCGTCAAAATCCGGCGTGAGTGAATATGGGGTTGAGCATCGTCTCTCGCCAGATAACTTGTGCCGCGATCGCGGCTGCGATGGCCGTCGCTATCCCATTGATGCCGCAGGCAAACGCGCAGGAGGGAATGTCCAGCGGCTCCGGTGGCGCCTATGTCGCACCCGGTGCCCCCTCGCCCAAGAAGCGGCGCGCCGATGATGCCTATTCCCCGCCCGCTGACAAACGCACCTACTTTCCCCAGATGGGTGAGCCTCGCGCCCCCGGCACCGGGGAGGTGCCTCGGACCCCTCCGCCAAATGCCGGGGGGGTGGGCGTCACGCCGGGGACCGTCAAAAAGGGCGAACTCGCACCTATCATGACGTCGGACGGCTCGGGTCTTCCTTATGAGCTCTGGCGCGGGCTCGATGTGGCGAGCCTCGAAAAACTGATCAGCAGCATCGAGATTCCGCCTCGCTCACCGGCGCTTCATGACCTCTGGAAGCGTTTGATCACCGCGCAATCCGGCGATTCATCGAACGCGGACTTCACCGCTCTCCGGCTCGAGGCGCTCTACCGCTCGGGTCTCGCGCGTGAGGCTGCCGGCGAGATTGCGAAACAGTCCGGCGCCGAAACATCTCTTCTGCTCACTCTGGAGGCGCGCAACGAACTGGCGTCCGGACATTCCGATAATGCCTGCGAGCTAGTGGCCCGCTCAGCGCGCCTTAAAGGCGGCAGCATTCCCGCACGTCTCAAGAGTCAAGCGATCCTGATGGCCGGGTACTGCGCGGCCCGTCAAAGCGACAGGTCCGCTGCTGGTCTTGCGGCTGACATGGCACGAGAGGAAGGCGTTGACACGACGCCGGGACTCGAAGCCCTCGACGCCCTTTCGATCAATGGGAAGCCGAAATACTCAACGGTGAAGCAGATCTCGCTTCTTGATTATCGCATTGCCGAGCTCGCCGGGGGCTTGTCCCACAAATTGGTCCTCGAGAAAGGCGAGCCGGCGCTCTTGGTTGCGCTCGCGACCGACTCCTCAACGCCGGTCGATCTCGGTCTGCCGGCAACCGAAGCGGCGGCCCAGCTCAATGCCCTGACCCCGGAGGCGCTTGCCGCCATTTATCGCGTCAACGCTCAACCGATTTCTCCAGAGGCCTTGCTCTCGGGCCAAGGTCCGCAGGATGCCGGCCGCCGTGCCGCACTTTTCAAAGCGGCCGAGGACGAGCGGACCCCGATGCGCAAGACGCGCCTCATCCGCGCTTTCCTCGATGATGCGAAACGTCATGGCTTGGCGCTGATGGCGACGAAAATCATTGCGCCGGCCGCCGCCGCCCTGAGACCGGCGCCTGAAATCGGCTGGTTTGCGGAAACGGGGGTTGAGATCGGCCTTTCTTCCGGGCGCTACGACATGGCGCGGGATTGGATCAGGCTCGGAGAGGAGCCTGGCAGCGCGCCAAGCGACCTCGGATACTGGCGGGTGCTTATCGACATTGCCGATCCAAATGAGCGGGAACGCGGCCGAAGCCTCGAGCTCCTTGAAGGCTTGGCTCTCAAGGGGCGGTTCCCTCCGGAGGCGCTTTACAGGCTGACCACCGTGCTCGAGGCGCTCGACTACCTTGTTCCGGTCCCGCTCTGGGAGGTTGCCAATCGAACACCGCAACCGAACTCCGGCTATCTGCCGGAGACGGGGGTCCTGAGCGAACTTCAGGATGCAGCAAAGAAACAAGAATTCGGACGTACCGTGCTCCTTGTCATGAAGTCTCTCGGGCCGAACGGTGCTGCTGACGCCAACCTGATCGCGCTCGGTGACAGCATCCGTGCCTTGAAACGCGCGGGCCTTGAATCCGACGCGCGACGGCTCGGATTGGAGGCCTTGCTAGCCTCGTGGCCGCGTCTTGCAACGAACTGAACCGCTATGATGCCCAACCTCGCGCACAACAACCACATCGCAGAATTTCTGGACGTGCTCGCCGCCGAGCGGGGGATGTCAAAAAACACCATCGATGCCTACGCGGGCGATCTCGAAAGCTTCGTGGATTTTCTCTTCGAGCGTGGTGTCGCAGCACGCCACGCCACGACCAGGGATGTGCAGGCATATCTCGCATGGCTCGCGCGGGAGGGCCAAGCACCGGCGTCGCGGGCGCGGCGATTATCGGCGGTCAAGCAGTACTATGGCTTCCTCGTCGCCGAGGGGTTCATCGAAACCAACCCGGCAATGGGCCTGCAAGGACCGAAGAAGGCGCGCGCTTTGCCCAAGGTCTTGAGCATCGCAGAGGTCGATCGTCTCCTTGAGATTTCCGGAAAACGCTGTGAGGGCCTCGAAGGCCGGGCGCTGTTCAGAGCGCGGCGCATTCATTGTCTGCTGGAAATGCTTTATGCGACCGGCATGCGCGTCTCAGAGCTCGTTGGACTGCCGCGAACGGTGTTGCGTGGCGACAAGCGCGTGCTTTCGATCAAAGGCAAGGGTGGCCGGGAACGGCTCGTGCCCCTCAATGCGACGGCGCGGGCGGCGCTCGATCGCTTCCTTGAGGTGTCGGGAACATACGACAATTCCAAATGGCTCTTTCCGTCACGATCGGAACTTGGGCATGTGACCCGACAAGGCTTCGCAAGAGACCTCAAGGATGTTGCAGCGGAAGCCGGGATCGGAGCCGAGCGCGTCTCCCCCCATGTTTTGCGGCATGCCTTCGCAAGTCATTTACTCGATCGTGGCGCCGATCTCCGGGCCGTGCAGCAGCTTCTCGGACATGCTGACATCTCAACGACCGAGATTTATACGCATGTTCTGCAAGAACGGCTGAAGGCTATCGTCACTACACATCACCCGCTCGCAAAGAATAGAACATAGCGGCCCACACCAGTTGAGGCTTCAGATTCGGAGGGAAAGGCGATGAGCCGTCTTTACGGGGACATTCACCGCGCCATGCAAATGGCATTCGATACTCGCGCCCTTGCCGACCGTCTTGAAGCGATCGCCGTCAAGCCGGAGATCGACGAGATGGCAAAGACCTTCATCGAGAGCCGGGATATGTTCTTTCTCTCGACCATCGATCACAATGGCCGGCCAACGGTTTCCTACAAGGGCGGGGCACCCGGATTCATCCGCGTGCTTGATGCCAGCACCCTGCTGTTTCCGAGCTACGACGGCAACGGCATGTATCTGTCGATGGGCAATATCTCGGGAAATCCAGAGATCGGCATGTTGTTCATCGATTTCGAGAAGCCATTCCGACTCCGGGCCCAGGGCCGCGCGGAACTGATTGTCAGTGGCGCTGAGCTTCGGTCCTTCAAGGAAGCGGAAATGGTGGTAAAGGTGCACATCCACGAAACCTGGATGAACTGCCCGCGTTACGTGCATCGTATGGAGCTGCGTGAACGGTCACGTTATGCCCCTGGCGTGGAAGCAACGACGCCTTTCTGTGAATGGAAACGGATCGACGCGCTGCAAGACGTTCTACGGCCCGAGGAGCGGGGCAAGGTTAGAGAGCTTGGCACGACGACAATTGATGCATGGATGGACAAAGTGGTTGCGGGAGATAAAGAGGCGTAGGGTTCTTGCGCGTCGGCCTTCAATCGTGCGGTCATAGGTCCATGAGCTCAGAAGCCGTAGCACCTCGCCGCCAAGGACTGGGTTTTACCGCGCACCCTCCCGGGCTCGCCGGACTGTACTTTACCGAACTGTGGGAACGCTTTTCCTACTACGGAATGCGGGCGCTGCTCATGCTGTTCATGGTGGCGCCGGTTACGCACGGCGGTCTCGGATTTGAAACCGCGACCGCCGGCAGCATTTATGGCACCTACACGATGGCGGTGTACCTGCTCGCGGTGCCGGGCGGCTTCATTGCCGACAGACTCCTCGGTGCCAAGCGCGCGGTTCTCCTCGGCGGCGCCGCAATCGCTGCCGGGCACTATTCGCTCGCCATTCCATCGCTCGACACATTCTATCTAGGCTTGGTGCTCATTGCGATCGGCACCGGCCTTTTCAAACCGAACATCTCTGCCCTTGTCGGCGCACTTTATGGGCGCGATGACGCGCGCCGCGATGCCGGCTTCTCGCTCTTTTACATGGGCATCAACGTCGGTGCCTTTTTTGCTCCGCTGGTCACCGGGTTTCTCGCGCAGAGCCAGCTCTTCAAAGGCTGGCTGGCGGCGGCGGGATTTGATCCCGATATGAGCTGGCATTGGGGATTTGCTGCCGCAGGGGTCGGCATGACGCTTTCGATGTTCTTCTTTGCGCGAAATGTGACCGGATTGAAAAATCCGGATCCGCCCTTCAACGGCGACGCGATGGCGTTTACGCGCGATGGCGCTCTCGTCGTCATTGGCACGGTCTTGCTCCTTGGCATCGCACTCCTCTCCGATGTCGAGGGCTTTGGCTGGCTGCGCTGGCTCTATCTCTTGGTGCCGCTTTTTGGGATTGCCTATGGGGCCACGCGGCCAAGCAGGGATGCCCAGCGCCTGGCGGCTGTCGGAATCTATTTCCTGGCAGCGATGGTGTTCTGGGCGCTTTATGAGCAAGCCGGCAC
>Ga0272446_1006247_pt1 | contig 12565 bp, 12 predicted proteins | sample YNPCB0061_FD_194587 | JGI IMG/M metagenome (GOLD analysis project Ga0272446, IMG submission 194587) | Hot spring microbial mat communities from Yellowstone National Park, WY, United States - YNP-CB-006-1 | ecosystem: Environmental > Aquatic > Thermal springs > Hot (42-90C) > Sediment | place... | reverse complement strand
TTTGACTGCCCCCACCCGCATTAAGTTGTGGGTGACAGCTCAAGGGAAAAGCGAAGCAACGCGGCTTCAGCCCGTTGCGTAGCATCCTTTGGGAATCCCCTCTCTTTCAAGGAGGGGAGAAGTCAAAGGGTGCTTCTCCATCACTTGAGAGGTCGTGTCTCTGGGGTGTTCGGAGCTCTCAGTTCCGCCCTTTACCGTACCGCTCAAGATGTATAGCCTCATACCATAGAAACCGCCACTCTTTGACCTCCACCTGTTCCGAGGTGGGGGAATGCGTCGCTAATTTTGTTCAATTAACTCATCAGGCTCGCCGGGAAACCGCTTTCTGCAGCACAATGCTCAGGGTCGTTAGGGCGTAGCTGTTCATCTCTGGCAAGGGGCGTTCTAAGCTATAGTCAATGCGTGAGGGGCAGCTAACCGCTGTTTTGCTTGAACGTCATCAGGGTGCGGGAGTACTATGCTCAAGTGGTTTGACCGCCTAGAAAATCGCCGCTTACTACGCTTTCTACTCCTGTTTGCCCTCGGTTGGATTGGGGTGCAACTCCTCAAATTCTTTGCCACTGTTGTACTGATTTTTCTATTTTCAGCAATTTTGGCCTTTTTGCTCAATTATCCGGTGCGCTGGGTTGAGCGGTATCTCCCCCATACGGCAGCAGTAACACTTGTTTTTTTGGGAGCACTGGCGATCGTTATTGGGGTTGGGTTGACCCTTGGCTTTGGTATTATTGGCCAACTCCAAGAACTTCTGAGTACATTGCCGGATCAGGTGGATACATGGATTAATCTCCTCAACGATATTCAACGCTGGCTAGAGCGTTGGAACCTAGAGATTGACTTTCGCCAAATTGAGTCAGAATTACGCAACTATGCTTTTGCTGGCCTAGAGTTTGGGTTTGGTAAGCTGCAATTTGTCTTTTCACTACTGCTAGAGAGCATTATTGTTGCAGTGATTACGTTTTTTATGCTGCTGGATGGGCAGCGATTGTGGCAGTACCTCCTGAGTTTTTTGCCAGAGCCATGGCAGGAACGGGTGCCCCGCGATTTGCAACGGAACTTCCTCGGCTTCTTTTGGGGGCGTTTTTTGCTCTCTCTGTTTTTTGGTGTATCGGTTTTTATTATCCTTTTACTGCTGCGCGCCCCCTATGCCCTTGCCCTTGCTGCCATTGCCGGAGCCTTTGATCTGATTCCGGGAATTGGCGCCACCCTTGGTATTGCGATTGTGTCTTTGATTTTGCTGCCTAAGGGTCTTGCTCTCAGTTTTAAGGTGCTCGTTGGCTGCATTTTGCTCCAACAGGTGGAAGAAAACATTCTGATGCCCCGTATTATGCGAAACTCGGTGAATTTGAATCCGGTCATCTTGTTTTTAGCCCTGCTTGTCGGGGCAACCCTAGCGGGCTTTGTCGGGGTCTTTCTGGCGATTCCGATTACCGGAACACTTGTCAGCCTATTTAAGTTAGAAGCCTTGCAGGCAGGGCACCAGACACTGCGGCTAAAAACTGCCGCAGATCAGCCGCCAGCCAATTGATCCGCAGATGGTGGTTGCGATCGCCCCCAGACTATTGATATGCTAGGAAAGCTGATCTAATCGCCCCTTGCGACATAGATCGCGCTCACGTATGAACTCGTCTGGTTGGACACCGTCATCATTGTAGGTTGGGTATAGTTGCATGGCTCGATATCGTGGCCCTCGTTTAAGAATTGTTCGTCGTCTGGGTGAATTAGCCGGTTTAACCCGTAAAGCCCCTAAGCGCAGTTATCCGCCTGGTCAGCACGGTCAAGCCCGTAAAAAGCGCTCGGAGTACGCGCTGCGTCTTGATGAAAAGCAAAAACTGCGGTTTAACTACGGCGTGTCTGAGCGGCAGTTGGTGCGGTATGTGCGCAAAGCCCGGCGAGTCAGCGGCTCCACTGGCCAGACGCTCTTGCAATTATTAGAGATGCGCTTAGACAACACCGTTTTTCGCCTTGGCATGGCACCTACCATTCCGGCAGCCCGCCAATTGGTGAGTCATGGGCATATTATGGTGAATGGTCGCAGTGTATCCATCCCCAGCTATCAATGTCGCCCTGGTGACGTGATTACGGTGCGCGATAACGATCGCTCACGACAGCTTGTACAAACCAACTTACAGAATCCTGGCCTTGCCAACTTACCCAGCCACTTGGAACTAGATAAAAACACCCTCACAGGCAAGGTGAATGGCCTTGTAGAGCGGGAATGGGTGGCTCTACAAGTGAATGAACTCTTGGTGGTTGAATACTACTCGCGTAAAGTCTAAGGCGGCGGTCAGCAGCTATGGCGGAAGCCTATCTTCTGGAAAAACTGCGTACCGTTGAGCAAACCTTTACGGAGTTGACGCGGCGTTTGGCAGATCCAGACGTTGCCGTCAACCCCTCTGAGTTCCAAAAAGTGGCTCGCTCACGAGCAGCCCTCGAGGAAACAGTGAATGCCTACCACGAATGGCAAGCCTTGCATCAACAGTTGGCAGATACGCGGCAACTCCTCAAGGACGCTAGCGATGAACCAGAGCTACGGCAACTGGCGGAAGAAGAGATAGCAAACCTGACAGCTCGTATTGCCGAGCTGGAGGAGCGGCTCAAGGTACTACTGCTACCGCGAGATCCCAATGATGACAAGAACATCATGCTGGAAATTCGGGCAGGAGCTGGAGGGGACGAAGCAGGAATTTGGGCGGGAGATTTAGTGCGCATGTACTCCCGCTATGCCAAATCGCAAGGGTGGCAAGTCAACCTTGTCAGCGAATCGCTGGCAGAAATGGGCGGCTTTAAGGAAGCAATTTTGGAGATCAAGGGCGATCGCGTCTATAGCAAACTGAAGTTTGAATCCGGAGTGCATCGGGTGCAGCGGGTGCCCGTTACAGAGGCGGGAGGGCGCGTGCATACCTCTACGGCAACGGTGGCGGTGATGCCAGAAGTGGATGAGGTGGAGGTTGAGATTGACCCCAAGGATATTGAATTGACCACTGCGCGATCGGGCGGCGCCGGCGGCCAAAACGTCAACAAGGTGGAAACAGCGGTTGATCTGTTCCATAAACCAACGGGGATCCGCATTTTTTGTACCGAAGAGCGCAGCCAACTGAAAAATAAAGAGCGGGCTTTTCAGATTTTGCGCGCCAAGCTTTACGAAATGAAACTGCGGGAGCAACAGGAAGCCATTACCTCCATGCGACGATCGCAAGTGGGCACTGGCGATCGCTCCGAAAAAATTCGCACCTATAACTACAAAGACGATCGCGTCACCGATCACCGCTTAGGGCAAAACTTTACCCTGAGCACCGTCCTCGAAGGGGATCTAGAAACGATTATTCAATCGTGCATTAGCCGCGATCAACAGGAGCAGTTAGCGCGGTTAGCGGCAGAGCAAGCCTAAGGAGAGCTTAGTATGGCTAAATTTGTTGTCTGGGGGCGCTACTGCGAGGATGTCCTTGAGCGCCGTGCCCCCCATCGCCAGGACACCTAGATGGCCTTGCCCGCCAAAAAGACCAAGGCAGCCTAGTGACCATCGGCCCCACCAAAGATTTACGCTACTTTTTTGCCATCTACACTGCCGAGAGTGAAGAGGCGGTGCGCCAACTCATCGAAGCCGATCCCTATTGGCAGCACCACGTCTGGACAGACTATACCATCCACGAATGGATTCAAGCCCTCTAGCGGTTGCGGTAGCGTTGCAGTTCGGTACGCAAGGCCGCAGTTTCTGCCCGCAGATCATCCACAAGGGCTTGCCAGTCCACAGGTTCACTGGCGTGGGGGGAAACAGCTTGGGCTTCCTGCTGCGCCCGCTCCTGAACCTCTTGCATAAACTGATGCAGCCGCTGCTGTTGCTCGGCATCAAACCGCCCAATCTGACTAAGTAGTTCAACAAACAGATGTTGCGCTTGGTCGCGTAGCAGCGTCGCTGTGGCTCGACCTAAGAAAAAAGCATCTAGCGGCGATTGACTCATGGCAGGTTCATTCCTTGGATTCATTACTTCCAACCCCTGAGTGTAACAAAGTTTGCCAATTGCCGACGCTGCGCTCCTACCCTCGCATCCGTCCCTTCATAAGAAAAACTTTCCTCGTTTGATAAGAAAAACTTTCCTCCCCATCTAGACAGATTGTCCCCATCAAAGCATAGGATTATTTCAATTAAATATTTGATTATCATAGCCATAAGTTATGAAAAATTGTCGGACACTCCAGAGTGGTCACGAGGTTGGTTCATAATCCCACAGCTATGAAAAATCTCTACATTAGCGAGTCAACATCTAGTCAACAAAAGGGGCAGGAATGCTGGCAAACGTAATTAATCGAGTGCATTTCAGATATTGGCGGGGCGATCTGTTTGGTGGCCTTACCGCTGCCATTGTGGCACTGCCAATGGCTCTAGCCTTTGGGGTGACCTCTGGGGCAGGGGCAACAGCCGGTCTGTACTGTGTCGTATTTCTGGGATTCTTTGCCGCTTTATTTGGCGGTACTCCCACCCTGATCTCAAACCCAACGGGGCCAATGACGGTGGTGATTACAGCGGTGATTACCCGCCTGACGAGTGAGTACCCGGAGCAAGGGTTGGCCATGGCCTTTACGGTGGTGATGCTGGCTGGGGGGTTTCAAATTTTATTTGGCCTGCTCCGCCTTGGCAAATATATCACCATGATGCCCTACACGGTTATTTCCGGCTTCATGTCCGGAATTGGCCTGATCATGATTTTGTTGCAAATTGGGCCGCTGCTAGGGCACACGAGTAAAGGGGGCGTGCTAGGAGCCGTGCAGAACCTGCCGGACTTTATTCAGACCATGAACCCAGCAGCGTTCACTCTCGGCCTCTTCACCCTAGCCCTGATTTACTTTACACCACAGTGGCTACGGCGCTTGGTGCCCCCTCAACTGCTGGCGTTAGTGCTGGGGACGCTGCTATCGATGCTGTTTTTTGCTGATGCTGGGTTGGCGCGCATTGGCAAAATTCCCACGGGTTTACCGGAGTTTGTACTCCCCACGTTTTCTTTGCCTATGCTGAAAACCATGCTGGTGGATGCTGCCATGCTGGGGATGCTCGGCTGTATTGACTCGCTGTTAACCTCAGTGATTGCCGATAGCATTACCCGCACGCAGCATGATTCCGATAAGGAACTCATTGGTCAAGGCATTGGCAACCTCGTTTCAGGGCTGTTTGGTGGGTTACCCGGAGCTGGGGCAACCATGGGAACCGTAGTAAATATTCAAGCGGGTGGCCGCACCTGTCTCTCAGGCATGATCCACGCTGTCATTTTGTTGATGGTGGTTCTGTGGGCAGCCCCCTTGACCGCTCCTATCCCTAATGCGGTGTTGGCTGGGATTTTGATCAAGGTGGGGATTGACATTATTGATTGGAATTTCCTCAAACGGGCTCACGTCCTCTCGCTGCGAGCCGCCTTCATTATGTATGGTGTGATGCTCCTAACGGTCTTTGTGGATTTGATTGTGGCGGTGGGTGTAGGGGTGTTTATTGCCAATATGTTGACCATCAAGCGGCTGGCGGATCTGCAGTCGGAAGAGGTGAAAGCCATTACCCATGCGGATGATCAAACGCCCCTGACCCCTGAGGAGAAGGAGCTCTTTCGCCAAGGCAAGGGGCAATTGCTGCTATTGCATTTAGGGGGGCCGATGAGCTTTGGGTCGGCGTGGGCGATCGCCCAACGTCAGGCGATTATGGCGGACTATAAGGTGCTCATCCTTGACGTGAGTAGTGTGCCCCTGTTGGGGGTCACCGCCACCCTCGCCATTGAATCCCTCATCGAAGAGGCGCAAAAACATCGGTTAGCTATTTTTGTAGTGAGTGGTTCGGCAAAAGTTCAACAGCGCCTTGAGCGATTCCGAATTTTAGATCGCTTGCCTGCGGATCATGTGGTGAGCGATCGCCAGCAGGCTCTAGAGAAGGCCATTCTGTTCTTGGAGCAACCGGAGCAGTTGCTGGAGGTCTCCACCGGTAGCTACGAGTAGCGAGAAACCGCTGCATTCCCTTGCAAGTACCACCGCCATGGGATTTCTTGTCCTTGGGAAATACCAATACGGCGGGTTTGCACAACGGTGCCCACCACTGCTTGGGGAGGTGGCTCAATCCACAGGCCAGTGGCCTCCCCAAGTACGGTGCCAGACAACTGCCGATCGATGGCTAACAGATGACACAGCTTGCCGGGGCCAGCCGCACTGCGCGCAGCTAAGGTGGGGGTGATCATCTCAAGGGCGCGAATCAGTACCGCACTGGCCACCTGGGGGCGATCGCTCACAATATTGAGGCAGTGATGCACCCCATAGATTTGGTAAACGTAGATCGTACCTGCGGTAGCAAACATGGGGGCATTGCGCGGCGTTTGGCGACGGTAGCCATGGCAAGCGGGATCCCCCGCCATATAGGCTTCTGTTTCCACAATGCGCCCACGGTACATCTGGCCATTGGGATGCCGCCGTACTAACAGGCAACCAATGAGATCAGGGGCTACCTCTGGGGCTGGCCGGGCAAACCACTCCGGATCAAGGGCGATCGCCACCTTTGGAAACTCCCGTTTACAAACAACGCTCCTCCACAAGTAACTCCGCCAGCAACGCATCGCGCAGGTTGTTGTTTAAGCCCGTCACCATGTAAAGCATGGCTTCGCGGTACAACCGCTGCACCGTATGGTTCAGCAGCACGGCACTTCCCCCAGTCGTAATCATGGCCGCTTGGGCAGCACGAACCGCCAATTGTACCGCCTTTGCCCGCAGTTTGGCATGGTAAGGCGGGTTCAGTTGCCCTAACTCCTGCTGAATGGTGGTGTAAAGGAATTGCCAGCGATCCCACAGGCAAGCATACAACTCCGCAGACTGCGGAAAGGTAGCGAGAACCTGCAAACTGGCGCGGGCACAACCGAGGGGCGCGGCACTGCCTCTGAGCAGTTTTTGGCTGTCTCGCTGCTCAATCCAGTTAGGGTCACCAATGCCGACCACATCCTCAGGCGGAACGAACCAGTCAATAACCTCTGCTTGTACGGTTTGGGTTGAGGGCACAGCTGCCAAGGGTAACGGCAGGGTTAAATGCAAAATGCCGCCGCTGGACTGTTGGGCATTCATCAGGGGCAACAGAGCAAATAACGTCTGCTCATCGGGAAGCTCCGCTGCAACAACCACCATCGTCATGTGCTGAAAGCCGCTTAGCCAAGGAATGTTGCCTTTCAAAAGGTAGCCCTGTGACAGTGAGTGGGCTTTCAAGTCCACATGGTTGTAGCGCAGGTGAGAAAAGCCTACGCCAATCAAGGTTTTGCCCAACATCAAATCACTGAAGTAGGCTTGGGCAACGCTGCTATTCGGGTGCTCCAGAATAATACTGAGGGCAGTTTGGTGCTGCGAAACTAAAAAGGCAAGGGCACCGGAGGCCTCGCCAAGCTTGAGTGCTAAATGCCAAAGAATGGAGGGAGGGCATCCCAATCCACCAACGGCTTCTGGGGGAGCTAACCGGAAAATTCCTAACTCTGCTAGGGCTTGCAAGGCACTGGAGAGCAACGATTTTTGCTGATCTATCCGATTGGCATTGGGGGCAACCTCTGTCTCCAGATAGGTGAGAATCTCCTGTAGAAGAGGCTGGGCGGCCTCTGGAGCCGTATCAACAAAAACCGGTTCGTCCATTGGTCGAGCTAGGGATAGGCCAAATGGGCACGGGGATTGTACGATTCTATCGCGTGAAGCTGACGGTACAGTTCTCGCTCAGCATCACTCAATTGGGGAGGCAGAGTAATGATAATTTCTACCAGTTGGTCACCGCGATCGCCATCGGGGCGGGGATAGCCTTTGCCCGCCAGCCGCAAGCGTTGGCCATTGCGCACCCCTGCCGGGATAGACATTTTCACCCAGCCATCGAGGGTCGGGGCTTCTACCTGACCTCCCAAGGCCGCTTCACTGGGGGTCACCGGCAAGTCACACACAATGTCGTAGCCCTCAAGGCGAAACAACGGATGCGGGGTGACATTAATTTTGAGGTAGAGGTCACCGCCGCCGGTCCCCTGTCCGCGCAGCCGCACCCGCTGGCCTGTGATCATTGCCCGCGGCAGGGTCACTTCTAGGGAGCGGCCATCCCCCAGCCGAATGCGCTCTCGTCCCCCTTCGTAGGCTTTTTCTAGGGGAATTTCTAGGGTGGCTTCAGCGTCGCGGCGGCTCACAGCAGTATAGGCAGTTTTCACTGTCCCAGGTCGAAAATAATCTGTTTCTATAGTAGGGGAACGACGTGGGGGATCCGCAGGGATGGTCGTGGTGCGCGATCGCCGTCCCAAGAGTTGATCTAAAAATTCCTGAAAGTTATCTTCACTCAGGTCAGGATCATCCCTGAGGCTCGTGCCATTACGGCGGTTTGTCGTCCGTTGGGGGGTACGGCTGCGAAACCCCGGCTGTGACCAATATTCGCCGTAGCGATCGTAGTGCTCGCGGCGAGCTGGGTCGCTGAGCACTTGGTAGGCTTCGCTAATGTCTTTGAATTTTTCTTCGGCAGCGCGATCGCCCGGGTTCATGTCTGGATGGTACCGCCGTGCAAGGCGACGGTAAGCCCGCTTAATTTCATCGCTACTGGCGCTCCGATCCACTCCCAAAAGCTGGTAGTAATCTCGAAAATTACGCATTTAAGTTCCTACTTGTCTCTTTCTACCAGTCGTCATCATCCCAATCATCCCATGCCGCTGAGTCACCCCGCTGTTCGTAGCTGCGGCGACGGCTGCTGCGGCTCGGTTGATTCCAGTCCTTATCGGTGTCCTCCAATTCACGGCGGCGATCGCGCCCACGCACAGCCTCTAAGCCTTTGTTCACAGCCTCTTTGAGGTTCGGCAGCTTAAACAGGTCTTCCTCGTCTTCAGCCTCCTCTTCACTGAGGCGCAGTTCGCGGACAAAGTCGTACAAGCGCTCCTCAAGTGCCGCATAGGTGAGATCAATCTGGCGATCGTCATCATTGCGGATCCCCTCTTGCAGTTGCCGCACCAAGGCTTCAATGGTGCGCCGCTGATTGGCCGCAAACTGATACCCAAACTCTTGGGCGGCTTCGCGAAGCTGACGCTCGGCACGGTTAATGAGATCCTGAGCACGGTTGCGCTTCTGCACGCGATCGCGGCGTTGGCGATCGCCGGCGGCATTGGCCTCCGCATCCAAAAGCATTTGCTGAACCTCGTCCTCTGCCAAGGTCGACGCCCCCTGAATCACCACGCTCTGCTCGCGGCCACTAAAGCGATCCAACGCCACCACCTGCAACAGACCATTGGCATCGAGGTCAAAAGACACCTGAATTTGTGGCACACCGCGCGGCGCCGGCGGAATCCCGGTCAACTTAAAGCGCCCCAGAGACTTATTGTGCTCTGCCAGTTCACGCTCGCCCTGAACCACATGAATTTCGACTTGGCTTTGATTATTTTCAGAGGTTGAGAAAATATCGGAACGGCGTACCGGAATCGTGGTATTACGCGGAATCAACACCTTGGTGACACCGCCAATGGTTTCCACCCCTAACGAGAGCGGGGTCACATCCAACAGCAGAATATCCTTCATATCCCCGGCCAAAATCCCCGCCTGAATGGCGGCTCCCACCGCCACGACCTCGTCAGGGTTAACATTTTGGCTGGGTTCACGGCCAATCATCTGACGAACCAGCTCCTGTACCATGGGCATCCGCGTTGCCCCGCCCACCAGTACCACCGCATCAATCTGAGAGGGGGTGAGGAGGGCATCCCGCAGGGCTTGCTCTACAGGAAAGCGTAGGCGCTTGAGCAACTCTTGGCTCAAGCTTTCAAACTGGCGGCGACTCAGGGTTGTTTCAATATGTTTAGGCCCCTCAGCAGTAGCGGTGACAAAGGGAAGATCGATACTCGTTTCTTGCAGCCCCGATAGCTCAATTTTTGCTTTTTCAGCCGCATCGGTGAGCCGTTGTAACGACTGGCGATCGCGCCGCAGATCAATCCCTTCCTTAGCTAAGAACTCTTCCGCGAGCCAATCCACAATTAACTTATCAAAATCGTTCCCCCCCAGTTGGGAATCACCACTGGTGGCCTTAACTTCAAACACCCCATCGCCAACATCCAGAATAGACACATCAAAGGTGCCACCCCCGAGGTCAAACACTAAAATGGTTTGCTCCTTCTGGCGATCTAACCCGTAGGCCAGTGCTGCTGCCGTGGGTTCATTGATAATGCGGCGCACATTCAAGCCCGCAATTCGCCCCGCATCACGAGTCGCTTGGCGCTGCGAATCATTAAAATAGGCCGGTACCGTAATCACCGCATCGGTAACTGGCTCGCCTAGGTAGCGACTGGCATCCTCCACGAGCTTGCGCAGCACCATAGCAGAAATTTCCTCCGGTGCAAACTCTTTTTGCAGCCGCGGACACTTGATGCGCACTTTTCCCGATTCATCCCGCCGGATAGTGTAGGGCACCCGCTTCAATTCTTGGCTCAGTTCAGCATAGTCACGGCCAATGAATCGCTTCACCCCATAAAACGTGTTTTGGGGGTTGAGCACTGCCTGTCGCCGCGCTAATTGCCCCACCAGACGCTCATTATCCTTAGCAAAGGCGACCACGGAGGGAGTGGTACGGGATCCTTCCGCATTGGCAATCACAACGGGTTTTCCCCCTTCCAGTACAGCAACGACGGAATTGGTTGTTCCCAGATCAATGCCAACAATTTTGCCCATGCCGTTTGAACGACTCCGCACTGGTTAGAATAAATGAATAGCGTTATGGTAGCGGATTATTTACCCTTTGTTACGCTTCTTCGATTGTACGAGATCTACTCAAGAGGGTCAGAATCGCCCCTTACCCCCGCTTTGCATTCTGCCACCGCTACACCTGAGTGTCCCTCGTGGTCAAAATTCCTTAGCCTATTGCCGTTTGCTGCCAACTCTGAGGTTAAGATGGCAGGCAAGAGGTTTAAGCGCAAGCATACCGAACTGTTGCTAAGCCTAATTCCGAGAAGGAGATCACCCTATGCTACACCGCAAGCTTTATCAACTCTACACCGATGGCCAAGAAGTCTGGATTTACTTGCGGGATCAACAGCGCCTCATTGATCGGGCGCGGATTGTCGATATTGAGGGCAATGTCGTAACCATTCGCTACGAAACCGATGAAGACGATGAAGTATGTGCATGGGAGGAAATTGTCAATATCGAGAGTATTGGTTCTATTTCCCGTCGCTTAGCGGCGGTTCCACGGGGGTATGCTGAACTGGCGGTGGCGGAGGAGTGCCCAGAGGCGGAGCAATTGCCCAAGCAGTCGTCGGAAACCGAGCACGAACGCTAACCTGCCCCAAGGCTACCCTTGATCTATGCGCTGCGATTCTGTCCCCTTGGTTGATGCCACTGCTACCGATGCCCTCTACATGGAGCGGTGCCTGCAACTGGCCGAGCAGGCGCGGGGGCACACCTCCCCCAATCCGTTGGTGGGCTGTGTAATTGTGGCAGCGCAGCGAATTATTGGTGAAGGATTTCACCCCAAAGCGGGGGAACCCCATGCTGAGGTGTTTGCACTGCGGAGTGTGGCAGCCGGCGATCGCCCCTTACTCACGGATGCCACCCTCTACGTGAACCTAGAGCCGTGCAATCATTATGGCCGCACCCCCCCCTGCACCGAGGCGATTATTGCCGCAGGTATTCCCCGGGTGGTGGTGGGGATGATTGACCCCGATCCACGGGTGGCCGGCTCCGGGATTGAACGCCTACGGGCTGCGGGGATTGCGGTGACAGTGGGGGTGTGTGAAGCGGCCTGTCAACGGCTCAATGAAGCCTTTGTGCATCGGGTGCGTAACGCGCGCCCCTTTGGTATTCTCAAGTACGCTATGACCCTTGACGGCAAAATTGCCTCCAGTGCTGGCCATAGTACTTGGATTAGTGGGGAAGCCGCGCGAGCCATGGTGCACCAACTGCGTGCTGAATGTGATGCCATCATCGTTGGCGGCAATACCGTACGGCGGGATAACCCCCACCTCACCTCCCGCCATCCCCATACGCCGCTGCGGGTGGTGATGAGCCGTCATCTGGATCTCCCCCTAGATGCCTACCTGTGGCAAACGGATGTTGCGCCTACCCTAGTTGTTACTACGGCTCCAGCGGATCATCCCCTAGTGCCGCACTTACAGGCTTGTGGGGTTGAGGTGGTTTGCCGGCCAGTGCTCACCCCAACAACGCTGATGAAGGAGCTGTACAACCGCGGGATCATGACTGTGCTGTGGGAGTGCGGTGGTTCCTTAGCCGCAGCAGCGATCGCCGAGGGGATGGTGCAAAAAATCTGGGCGTTTATTGCTCCGAAAATCATTGGTGGTACCAGTGCCCCAGTACCTGTGGCAGATTTGGGTTTTCAGAAAATGAGTGAGGCACTCTGCCTCGAGGAGGTAACATGGCAAACAGTGGGGCAAGATATTCTGGTGAGTGGCTACCTCCCAAAACCTGCTGCGCCATAGCCATTGATCACATCGGGTAGGGCTGGAAGCCCCGTACTTCAGTGCGGGGAGGAAAGCCTCTTTAGCAACTTCAGTTGCCATATTACCATTTAGGCGCATAAAATGAACTCATGCCACAGCAAATACTGACCATT
>Ga0272446_1006246_pt1 | contig 12566 bp, 12 predicted proteins | sample YNPCB0061_FD_194587 | JGI IMG/M metagenome (GOLD analysis project Ga0272446, IMG submission 194587) | Hot spring microbial mat communities from Yellowstone National Park, WY, United States - YNP-CB-006-1 | ecosystem: Environmental > Aquatic > Thermal springs > Hot (42-90C) > Sediment | place... | reverse complement strand
TCTCTGGCGGGGAAGGTGCGCCGGTTCTTTTGGCGAATGCCGGAAACGCTTGTTTGAATGTGCCGGGCCTCGTTGGGCTGGACAAATGAAGTTCCTTCGGCATGCATCGGGTAATGCTGCATGCCGATAACCAATGGCTTCTTCGTAGCGGGTGTGGCCATTGTCCAGCCTTACGAGGCCGGGCACATGAGTTCGTTTTCGGCTTCGCCAAACAGATCCGGTGCACCTGAACCAGCCACGACGGGCCGATCTTCCGGGGTGGCCACAACGATGCCCCATCTGCCCGATACCGCCACGGCATTTTCATGCCCGGGGGCGGCGCCCCCACCATGACCATCGATCGTAAAAATCCCCTGTAGGGACATGGCATGCGATTTCGCTACAATTCCATATATCAGAGCGACAACAAACAGAATTGATCCGCTTTTCTTCTGACTTCCGACGCCTGACTTCCAACTTTCTCAGGAAACTGCTTGAAGTTCAACAGCATCAAAATCCGAATCGGTGTCGCCTTTCTGGTGTTGCTGATCGCACCGTTTGCCGTCGGTCTGATCATCGCCCTGGCATTGCATGAAAAGATCCTTCAGGAAGGCGCGATCAGCAAAGCCAAGTCTTTCGCGAACACCGCCCACCACATTCAGCGGGAAATCGAGATGGAAATGATTCGCCTGGCGCAGGCCTATGCCCGCCAGAAAAGCATTGCCATCCTTCTGCCGCTGAATATGGGAGACAAGATCGGCAAGGAACTGCACCGTATTTACCGGGCGGATCGGCTGGATCTGGTAACCGTTGTCGACGCCCACCTCCGGGTCGTGGCACGAGCGCATGCCCCCGACGTTCTGCAAGATACCCTCCCGGCGAAAGCCTATTTCGAACGAATCGGGACGGGAGAGACGATCGTCTTCATCGAGGTGCTGAGTGGTCCGGAACTGAAGGCCGAATGTGTGCCCAAAGAACACCTTCCCGATGTTTCACCGGAAGGCAACGTTCTCTCCCTGACCGCCGTGGCGCCCATCCAGCCGGTCGTTCAGGAACCTCCCATCGGTTTTGTTCTTCTTCGAAAACTGCTTGCCGTACAGCAAATTCCCACCCGCTCCATCGCCAATGCCCTGCATGTCAATGCGGCTCTCTATGTTCAGGACCAACGGATTGCGGCAACCCGATCACCGAGTCACGATCCGCCCCTGCAGGATCCTTCAGAACAAAGCATTCGTTTGACCCTGGTGAACAATGCGGAAACGACGGAAATCGACTTCCGGAAAGACGGTCATGCCTCGGTCCTGGTTCCGCTGAAGGATTACCGGGATGAACCCGTTGCGGTGCTCATGATTCAGGCACCGGTCACTTACCAGATGACTGTCCGCAGAAAGACCTGGCTGGTCATCGGAGGGGTCGCTGTCGTTACGGCCGTTCTCGTTGCCCTTCTGCTGCATGCGATCGATCGACATGTCGTTCAACCGATTCAGCATTTAGGCCGCAACATGGAGCGGTTTTCGGAAAACCCCGAAGGACGACTGGAAACGTTTCCCGGAGGTAACCCGCCCGATGAAATCGAAATGCTGTATCGATCCTTTTCGAGAATGACCCGAGCGTTGCCGGATGCCCTCGATCGTCTGCGCCAGGAGAACGAACGTCGACGACAAACGGAAGCATCGCTGTTGCTCATGATCGAGAACATGGAACGGCGGATCGAAGAACGAACGGCGGACATCACCCGAATGAACGAAACCTTGAAGGCCGAAATCGCCGAACGAAAAAGGACGGAGGCTCAATACCGATCCGCTTTGGCCGAGAAGGAAGTGCTGCTGCTGGAAATCCATCACCGGGTGAAGAACAACCTGCAGATCATCAGCTCCCTGCTCGACATGACCCGAAACCGCTCGAAGGATCCTCGAGTGATCGAAGCCCTGACGGCTGCACGCAACAAGATTTACGCCATATCCCTCATCAACACCCAGCTCTATCAGAGCCACCGGTTCGATCGAATCGACATGCAGAGCTTCATCCAGAATTTGACCAATTCTCTCGGCATGCTGTCGGCGGATCACCGCCGGATCCACTATCGAATCGATGCACACCGGTTCTTCATGTCTGTCACCCACGCCAATCCGGTGGCCCTGATCTTGAATGAGATTTTGTCCAACTGTCTCAAACACGCCTTCGTCGAACAAGATGAAGGCATCATCGACATATCGCTGCGACGGGATGGCGCCTACAACATCCTGACCGTTGCGGACAACGGCAGAGGACTTCCGGCCGATATCGATGTCAAAGAAACCCAAACGCTCGGCCTCAAACTGATTCGAAACCTTGTGTTGCTGCAGCTCAAGGGGAGGTTGTCCATTCGAAGCGATCAGGGGACAACCGTCACGATCACGTTTCCCAGGGCTGAAATGATCGACGATGAAATCCGCTCTTGACCCGATGTTCCTGTTGACGGAGAATCCGGTACACCCGATGGACTGGAGGATACCGGTGTTCCTGACGAGATGTTTCGACGTCCGGTTCGATGGAAAGAGAAAAGCCTCCAGTCCGCTTCCGCCCCTTTCTCTTTTCCTTCTTCCCTTTTCCCTCTATCTCAAGGAGGTTGGCCATGAAAGATATCGCAGAACTTCGATTTCCCGAAAACCTTCGGTACGCACCCGATCATGAATGGGCCAGACGAGAAGCCGAAGAAGCCGTCATCGGCATTTCCGACTATGCCCAAGACCAGTTGGGAGATGTCGTCTATGTGGAGCTCCCCAAGGTGGGGGCCCGCTTCGAGAAGGGAGAGGTGTTCGGCACGGTCGAATCGGTAAAGGCCGTATCCGAACTGATCGCCCCACTCTCCGGAGAAGTGATCGCCGTCAATGCCACCCTCGAAAACACACCGGATCTCGTCAATTCCGATCCCTATGGAGAAGGCTGGATGATACGCATCCGATGCGCCCAGCCCGCTCAGTACGACGAACTGATGGCATCCGATGCCTATGTCGCCATGTTGAAAGGGTAACAGCGATGCGTTACTTTCCCCATACCGAAGAAGACATCCGGCGGATGCTCGAGGAAATCGGGGTGGATAGCATCGATGCACTGTTTTCAGGCGTTCCGCCGGACTGCAGACGCAGCGGTGCCATGCATCTGCCCGAAGCACTCTGCGAGTGGGAACTTGACCGCAAGATGGAAGAGATGGCCGGGCAGAACGCTGCCGCGCCGAGCCTCACCCTGCTTGTCGGTGCGGGTCGCTACCACCACCATATTCCTGCCGTCGTTCCGGCCCTTGCCGGTCGAAGCGAATTTCTCACCGCCTACACCCCCTACCAGCCCGAGATCAGCCAGGGCACGCTGCAGGCCATTTACGAATACCAGACCCTTGCCGCCCGCCTGATGGGCATGGATGTCGTGACCGCCTCCCACTACGATGGCGCCACGGCGCTGGCCGAATCCCTGTTGATGGCCATTCGAAAGACGGGACGCTCTTCGGTCGTCGTCTCGAGGACGATTCACCCGCATGTACGCCAAGTCATCCAAACTTACCTCAAACCGACCGGATACAACCTTGTCGAAGCGGGGTTCACTCGTGAAGGCACGACCGATGTGACCGGCATCGATTGGTCGAATGCGGCGGCCCTGGCCGTCCAGAGCCCGAATTTCTTCGGGTGTGTCGAACCGCTCTCCCGCTATGCGGATGCGGCCCACGGCGCCGGGGCGCTCCTTGTAGCATCGTTTACGGAAGCGCTCTCCCTGGGTGTCTTAAAAACTCCCGGATCCCAGGGCGCGGACATCGTGGCGGGAGAGGGGCAGAGTTTCGGTCTTCCGATGGGGTTCGGCGGTCCCGGACTGGGCATGCTCGGGGCCCGGCAAGAGCTGGTGCGCACCCTTCCAGGTCGTCTCATCGGAAAGACCCGGGACAGAAACGGAAAGCCCGGTTTCGTACTGACCCTTGCGACACGGGAGCAGCACATTCGGCGGGAGAAGGCCACATCCAACATCTGCTCGAACAACGGTCATTGCGCGCTGACGGCTGCCGTCTATCTGGCGACGCTGGGTGCCGAAGGACTTGCGCGGACGGCGCGGATCAACCACAACAAGGCGGCCTATCTTGCACAGAGGCTACAGGAAATCGGCATGCCCCTCGTTTTCTCGGCGCCTTTTTTCAACGAGTTCGTCGTTCAGGCCCCACCCGGGTTCGAAGCGGTTCGGCAGGCCCTGATGCAAAAAGGCATTCTGGCCGGCCTGCCCATCCAAACCCATTACCCGGAGCTCGACACCCCGTATCTCTTCTGTGCAACCGAAACCGTTACCCGGGAAGCCATCGACCGTTTCCTTGCGGAGGTGAAGCCATGAGCATCCAGACGGCAGCCAGCGGTCTGTCCATGAACGAGCCGCTTCTGTGGGAACGTGGGCGAAGCGGACGCTGCGGCGTGGATTTTCCGAAAGACGACGTTCCCGATTGCCCGCTTCCGCAGGATGTGACGGCATCCACTGCGCCCGATATCCCCCATCTTTCCGAACTCGATGTCGTTCGGCACTACACGCGGCTTTCCACTTGGAATTTCGGGGTCGATACCGGCATGTACCCGCTCGGCTCCTGCACCATGAAGTACAATCCGAAAACCAACGAGCGGCAAGCCGGGCTCGGCGGTTTTGCGAACCTGCATCCTCTGGTTCCGGAAGCCTGGTGTCAGGGAGCGCTTCGGTTGATGGTCGAGCTGGAAGAGGACCTGTGCGAAATCACCGGCATGGATGCGGCCAGCCTGCAGCCTGCGGCAGGGGCGCACGGCGAGTTGGCCGGCATGCTCATTCTGCATGCATGGCTGTCGCACAAGGGAGAGACCCGCCACAAGATCATCATCCCCGACACGGCCCACGGCACCAACCCCGCCAGTGCGGCATTGTGCGGCTTTCGACCGGTGGCCGTGATATCCGGCCCGAAGGGCATCCTGCAGGCCGAAACCGTACGAAGCGTCATGGACGAGGACACGGCAGGAATCATGATCACCAATCCGAATACCCTCGGTCTCTTCGAGGCCGAACTTCCGGAGATCTGCCGAATCGTTCACGAGAAAGGCGGGCTGGTCTATGCCGACGGGGCCAACATGAACGCCCTGATGGGCATCGTCGGCATGGGATGCATCGGAGTGGATGTGATGCATCTCAACCTACACAAGACGTTTTCCACACCGCACGGCGGCGGGGGACCGGGTGCAGGCCCCGTGCTCGTCAAACGATTTCTGGAACCGTTTCTCCCCTTGCCGAGGGTCATCCGGAGGGAAGACGGCGCCTTCGGTCTATCGGAGGACTTTCCCCTGTCGATCGGACGAATGGTCGGTTTTTACGGACATTTTCTGGTTTGGGTTCGGGCCTACAGCTACATTCGAAGCCTCGGCGCCGACGGACTCCGGCAGGCCAGCCGCCTGGCGGTCCTCAATGCCAACTATATCCGTGCAAGGCTGCGGGACGTATACCATCTACCGTATGAAACCCCCTGCCTGCACGAATGCGTATTTTCGGATCGACATCTGCTGCCGTACAAGGTCAGCACCCTCGATGTGGCCAAGCGCCTGATGGATTACGGCTTTCACCCGCCGACCATCTATTTTCCGCTGGTCGTTCACGGCAGCCTGATGATCGAGCCGACGGAAACCGAAGGGAAAGAAGAACTCGATCGGTTCGTGGAAGCCCTGCGGACGATTGCAGAAGAGGCCAAGGGTAACCCGGACATGGTTCATGAAGCTCCCTGCAAGACACGGGTCACCCGGCTCGACGAGGTGGAGGCCGCACGAAGGCCCTGTCTGGCCGGATAAAGAGAGGGCGGCCCGGCGCATCAGAAACCTTGCCGGTTTCCCCGCGCCGTCATGGTCGGAGGGATTGACCACAAAGGAGGATATCGACGGAATGACGAGCTGGCCGTGGATGGATCTGGGCCGCATGGCGTATGAGAAGGCCCACGAGCTGCAGCATCGGCTGGTCGCTCTTCTGTTGCAGGAATGCGGGGAGGGGATACCACACGATGGACCTTCCTCTTTCGACGGGGTGTTTCTCGTGCTGGAGCATCCCTCCGTATTCACGCTCGGAAAACGCGGCGGCAGGGAATATCTGTGTGTCGATGAAGCCTGGCTTACAGAGCGAGGCATTCCGATTGTGGAAACCGAACGGGGAGGCTTCATCACCTACCACGGTCCCGGGCAGTTGATCGTCTATCCCGTGGTCCGGCTTCGCTCGCTAGGGGTTTCGGTTGCTGGATTGGTTTCGGGTCTTGAAGAAATCATGATCCGGGTGCTTGCCCAATGGGGAATCGACGCCTGTCGAAACGACAGGAACCGTGGGGTGTGGGTCGGCAGTCGAAAGATCGGGAGCATCGGAATCCACGTCCGGAAGGGAATTGCCTTCCATGGGATGGCCTTGAACGTGAATACGGACCTCACTCCCTTCACCTGGATCGAACCCTGCGGTCTTTCCGGTGTTTCCATGACATCCATACGGGAAATGACCGGTGACGAGGTCCCCATGGCGCTTGTACGGCAGCTGACCATCGCTGCCGTCGAGAACGTCTTCGGCATTCGTCTGCACGAAGGCCCCCTTGCACCTCCGACCAAGAACGCATGGGTTCCGACCGTTGAAGAGGTCCTTTCATGACGATCGTTCCGAAGCCCGAATGGCTTAGGCGGCGGCTTCCGACAGGAGGCCGCTACGAGCACGTTCGACGTCTTCTCCGGCAGGGGCATTTGCACACCGTCTGCGAGAACGCCTGCTGCCCCAACCAGTGGGAATGCTATTCCCGGAATACGGCGACCTTTCTGATTTTAGGGCCTGTCTGCACCCGAAACTGTCGGTTCTGCGCCGTTCACAAGGGGCCCACCGAGCCCGTCGATCCCCAGGAGCCCCGACGGATTGCCGAGGCGGCCAAGCAGCTGCAGTTGCGTCATGTCGTCATTACCTCCGTCACGCGGGACGACTTGCCCGATGGCGGCGCATCCCAGTTCGTTCGAACCATCGAAGCCGTTCGAAACCTGCTCCCCGATGCCGGAATCGAGGTGCTCATTCCCGATTTTCAGGGAGATGGTTCCGCCCTGAACGCCGTTCTACAAGCCCGTCCGACCGTCTTGAACCACAACATCGAAACCGTGCCGAGGCTCTATCCACTGGTCCGCCCCATGGCCGATTACAGGCGCTCTCTCGACCTGCTCGCCCGTGCTGCAGCCGCCCGCCCTTCGGACATCCTCGTCAAGAGCGGAATCATGGTGGGGCTCGGCGAAACCGATGAGGAAATCATCTCCACATGCATGGAGTTGAAGGATCATGGCTGCACCTTGTTGACCATCGGCCAGTATCTTCAACCCTCCACAGCTCACCTGCCCGTCCGGCGATACGTGCGACCGGAGCAGTTCGAGGCATATCGGGAAAAAGCCCTCGAAATCGGCTTTTCAGCGGTTGCAAGCGGTCCCTTCGTCCGAAGCTCCTATCATGCCGGAGCGATGGCCGAGCCTTTCATGGCCGAACCATCCGAAAAGCGGTGACCACCGCATGGCAACGGCAGGCCGTCGCCAGAAGAACAGGCCGAGGGGCTGCTTCCAGAATACCGTCTCGAGCAACCGACAAGGCCTGCGGATGATATCCCCCCACCCCTGGGCCGATCTGAACACTCTGAACGACAATGGCGTGATAGGACGTTCCCCCGATGGTTTGCAGATATCGGTCCATCGTTAGCGGACGGGGAAGGCCTGTATAGGTGCAATGGCTTTCCGGAGCCGCACAGCCATCCGGGCACCGGAAATCGGCGATGCTGGTATACACCGTTCCGAAAGGGCCGCGGAACCGATTCGGCAATTCTTTGAGGATGTCCTCCGGAAAAGCGATCGGAACGATCCGATGTTCCTGTCCGACTTGTTGCAGCATCCATTCGAAGGCCAAATGAATCGGAACCGCCGGGATGATCCAATCATCGGAAGCATCTAGATCGGGAAGGACGTTGTTCAGATACGCTACCGCATCCGAGCACACCCGATGAATCGACGTACCCCCAAAGGAGCTCAGGCGATCGCTATCCCGATCCACAACCGTCAGACAGGCATTCGGAACATGCGCTTGAAAATGCCGAATCGCCTTTTGACCGAATCGACCCGCTCCCATCACGAGAATATGCATGGTATGCCTCCTCTTCTTCTTGACAGGGTGGCTTGCACGAAAGGGAGCCGGAAGACCAAAGCAAACGGGAAGACCTTCAGCGGCACCGACAGAATCTCATCCGGATCACGGGCACCTATGACGACACCATCGAACAGGAACAACCACACCCGCATATGCGACTCCGTCCATGATCGACGGCGACAGAAGCGAGCCCACTTTCCACCTCTTTTTTTCATCTTTAGCCGGTGGATGTTTCCGAAGGGGAAGGCGGTTGACTGGACGTAAAGATATCCTCGGGAAGGCCGAACGCTTTATGATCGTCCAGTTGAACCGGGTTGAGGGATTTCTTGAGCGAGTGGACGTTATCATATCGAAAGATCTGGATAGGGCGCAAACCGGAGGTGCTGCACGCGTCGTAAATCCCGTCGGATTCGCCGACCCAGGAGGTGTTCTTCATCCTCCCGGCGTCATTCGGCCACGACGAATGCATCGGCAAATCCGTTCGCCTTGAAAAGCTTTTCATACGACTGCGCCTTCTCCAATGTCGTGCTGCGGGTTACCCAAACCCGATAAATGGTGCCCGATTCCACAACCCCCTGCACGACATGAACATAGGCATACCCTTCCCGTTCGAGCCGCTGTTTGAGCTTTTCGGCATTGGCGGCGTTGCTGAAAGCGCCCACTTGGACCGTGAAATTCCCCGTATAGTAGTACTCCTTGTCGATCTTTCCCGTTGGAGCGAGGTCATCCGTCGTTCCGACAGCAACGATTTCCACGGGCGCCGTTCCCGGGCCGAGAACGTCGAGCTTCTGGGCACATCCATAGGACAAATCGATGATCCGTCCATCCACGAAAGGCCCTCGATCGTTGATCCGAATATCCATTTCCTTTCCGGTCAAGAGATTCCGCACCCGGACGATGGTTCCGATCGGCAGGGTCTTGTGCGCTGCCGACTCCCCGTACATGTCGTAAATTTCGCCGCTGGCAGTTTTCCTGCCGTGAAAGGGTTTTCCGTACCAGCTGGCAATGCCGGTCTGCCGAAACCCTCGAGCATCAGGGAGGGGATAGTACCATTTGCCGAACACCTGGTAGGGCCTGCCGGTCGGCGGGACACCCGTGGAGGGAGCTTTGGGGGCTGGGGGCGGCGGAGCGGAAGGCGGCGGGGAAAGCACCTTTTTGGTGCATCCCCCGAGCCACCATATGACACACCCGATCAGCGCCGTAGCCAAGACGTTTCGTAGAGTGAAGGGCATGCCGGACGCTTATTTTTCGAGAGCGAGCTTGAGAACATCCATCATCTTGTCCACGAAATGAAATTGGATGTCTTTCTGGACCGCCTTGGGGATTTCATCCAGGTCCTTTTCGTTCCATTTGGGCATGATGATGGTCTTGATGCCCGCTCGGTGTGCGGCGAGGACTTTTTCCTTGATGCCGCCGACAGGCAGCACCTGCCCTCTCAGGGTGATTTCCCCCGTCATGGCAAGGTCTTTTTTGATGACCTTGCCGGTCATCAGGGACGTGAGCGCCGTCAGCATGGTCACACCGGCCGATGGGCCGTCCTTGGGAATGGCCCCTGCCGGAATGTGGATATGGATGTCGTGCTTTTCGTAGAAATCATCCGCAATGCCCAGCGCCGCCGCGTTGGAGCGGATGAACGAAAGCGCCGCCTGAGCCGACTCCTTCATGACATCGCCCAACTGACCCGTCAGCGTGAGCCCCTTGCTGCCCCGCATGGCCGTGGCTTCGATGAAGAGGATGTCACCGCCTGCCGGTGTCCACGCCAGCCCGATGGCGAGCCCCGGCGACATGGACCTGGCCTTGGTTTCGGGAATCTGCCGAACCGGGCCCAGGTATTTCGGGACGTTGTTCTGGTTGATCGTGACGGATTCAGCCTCTCCTTCGGCGATTTTGGTCGCCACCCCACGGCAGATGGTGGCGATTTCCCGCTCGAGATTGCGCAGCCCGGCCTCTCGCGTATATCCGGAAATGATGAACCGAATGGCCCCCGGGGTGAAGGAAATCTGAGAAGCCGAAATACCGTGGGCCTTTCGCTGGCGGGGAATGAGATAGCGGTTGGCGATTTTCACCTTTTCGTCTTCGGTGTAACCGAGGAGCTGAAGCACTTCCATACGGTCACGCAGGGCGGGCGGAATGGTGTCGAGGATGTTGGCCGTCGTGATGAACATGACGTTCGACAAATCGAAGGGCACATCGAGGTAATGGTCCTGAAAGGTGGCGTTCTGCTCCGGATCGAGCACTTCAAGAAGCGCAGAGGACGGATCCCCCCGGAAATCGCTTCCGACCTTGTCGATTTCATCGAGCATAAAAACGGGATTCTTGGTGCCTGCGCGGCGGATGCCCTGAATGATCCGGCCCGGAAGTGCGCCGACGTAGGTTCTGCGGTGCCCCCGAATTTCGGCCTCGTCCCGAACCCCGCCCAAGGAAATCCGATGGAACTTTCTGCCGAGAGCTCTGGCAATGGAATGCCCGAGGGAGGTCTTTCCGGTCCCCGGAGGACCGGCAAAACAGAGGATCGGGCCTTTAGAATCGGGATTGAGTTTGCGGACTGCGAGATACTCGATGATGCGCTTCTTGGCCTTTTCGAGTCCGAAATGGTCTTCGTCGAGAATCTTTCGGGCCTTCTTGATGTCGATCATATCGGGTGTCGTTTCATGCCAAGGCAGCGAGGTCAACCAGTCGAGGTAGGTCGAGGCCACCGTATATTCGGCGGAGGATGGATGCATCCGGGAAAGCCTGGAGAGTTCCCGTTCGGCTTCTTTCTTGGCTTCTTCCGGAAGGTTGCGCTCCTCGATCTTCTTTCGATACTCCTCCACCTCGACCGAGCTATCGTCTTTTTCGCCGAGTTCTTCCCGGATCGCCTTCAGCTGCTGCCTCAGATAATATTCCCGCTGGCTCTTGTCGATATCGCCCTTCACCTGGCTCTGAATCTTGTTGCCAAGCTCGAGAATTTCGACCTGATGGCTGATGAGCTTCAACACGAATTTCAGCCGCTCGGCCACATCGAAGATTTCGAGGGTTTTCTGCCGGTCTTCGTTGGTGACGTTGATGGTGGAAACCACCATGTCCGCCAATACACCGGGTTCGGTAATGGTCTTGGCCATGGCCGCAATTTCGGGGGGCATGCCGGGGGAAAGCTCCGCCACCCTGCCGAAGAGCTGAAGCACGCGGTTCATCATGGCCTCAATTTCGGTATTCTTCGTTTCCTGCTCGGGGACGATCTCGATTCGGGCCTGAAGATAGGGCTTTCCTTCGATATACTCGAGAATCCGGAAGCGGCTGAGCCCCTGAACCAGAAGCTGGGCTCGTCCATCCTGCGTCTTGGCCATCTTGAGAATCAAAGCGCTCGTTCCGATCTCATGAAGCGCCTCTTTTGGCGGAGCGTCTTCCTTTTCGATTTTCCGAGACACGACAAGGCCGATCACCCGGTTCTTGGCCATGGCCTCGTCGACCAACTGAACGGATTCGGCCTGCATGACCATGAGCGGCAGAACCATCTTGGGGAACAACGTCGCATCGAACAGGGGGAGTATCGGCAGGAAATCGATGGTTTTTTCCGTCGGATCTTCATTGGGTTGCGGCGTTTCAGCCATTCGTGACCTCCACTTTCTGGTGGTTAGTGACACATGACGGACGGTGAAGGAGACCGATCGGCATCATTCTTCGGAAATGGGAATCTTGTGCACCGTGTCCATGGGCAGCTTTGCGAGGGTGATCTGCAGAAATCCGTTGACATAGGAGGCATTGACGATTTCCGTATCGACCGGTGCCGGCAGAAAGAGGATCCGCTCGAAGGCTCCGTACTGGATTTCGGCCAGGCGGTACGTGCCGTTTTCACCAGGAGTGAGCTCGCTGCGTTTTCCGTAAATCCGGACGGCCTTGCTGTTGATCTCCACCTCCATGTCTTCTTTCTTGACTCCGGCCATGTCCGCCCGGATAATGATGGCGTCCCTGGTTTCAAAGATATCCATGGGCGGCGTCCAGGAAGGGCTGCAGAGCGAAAATCCCGGATTCATCGTGCGGAACATCTGTTCGAGCGTGGTTTCGAAACGGGAACCGATGCTGTCCAACTCGTTTCCGAACTTGATCTTGATGTATTCCATGGGGGGCTCCTGCGACAAAGATTCAATGGATAACGGAGATGTCTTTTGGCGGAATCTAACATTCGCTTCCCGAATTGTAAAGACCGATGAAGCAGCGGTGGCGAAAGAATTTTCACGATAAATACCCATGGCGGAGGGTCGCCGCCCCCGGACATGAAAATGCCGTGGCGGTATCGGGCGGATGGGGCATGGTTGGCGCCACCCCGGAGGATAGGCCCGTCGTGGCTGGTTCAGGTGCACCGGATCTGTTTGGCGAAGCCGAAAACGAACTCATGTGCCCGGCCTCGTAAGGCTGGACAATGGCCACACCCGCTCCGGGGAGGCCATCGGTTTTTG
>Ga0272446_1006245_pt1 | contig 12566 bp, 10 predicted proteins | sample YNPCB0061_FD_194587 | JGI IMG/M metagenome (GOLD analysis project Ga0272446, IMG submission 194587) | Hot spring microbial mat communities from Yellowstone National Park, WY, United States - YNP-CB-006-1 | ecosystem: Environmental > Aquatic > Thermal springs > Hot (42-90C) > Sediment | place... | reverse complement strand
GAACAGTTTTACCTGAACAACAACTATACCCTCATTCTGAACGGGGATATTGAAGATATTAATAAGTTTGAATACCCTAAAATCCGTAAAGCCTGGCCGCGGCTGTATATGCTCTTTAACAGTTTTGCCCAGGACAGCCGGCTGCGTAAAATCGTGGGGAACCATGACCTGGCCCTGCTCCAGGAAAAGGAATATCCCTATCCACTGCTCCACGCCTTGAATCTAGAAAAGGATGAGACCACCATCTGCATTTTTCACGGACACCAGGCATCCAAGCTGTTCAGCAGTTTTGATTATATTTCTGAGTTCATAGTCCGTTATATGGCAAAACCCCTCCACATAAAAAATGCCAGCGTTGCCCATCATTCCAAACGGCGCTTTGCCACCGAACGAAAGATTTACCGAGCCGCCCGCAATTTGGGAGTCCTTGCCATTACCGGACACACCCATCGACCCCTGTTCGAATCCCTTTCAAAATACGACAGCCTCCGCTGGTCCATCGAAGAGCTCCTTCGGGAATACGCGGTTTCCGATGCGGAACGGCGGATACAAATTAAGGCCCTTATAGATTTATACAAAACTGAATTGGAACGTATCAGCCGGAACGGCAAGAAGAAGGAAATATCCCGCAGCCTTTATAGTACCGATGCGTTCCTGGTGCCCTGTCTCTTTAATTCTGGCTGTGCCACCGGCAAACATGGCATTACCGCCATAGAATTGGAAGGGGGCAATATTTCCCTGGTTCACTGGGCTCAGGAAGGCAAAAACCGACCCTATATCGAAAAGGAAGCACTCTATAAGGACCGGCTCGATGGCGGCATTTCTCGTTACACCCTAAAAACCGACAACCTAGACCAAATCGGCATGCGCATCAGCCTGCTGGGCAAACGGAAAGAGGCAGAAACCTTTAACGCCATAAAATAGAACCGGACTAGTAGGGGCGCTTAAAATGTTTGCTTGCTATAACCCGATTTCCTTGTCCATAATGGTTTCATGGATACAACAAAAGCCAGATTGATAAAAACAGCTTCCATTATCGCCATGGCTGGCAATGCCCTGCTGGCCCTCTTAAAAATTACGATAGGACTTGTAGCAGGCAGTCTTGCCGTTGTGGGCGACGGAATCGATTCATCCACCGATGTCATTATTGCCATGATGTCCCTCATTGTAGCGGGCATTATTGCCCGCCCAGCCGATGCAGAACACCCCTGGGGCCACGGCCGGGCAGAGACGATCGCCACCACCGTACTGGCCTTTTTTCTCTTTTTTGCAGGGGGCCAGCTTATCATTCGCGCCTTTACCAGCATTGTTTCTGGAGCCCACAGCGAAGTGCCGGCCCCGCTGGCCCTCTTTGTCACGGTCTTTTCAATCCTGGGGAAATTGGGCCTCGCCTGGTCCCAGTACTACTTCGGCAAACGGGCCGATTCAGCCATGCTCAAGGCCAACGGAAAGAACATGGTGGGAGATGTGGTCATTTCCAGCGGAGTCCTTATAGGCGTTGGGCTTTCCATCGTGTTAAAAATCGGAATTCTTGACCCGATTATAGCGATCCTGGTCGGACTCTGGGTTATCCGGTCTTCGGTCAGCATATTCTTGGAAGCCAACATGGAGTTGATGGACGGAAGTTCCGATACGGCGCCGTACACGGCGGTCTTTAATGCGGTTCGAACCGTGCCTGGCACCATCAATCCCCACCGAACCCGGATGCGCCGCATTGCCGGCCTGTGGGACATCGATATTGATATCGAAGTAGACCCGGAATTAAAGGTCCGTGATGCCCATCGTATAGCATGCCAGGTGGAAAGGGCCATAAAGGAATCGGTAGAAGGGGTCTATGACATTGTAGTCCATATCGAACCCGCCGGGGAGTCGGACCAGCATGTGAAAGAACAGTTCGGTCTGCGGGAGTCCGAGCTATAATATAAAGGCCCACTGTAAAACTTCTGTTTTTGGGGTACCTTTTCAGGGGCACCCATGATTACATACCCACCAGGGCGGGAAGACTCACATCTTCTGCCCGGCGGGCGTTTTCTAAAAAGTACACAAATCGGCTTATCAAGTTCCGGTAAAACAGATTCATAAGGTTTTGCTCTTCTGGCGCTACAGGCGGTTCCAGAACAAGGACTGTCCACCGGGAATCCTCCGGGCCTGCGGATTTGAGCTCATAGGCACGAAGGCCCCCCGCTGTAGGATCCAAGTCCTGCCGCCAGACTCGAAGCGCCTCCCCGCCCGATGTCGATTCAGCCACCCACTGCGGCGGCTTAAAGAAGAGCCATTCCCGGCTCGCCCAGACCTTCACGGTGACGGGGGGCCTCCCTTCCCGGCTTTGTATTACGTAGGTGCCCGCCAAGGCGGGAATTGCATTGCGTCCAAAGCCGGGAAGGCCTCTAACCGGTTCCGTACCCCGTACCAGGAGGCCCCCCTGCGCCGCAGAGACTGTTCTGGCCGTAGCAGACTGGGACAACTCCGCCGCATCAGAACCGGAGGGGAGCACACCTTCCCCAGTACAGCCAGCCAGGGCGAACAGAGCAACAAGTGCACAGACAAGGGGTCTCATACCAAAGAGTTTACTCTACGGTCACACTTTTTGCCAGATTCCTCGGCTGGTCCACATCGCGGCCCAGCTCAAGGGCACAGAAATAGGCAAAAAGCTGAAGGGGCACGATCAATATAAAAGGATAAAAGAGTTCATCCACCGCCGGAACCGGAATTATGTCGTCGGCAATGGCCGCCACTTCCGCATCCCCCTCGGTGCACACCGCAATAATAGGCCCCTTACGGGCTTTTATTTCCTTCATGTTCGAGATTACCTTTTCCCGCAATGAATCCTGGGGTACCAGGAACACCGTGGGGGTTTCCTCATTCACCAGGGCAATGGGGCCGTGTTTAATTTCCCCCGCCGAATAGCCCTCTGCGTGGATATAGGATATTTCCTTAAGCTTTAAGGCCCCTTCCAGGGCAACGGGATATTCCAGACCGCGGCCCAGGAACAGGAAATCCCGAACCTTGTAATATTTCTTTGCCAGGGCCTGAATATGGTCCCGCTGTTTCAGCACTTCCCGGACCTTTTCCGGTATTCCCTGCAGTTCCTTTACAAAGCGCTGGCCCGCCGAAACCGACATATCCCGCATCCGGGCCATAAGCAAAGCAAAGACGTAGAAAACCGCCAGCTGGCTCGTAAAGGCCTTGGTGGAAGCCACGGCAATTTCTGGGCCCGCATGGGTATAGACCCCGCCGTCGGATTCCCGGGCTATGGTAGAACCAACCACATTGCAGATACCCAGCACCCGGGCGCCTTTCCGCTTTAATTCCCGCATGGCGTAGAGGGTATCGGCGGTTTCACCGGACTGGGTTACCGCAAAATAGATGGTATCGGGCTCGACCACCGAGTTCCGATACCGCAGTTCACTGGAAAGCTCCGCACTGGCAGGAATACGAGCCAGTGTTTCGATAAGGTAGGCCCCCACAAGTCCGGCATGCCAGCTCGTGCCGGCGGCGACGATTTTTATCCGTTTCACCGCCAGAAGCTCCCGGCTGGTCATGTTCAGGCCTCCGAGCTTCCCTGTGGCATACTCAAGATCGAGGCGGCCGCTTAGGGTCCTGGCTATGGATTCGGGTTGTTCGAAAATTTCCTTTTCCATAAAGCAGGCAAAACCCTCTTTTTCGATAGCCTCCAGATCCCACTGAATTTCATCAACCTGCTTATCGACCTGCTGATCGTTTAAGTCCGTAATGGTGTAGGTGTCCTTGGTGAGGGAGACCAATTCTCCGTCTTCCAGATACACCACCTGTTTGGTATGGGCAATCATGGCCGTTACATCTGAACCAAGAAGCATCTCGCCCTCTCCAACCCCAACCACGAGGGGGGACCCATAGCGGGCACCCACAATACGGCCCGGCTCATCGCTGTGAATAACCGCAATGCCATAGGTGCCCTTTACCTGCCGCAGGGCCTGACGAACCGCCTTTTCCAGGTCGCCCTGGTAATAATGGGCGATCAGGTGGGGCAAAACCTCGCTATCGGTTTCACTGACAAAGTGCACCCCCTGTTTTTCCAGGCTTGCCTTCAGGGCGGTATAGTTTTCGATGATTCCATTATGAACTACGGCAATCTTTCCGCTTGCATCCTGATGCGGATGGGCATTAATGTCTGTTACCCCCCCATGGGTTGCCCAGCGGGTGTGGCCGATGCCGCAATGACCTTTAAGATTGGCAGGGACAATCGCCCTGAGATCCTGAATCTTGCCGGTTCGCTTTATCACCCGAATGGCCTGTTGTTCCTCCACGGCAATACCCGCCGAATCGTAGCCTCGGTATTCCAGGCGCTTTAAGCCATCAAGCAAAATGGGGGTCACATTTTTTGGACCGCAGTATCCAACTATTCCGCACATAAATAAGCTTCTCCTTAAAAACAGTATATCTAGCCAAGGTGGATAAGACTATATACATCTTTAAAATGATTGTCCTTTTGCCCGATTCCGGTTATGATATAGCATATGAGCTCTGGTACGGACCTTTATACGATATTGCGGTTGTACGCAAATAAAAACCGAACTCCTCAGGTAAGCGTAGCTGCGTTTTTACAATTTCTGGAAAAATATGCCAAACATTATGAGGCGGAACGGGCAGACCTGGCCTATTGGGCCCAGGATACGGGGCGTAAGGTATGGTCAGAGCTTTCCAAACTGGCCGAACAGGGTAAGATAGAGCTTATTACCGATGAAGCGGGCACGGTCATTTCCATTCATCAATTTTATATTGATATAATTCAGCAGGCCTATAGAAATATTGATGAATCGGCGGAACTGCCCTTTCCCGATGAAAACAGCCTGGGAATTGTATTGCCTCCGAACCAGCTTCGAAACATCAATATTGAATATGATCTTCCGAACATGATTGCCCAGAATCCTCCAGAAAATCCTCCGATTCTTAAGCTTGTGTTCCCCGACAACGGCGGGTCAGCCCTGATACTTCCTGCCATGATACCAAAGCGGCTCCTGGAAATTTCGCTCTTAAAGGTCCGCCATTATCTGCGGAGCCGTAACAACAAGGAATACATTCAGCATAAGTTAGCCCCTGCCTTTCATGGAAAGGAAACTCAGCTACGGGATACCTTGAACCACCTGCTCGTTCGGCCCTTTGATGCCATCCGAGACATGGAAAGTTCCGGCGATTTTATCTATCCCTTTTGGGCCTACCTGTGCACCCAGATAAAAAATGATATTAAGAAAAAGAACGACCGACTTCCGGAGGATATGGCGGCTTTGCAGGCTGTTTTAGTAGTGGAAGTGTACAATAACTACTATAAAGGCAAGGTAAGCCGCGAAAAGGAAGCCGAAACCGCATTCCGCAACCTGGAATTACAGCTTGAAAAACCACCCTATTATTATACTATTGATGAAATCATCCGGTTCACCGATACCAAGGGTGTTCCCCTTCTGGGCCAATATACCCAGGAGGCCCTGGAACAATTTTTAAAGACTAAAACGACCACTTCAGAGGCCAAGGACAAACTGCCTGATGTGCTCATTGTCCAGGGCCATAAAGGTGAAAAATGGTTTGTTAAAAAAAGCAAGATGTTGGTCCTTTGCTTTAAACTGCTCGGCGAAGTGCGTCCTAAGGTGAAAACTGCCATTTCCCAGCGTTGGTTCCGGCTTATGCAAAACTATGAAACCGAACCGGCCATGCAGGACGAAGATGCCTTTGAGCAGGAACTTTGGGAACTGACTGAGCGGCTTTCTCCGCCCCTGGTAGCCCTGCTGGATGATAAAAAATTGTATTTGGTTCACACTGAGTTTGAAAAGGGTGAAAACGGCATACCTGATAATACCAGGCTTTTTTATAAGGGGACCCTGGTGCCCTTAAGCGAGCTTCTGTTGTTAAAGCAAAAGGATCTGCTTACGGATGTAAAGGTCCTTTTGCCCTTCTGGTATTCCCTGCCTATTATTTCCTCGCTGATTGCCTTTTTTAAGCGGCAAAGCAGGAAACGGAAAAAGCTTAAGAAAACCATACATACATCCACAACACCCAATGATACGATCGATACCGATGCAGTCGATAGGGAAAAGGCTGACGAAGGGACCGCAGAGGTCAAACAAAGGGACCGCCGAAAGGAACTGCGGGAGGTAGCCCTTAAGGCCAGAAGCCGCCTTATACCCGATGGCCACACCCTCGATTCCTACATGGAAGAACTGCTGGACCGCTGGAACAGAATCATTAATGTGGATGCAAAGAACAACCTGACTGAGGATGTTAATTCCCTTATCCGGGACTACCTGCGAAGGACCATCCGGAGCCTAAAGAATGCTCCCTTTACGGCGGATAGAATCTCTAATCTGGCGGAAGCTCTGGTTAATACACCCAATCTTCAGAAACTGCCGGCCCAGGAATCACTGAAACTGTATATTCAGCTGTATATCATCAAACTGCTTACCGAATAGCCATCGGTTCATTAATGCAAATAGGGCCTTCATGCCGGTACTAGGGATGTCTTTCAGGGGCCTTTACAGGTCCCCATCCTAACCAATCGGAGGCACCGATGAACAATTTAAATTCAATTTTGATTGAAGGAAACCTGGTACGGGATCCCCTGCTTCGTTCCACTGCCAAGGGCACCCCGGTCTGCACTTTCAGCCTGGCGTCTAACCGCTTTTACAAACAGGATACGGGTTTTGAAAGGGAAGTGAGCTTTTTTGAGGTAGAAACCTGGGCAAAACTGGCCGAAAGCTGTCACAACCTGGGCCACAAGGGCCGGGGAGTCCGGGTTGTGGGCAGGCTGAAACAGGAACGCTGGCAAGGGACGGACGGCAAGCCCCGTGCAAAGATTGTAATCATTGCAGAACATGTGGAATTCCGCCCGGATTTTTCGGAGAAGCGCCCTGCCCCGCAGGAAGAAGCGGTGGAACAAGAGGCTTCCGTTGCCGAAGCGGAACAGGAAGCTCTGGATACTAGCGGCCTTGTGGCTTCCGAGATTGCCGAGGAGACGATGGTGGAGACGATGGTCTTTTAGACACCTCATCGGGATTAGCATAAAAGCCATCCTTCCAGTTAAAGCGGGTAGTATTCGGAAGACTCTTGCCCGCTTTAAGGGCCGTCATAACGTCCTTATAATCAACCTTTTTCAGGGGCGGGCCGGAAAAGTCCAATATAAAGCGGCTAAAGCCCGCTTCCTTGAGAAAGGTTTCCTTATCGATAATCGAGAAGGGCTGTTCCGGTACCACGAGACTGCCCTCGGAAGAACTTAAAAGCCTAAAGTTTTCATCCTTTCCATCGGAAAAATACTGGAACTGATACATGCTGGAAAGGTCAGCCCTGATACGGAATAGGGCTGGATAGGCAAAGAGGGTTACAAAAGTAAAGGGACGCCACTCTTCGCTGACGGTTCGTTCCAGGTTCTGCCGATTATTTTCCAGGGGACTTACCTTATAGAGCAGGCCCTGTTCATGGATCTGTGCAAAGGACCAGCTGTTAAAGGTATAGAGATAGGGCCCTGCAATAAGGCGAGCTTCTGTTCCCCTGAAAAGGGATAGGTGGGCCAGGTTATTCACCACAAACTGCCGGTAGCCCAGGGCAAGCAACTGGGGGATCTCCTCTGAAAGAATACTGTCCATGGATTCTGGGTAATAGGGGTCCAGTACGAATATCAGCTCATTTTTAGAAAATGGCAGGGCTTCCCTGCGGTCCAGAATAGCCCGGGCGGCAGCTCGGGTATAGGCCAGCATGGCCCGCACTGGTTTTACCGACTGTACTATATACAAATCTTCTATGCGGGATACGGCGGCATATATTCCTTCGGGAAACAAATCCTTGTCTTGTTTTTGCGGCTTGGGAAGCTGTAGGGCCGGCGCAGTCTCATGGCCGGGCATTTTTCTAAAGGGTCCCAGATCCTTAGGCAGCACAGCGGGGTAGCGTTTCGTCATTGCCCGGGTCTGAATGATATAGACCGAATCACCCACATCAAAATTGTCGGGGATAGAAATCCAAACGCCCTCACCGGTGGTTTCTACAGAGCTGATTTTATGGGATTGCCGGTCCGAGTCATCCCGTTTATGGAGCCGGATAGAGTCCCCTGTTTCTATGGTGATGCTGGTTTTACTGAGCATACCCCGCCGTTCCGATTCAGCGCCCCGGACTTTCAATATTTTACCCAGGGGAATACCAGTGCCACCGGCCTGGTTGGGATCGAGCCATGCAGAGGGCCCTTCGGCCTCCATGTAAAAAGAGGTCTTTGGCCGGGCAAAGTCGTGTTTTAGGATGGCCTTAGCCTCAGAGAGGGCCTGTTCCCGGTCTCCATCCAGATTATCCAGAATATGACGATAAGCGGAAACCACCGTGCCCACATACTCGGCACTCTTCATACGGCCTTCGATTTTTAAGGATGCAATGCCCATATCGGCCAATGCCGGAACTTGATCAATTAACTGAAGGTCCGCAGGGCTAAAATAGTAGCCCGATTCATCATTAACCCGGTACAGTCTCCGGCAAGCCTGGGTGCACATACCCCGATTGGCCGATTTGCCACCCAGATAACTGGAAAAGAGGCACAGCCCGGACTCGCTTACACAGAGGGCTCCATGAACGAAAATTTCCAGCTCCATGGTAGTCCGTTCCCGGATGGTCCGTATTTCATCCAAAGTAAGCTCCCGGCTTAGAACTACCCGGCTGAATCCCTGACGGGAAAGCACATTTGCCCCCCGCGAACTGGATACATTCATTTGGGTCGATGCATGGAGTTTTAGAGTTGGAAAGTGCTGGCGTACCATCCGGCTTACCCCAAAGTCCTGAACGATGATTCCGTCCGGTCCTATGGCGGCAAGATATTTGAGGAATTGGTACATCCGGTCCGCTTCCCGCTGTTCAAAAACCGTGTTTACCGTTACATAGATTTTTTTACCCATCCGGTGCAGGTTCTTTACGGCCCCTTCGAACTGGGAATAGGCAAAATTACTCGTCCTAAGCCGGGCATTAAAATTTTTAAGGCCCAAATATACCGCATCGGCCCCTTCATTGATGGCTGCATCCAGAGCCTCTGGAGAACCTGCAGGGGCCAGTAATTCTATATCTTTCATTGAACAACCTTTATGATAATTCCAAGTTTAACAAGTCCATCGTAGACAAATTGGACCGACATTCCCGAGAGGAGCAGTCCCATGATCCGTTCTATTACGGATACACCGGAACGGCCCAAAGCTTTTAAAATGAGTTCCGAAGCCCGCATAGAAAGGGCAGTCGCAATAAGCGTCAGTGCTACAGCCACAAAGAGCATGGGCATGACGATATAGAGCGGCTGCTGGGAGCTGGTAAAAAGTAAAATTGTGGTAATGGCACCGGGACCTGCCAGCATGGGAATAGCCAGGGGGAAAATAGCCACCGAGGTCCGTTCATCCTCATCCTCTTCGGCAGGGGTTTCATTGCTGGAAACCTTGGACCGATTGGGCTGGCCAAAGAGCATTTCCAGGGACACTATAAACAGCATAATCCCACCGGCGATGAAAAATGAACCCGGATGGACATTCAAAATTAACAGGACCCATTTACCGGCGAGGATAAAAAGGGACAGGATAAGAAAAGCGGTCACCAGGGCCCGTTTAATGGTCCGCTTCTTTTCTTCCGCTGTGAGTCTTGCAGTAAGACCAATATACATGGGAACGATGCCAAAGGGATCAACGACCACAAAAATGGTAAAAAGAATTTGTATGAATAGGGTTACCATAGAGGCCAGACTATACCCTATTTTACTAAATTGGTACAGGTATGGCATGACCACAGGTAAGCCGCTACAGGCTTTGCCTTTTTTATATTAATTTTGTAGTATATAACTAACCTAATTTCTCATACAAAGGAGCCCCCAATGAGCGTAGAAGTTACCCTGACCTCAGCCAATTTTGATGCGGAGGTCATGCAGGCCGCTACTCCCGTTTTAATAGATTTTTGGGCAGAATGGTGCATGCCCTGTAAAATGGTCGCCCCCCTGATCGACCAGATTGCGACCCAATATGCAGGCAAACTGAAGGTCGGCAAAGTCAACGTGGATGAAGAAAGTGAACTGGCCAACCGCTTCGGCATTGTTTCCATTCCGACCCTTCTTGTCATGAAGGATGGAAAGGTAGTTCGCCAGCGGGTAGGTGCTATGCCAAAACACGATCTGGAGAACCTCTTTAAGGACCTGCTCTAATTGAGGCTGTCCTGTAACTTAGGAAGTTACGGGACAGTCTCACTTTTAAGCACTACCCCTAAAGTAGACCATTTATAAAACACTCGGTGAAAAGGATCTGAGGAGATATGGACTACTTACTTTTTCTTTTTATTCACCGTCATCGCCCCTTTCGATTTTATTACTTTTACTGTTTTCGCCGTTTCCGAGTACCGCTCTGTACGGTTTGGCAGCCCCGGGGTAGCGCCGCTCGTGACGGTTACATACCAGTCACGGGCACTATTGGAATCTGGGACCGCTTCATCCCGGCAGATGGTTCTGGTCGTGGTTGTAGCGGCGCTTCCAGATGCATCCTGGGGCAGTATGGGGCCACCCTGTCCCTCTATTTTTGACCATGCACTGGTCCCTGCAAGGAAGGAGCTGAACCGAGCCAGCTCATTTTTTTGCCAGTCACCGGTGGTATATTCACTGAACAGCACCGCATCCAGGACAGCCCCGTCCTGATCTAAGAGGGCGACCCCATCGGTCTTGCGGAGCCGTTCTTCACTGCCGCTTATCCAGATGTCCCGGGCAAGGGGCGAGGCGTCCGTACCGGCGGAACGGCCCAAGTCCCCGGTCAATTCATCAACACAACCCTCTTCTACAGTTCTCAGATGAAGAACAATATACTCACCCTGGGCCACCTCTATGGGCGGAAACTCGTATAGAGGTTTATCTGTACCGTTCAGGGCAGTAATAACCGAAAGAGCCCCCAGATTGCCCGCAGAAGTAGTAAAAAGCTCGATGAACTCTACCTTGGGTTTGCTGTATTCGGTGCGAATTTCGGTGATACGCAGACCGGGCATACGGTTATTCCGGGAACAGAAGGGCGTAAGCACACTCAGGGTATTTCCCTTTTCATCGGCCACAAGCAGATCCGCCATTATACGGCTGCCTTCAGGCAAGGGGGCCTTTACCGTCACCATGAGCCGCTGACCCGCTTCGATATGGGCAATCTCTGCGGGGGGATCAAAATGGACTGAAGATGCGGTTACGGGAACGGAAAAATCAAAGGCGATCTGGGTTGATGAAAGGGCCCTCACACCGGAAAACACGGGCATGGTGGTATCAAAGGAGATGACATTCTGCAGAACGGCCTCAGGTTTGCAGGAACCAAAGACTGCGGTGCCAGCCACCAGGACAATAGCGTACCATTTCATCAATTTCATAGGGCCTCCTTCCGTTCTGGTACTAGGAAAAAGGCCCTTTTGCTTTAATAACTTTAAAAAAAGAGAAGAATCTGATAGAATCGGTCCATGAGCTTATCTATTTACACCTTGGATCTGCGAGCCCCCTTTATGTATGCACAAAGCACAACCGGAGACCCCTTTGGTCAGCAAACCCATGAGGAGGCAATGGCCTGTTTTTCCCTAGATGGGGACGGAGCCCAATCCATAGAGCCTGATGCAGAACACTACCTTGGCCCCCTGCTTTTTAGAGGAACCAAATCATCCGAAGCCCCGGACATGGATAATTGTGTCATACCAAAGGGTCTGTACCTTTTTGCTCAGGTCCGAGAAGCCCCACAACGGGACCTCTTTACGGCCATGGCTATCGAAGTACAGAAGGAAGGGCTCTGGAGACGGTTGGAAATGGAGAACCGGGTCTTTATGAGGATCCTTAAAGAAGAAGATGAAGTGGTAACCCAGGTGCTCAGGCCCATTAGTGCCATACCAGACCAAGCATGATGCCAGAACGCATGGCTGAACGTTACCATCGTAAACGGGTACTACATTCTCTCTCAAACAACATTTACGAAAACCTTGCCCTGGAAAACTATCTTTTTGAGCATCTGGAGCCAGAGGAGGAAGTGCTGTTTCTCTGGAAAAATACCGATGCGGTTGTTATCGGCCGATTTCAAGACCCTGAAATTGAGTGCAATCTGCAAGCCATGAAACAGGATGGAATACCCCTTGCCCGCAGACAAAGCGGCGGCGGTACGGTGTGGCACGACCTGGGAAACCTCTGCTTCACCTTTATGGGACCAAAGGCTTCATTTGATCGGAGAAAGAACCTTATATTGATTCAAAAAGCCTTACAAAGTTTAGGCTTTCCTGCAGAGCTTAATGACCGACATGATATACTGCTGCAGGGCAAAAAGATTTCCGGTTCAGCCTTCCGAGAAAAGGCTGATAAGGCATTTCATCATGGAACTCTGCTCATCAATTCACAGTTGGATAAACTTCATTATTATTTAAAACCGGAGACTGAAAAACCCCAAAGCCGTCATACCCGTTCGGTCCCTTCGCCGGTAACACGCCTTGCGGATTGGCAGAAGGATGTAGAGATTGCAGCGGTAGAAACTGCACTGAGGGCTTTATTTTCACCAGAACCAGCAGAAACCATTACCCCCGATAGGGTACAAAAGGAACCA
>Ga0272446_1006244_pt1 | contig 12569 bp, 8 predicted proteins | sample YNPCB0061_FD_194587 | JGI IMG/M metagenome (GOLD analysis project Ga0272446, IMG submission 194587) | Hot spring microbial mat communities from Yellowstone National Park, WY, United States - YNP-CB-006-1 | ecosystem: Environmental > Aquatic > Thermal springs > Hot (42-90C) > Sediment | place... | reverse complement strand
CGGGGGTGGAGATGGTGATGCCGGGGGACAATGTGCAGATCACGGTGAGCCTGATTCAGCCCATTGCCATGGAAGAGGGTTTGCGTTTTGCCATCCGCGAGGGTGGGCGGACCGTGGGCGCCGGCGTGGTGTCGAAAATCATCGAGTGAGAAGGCGGCGCGGCCCTGCGGCCGCGCCATGTTGCAAACGGCATTCAGGCCAGTAGCTCAATTGGCAGAGCGGCGGTCTCCAAAACCGCAGGTTGGGGGTTCGAGACCCTCCTGGCCTGCCAGACACACCGGCGCGGCGGCCACCGCTTCCGGGAAACAGGCGACGCCGCCGGTTGCCCGTCGAAGCGCCACCGCGCCCGAGGCTTAAGTCATGGCAGACAGAATCAAACTGGCCCTGGCGGGCCTTGCCATCGTGGCGGGGCTCGTCGGGTTTTATGCATTGGCCAACCAGCCCCTGGTGCTGCGCGTGCTCTCCGTCATTGGCGGGGTGGCGGCGGCGGCCGTGGTGGGCTGGTTCACCGAACCGGGGCGCCAGTTTGTGGTCTTCGCCCGGGAGTCCGTCGCCGAGGCCAAGCGTGTGGTCTGGCCCACCCGCAAGGAAGCCATGCAGACCACGGGGGTGGTGTTCGTTTTCGTGGTCCTCATGGCGCTGTTCATCTTCGTGGTGGACGTGTCGCTTTCCGCAATCGTGCGCATGTTGATGGAACGGGGAAGCTGATGGCCAAACGCTGGTACGTGGTGCACACCTATTCCGGCTTCGAGAAGAGTGTCAAGCGGGCCCTCGAGGAACGCATCAAGCGCGCCCACATGGAGGACAAGTTCGGCCAGATCCTGGTGCCCGTGGAAGAAGTGGTGGAGATGAAGGGCGGCCAGAAGCGCACCAGCGAACGCAAGTTCTTCCCGGGTTATGTGCTGGTGGAAATGGAAATGGACGATGCCACCTGGCACCTGGTGAAGAGCGTGCCCAAGGTCACCGGCTTCGTCGGCGGCTCCGCCGCCAAGCCCACCCCCATCAGCGAAAAGGAAGTGCAGGCGCTGATGCAGCAGATCCAGGAGGGCGTGGAAAAACCCAAGCCCAAGGTCCTCTTCGAGGTGGGCGAGGCGGTGCGGGTGACGGAAGGCCCCTTCGCCGACTTCCACGGCAACGTGGAAGAGGTGAATTACGACAAGAACAAGCTGCGGGTGTCGGTGATGATCTTCGGCCGTTCCACCCCCGTGGAGCTGGATTTCAGCCAGGTGGAAAAGGCCTGAGGCACACCGCAGGCTGCGCGCGAGGCGCGGCCCAACAGGGTGTGGCGTATTCGGGCAGGCCGGAAGCCCTGATTCCGGCACGAGGAGCGCGAGCCGGCTTGCCGGCCGTGCGTTTGGACTCACTTCAAGCAAAGGAAAGCCATCATGGCAAAGAAAATCGTCGGCTACATCAAGCTCCAGGTGCCGGCGGGCAAGGCCAATCCCTCGCCCCCCATCGGCCCTGCGCTGGGCCAGCGCGGCCTCAATATCATGGAATTCTGCAAGGCCTTCAATGCCCAGACCCAGGGCATGGAGCCCGGCCTGCCGATTCCCGTGGTGATCACCGCCTACGCGGACAAATCCTTCACCTTCGTGCTCAAGACGCCGCCCGCCAGCGTGCTCCTGAAGAAGGCGGCGAAGGTGGAGAAGGGCTCCAGCAAGCCCCACACCGACAAGGTGGGCCGCATCACCCGCGCCCAGGCCGAGGAAATCGCCAAAATGAAAATGCCCGATCTCACCGCCGCCGATCTGGAGGCCGCGGTGCGCACCATTGCCGGCAGCGCCCGCAGCATGGGCATCGAAGTGGAGGGAGTCTGACATGGCGAAGATTTCCAAACGCCGCCAGGCCATCCTGGCCAAGGTGGACCGCACCAAGGCCTATCCCGTGGACGAGGCGCTGAAACTGGTGAAGGAAACCGCCACTGCCAAATTCGACGAGTCGGTGGATGTGGCGGTGAATCTGGGGGTGGATGCGCGCAAATCCGATCAGCTCGTGCGCGGCTCCCTCGTGCTGCCCAAGGGCACCGGCAAGAAGGTGCGGGTGGCGGTCTTCGCCCAGGGCCCGGCCGCCGAAGCGGCGAAGGAAGCGGGGGCCGACGTGGTGGGCTTCGATGATCTCGCCGCCCGGATCAAGGAAGGCTGGCTGGAATTCGACGTGGTCATCGCCACCCCCGATTCCATGCGGGTGGTGGGCCAGTTGGGCCAGATTCTCGGTCCGCGGGGGCTGATGCCCAATCCCAAGGTGGGCACCGTCACCCCCAACGTGGCGGAGGCGGTGAAAAATGCCAAGGCGGGTCAGGTGCAGTTCCGCACCGACAAGGCCGGCATCGTCCATTGCACCATTGGCCGCGCCTCCTTCCCGCCCGAGGATCTGAAGGCGAATCTCCTGGCCCTGGTGGAGGCGCTCAACAAGGCCAAGCCGGCTGCCGCCAAGGGGGTGTATCTCAAGCGCATCGCCGTCTCCAGCACCATGGGGGTGGGCGTGAAGGTGGACCAGGGGTCGCTGACCGCCTGAGGTGCGCCCCGCCTGCCTGCCGCGCGGCGCAGGCAGACGCGGCCGAACAGGGGAAGGGAAAAGACTTTGGGCCCGGTCACTCGACTGGTCGCCGCATCTCCGCCGGTTACCGACCGCAACTCCGGTAACCGGCGGGGATCGGCGGCCGGGTTGGGTGAACGGGGTTATCAAAGACCGTAGGTGTCCGTGAGGACTCAATGGAAGGCGAAGGGAAACGGGCACAGCGTGCTGCCGCTCCCGCCAGCCGGAAGCCTACGCAGATGGCGTACCCAAGACAGGATGATCGTTGTGCAAGCGATGTTCTCCTATCGGAAGGTCGCCGATTCGCGGTGAGTTCAAGCCGCATTCGACGTAAGGAGTAAGACCGTGGCTCTCAATCTGCAGAAGAAGCAAGAGGTCGTGGCCGAGGTGAGCGAGCAGGTGGCGCGCGCCCAGGCCATCATCCTCGCTGAGTACCGCGGCCTGGGAGCGGGGGACATGACGGCACTGCGGGCGAAAGCGCGCAATGCCGGCGTGTACTTCCGCGTGCTGAAGAACACGCTGGCCCGGCGCGCCGTGGCGAACACGCCGTTTGCTCCCCTGGCGGAGAAAATGGTGGGTCCGCTGGCGTTTGCGATTTCCGCCGATCCGGTGGCCGCCGCAAAAGTGCTCGACGAGTTTGCCAAGAGCAACGAAAAACTCGTGATCAAGGGGGGTGCGCTGCCCAACACGATCATGGGGCCGAAGGAGGTGGCAAGCCTTGCCGCCCTGCCTTCGCGCGAGGAGCTTCTGGCGAAACTTATGGGCACCATGCAGGCGCCCATCGCCCAGTTCGTGCGGACGCTCAACGAAGTGCCGGCGCGGTTCGTGCGCACGCTGGCGGCGATCCGTGACAGCAAACAGGCTGCCTGAATCAACCTTTTCGAATCTTGACTGGAGAACATCATGGCCGTATCCAAAGCTGAAATCCTCGATGCCATTGCCAACATGAGCGTGCTGGAGCTGTCCGAGCTCATCAAGGAAATGGAGGAAAAATTCGGTGTGTCCGCCGCGGCTGCCGCCGTGGCCGTGGCCGCCGCCCCCGCTGCCGGTGGCGCTGCCGCCCCGGCGGAAGAGAAGACCGACTTCAGCGTCGTGCTCACCGCAGCCGGCGAGAAGAAGGTGGAAGTGATCAAGGTGGTGCGCGCCATCACCGGTCTCGGTCTGAAAGAGGCCAAGGACCTGGTGGACGGTGCGCCCAAGCCCGTGAAGGAAGGCATTCCCAAGGCCGAAGCCGAGGCGATCGCCAAGCAGCTCACGGAAGCCGGCGCCACTTGCGAAATCAAGTAAGCGCGGCCACTGCGGCGGATGGCTGGCAACCCGTCAGGGTCGCCGGCCTTTTGCCGCTTCTGGAGCCGAAATCAGAACTGAGCGGATGGCGTCCGCTCACTTGTGATTTCGCCGGGCTGCCCGCCCGGGCCGATTTCCGCTTGCCTCTACCGGAGATGCCATGACCTACTCTTTCGCCGAGAAGAAACGTATCCGCAAGAGCTTCGCCAAGCGTCCCAGCGTGCTCGACGTGCCTTACCTGCTCGCCATGCAGCTGGATTCCTACCGCTCGTTCCTGCAGGCCGACGTGCCGCCCGAGGAGCGCAAGGTGGAGGGGCTGGAGGCGGCGTTCCGCTCCATCTTCCCGATCGTTTCCCATTCCGGCAATGCGCGTCTCGAATACGTGAGCTATACCCTGGGCGATCCCCCCTTCGACGTCAAGGAGTGCCAGCAGCGCGGCCTCACCTATGCTGCGCCCCTGCGGGCCAAGGTGCGCCTGGTGATCATGGACAAGGAGGCGTCCAAGCCCACGGTCAAGGAAGCCAAGGAGCAGGAGGTCTATTTCGGCGAAATCCCGCTCATGACCAACAACGGTTCCTTCATCATCAACGGCACCGAGCGGGTAATCGTCTCCCAACTGCACCGCTCGCCGGGGGTGTTCTTCGAGCACGACCGGGGCAAGACCCATTCCTCCGGCAAGCTCCTCTTCTCCGGGCGCATCATCCCCTATCGCGGCTCCTGGCTCGATTTCGAGTTCGATCCCAAGGATTACGTCTATTTCCGCGTCGACCGGCGGCGCAAGATGCCGGTCACCATCCTGCTCAAGGCGCTGGGCTACACGCCGGAACAGATCCTGCAGATTTTCTTCCAGTTCGACACCTTCCATCTGACCAAGAAGGGCATTGAATTCGAACTCGTGCCCGAGCGCCTGCGGGGCGAGATCGCGCGTTTCGACATCGCCGCCAAGGGTAAGGTCATCGTGCCCAAGGACAAGCGGATCACCGTCAAGCACATCCGCGAGATGGAGGCGGCGGGCCTCAAGAAAATGATCGTGCCGGAGGATTTCCTCATCGGCCGTGTGCTCGCCACCAATGTCATCGACAAGGAAACCGGCGAGCTCATCGCCCGCGCCAATGACGAGATCACCGAGGAGGTGCTGAAGAAGCTCATGGCCGCGGGCATCGACACCATCCAGACCCTCTACACCAACGATCTGGACCACGGCCCCTACATCTCGCAGACCCTGCGCATCGACGAGACGGCCGACACCATGGCCGCGCGTGTGGCCATCTACCGCATGATGCGGCCCGGTGAGCCGCCGACGGAGGAAGCGGTGGAGACCCTCTTCAACCGCCTCTTCTTCTCCGAGGAAACCTACGACCTGTCCAAGGTGGGGCGGATGAAGTTCAACCGCCGTGTGGGCCGCAGCGAGCTCACCGGCCCCGGCACCCTGACGCCGGAGGACATCGTGCAGGTCATCCACCTCCTGGTGGAGCTGCGAAACGGCCGCGGCGAGGTGGACGACATCGACCACCTGGGCAACCGGCGCGTGCGCTCGGTGGGTGAGCTCGCTGAAAACCAGTTCCGTGCTGGCCTGGTGCGGGTGGAACGCGCGGTGCGCGAGCGGCTGGCGCAGGCGGAGTCGGAAAACCTCATGCCCCACGATCTCATCAATGCCAAGCCGGTATCGGGGGCGGTGAAGGAATTTTTCGGCTCCAGCCAGCTTTCCCAGTTCATGGACCAGACCAACCCGCTGTCCGAGATCACCCACAAGCGGCGGGTGTCGGCCCTGGGTCCGGGGGGCCTGACCCGGGAGCGGGCGGGCTTCGAGGTGCGCGACGTGCATCCGACCCACTACGGCCGCGTCTGTCCGATCGAGACGCCGGAAGGCCCCAACATCGGCCTCATCAATTCGCTCGCGCTTTATGCACGCACCAACGAATATGGCTTCCTGGAAACGCCCTACCGCAAGGTGGTGAATGGCCGGGTCACCGATGAGATCGAGTACCTGTCGGCCATCGAGGAGGGCCAGTACGTCATCGCCCAGGCCAACGCCGAGCTGGACAAGAACGGCCGCTTCAAGGAGGAATACGTCTCCTGCCGGCACCGCAACGAGTTCACCATGGCGCCGCGGGAGAACGTGCAGTACATGGACGTGGCGCCGGCGCAGATCGTCTCGGTGGCCGCCTCCCTCATTCCCTTCCTTGAGCACGACGACGCCAACCGGGCGTTGATGGGGTCCAACATGCAGCGCCAGGCGGTGCCCTGCCTGCGTCCGGAAAAGCCGCTGGTGGGCACCGGCATCGAGCGTACCGCCGCGGTTGATTCCGGCACCGTGGTCACCGCGGTACGGGGGGGCGTGGTGGACTATGTGGATGCCACCCGTATCGTGGTGCGCGTCAACGATGACGAGACCGCCCCCGGCGAGGTGGGCGTGGACATTTACAGCCTGACCAAATTCACCCGTTCCAACCAGAACACCAACATCAACCAGCGGCCGCTGGTCCGCATCGGGGATGTGATCCAGCGGGGGGATGTGATCGCCGACGGCGCCTCCACCGACACCGGGGAGCTCGCCTTGGGGCAGAACATGTTCGTCGCCTTCATGCCCTGGAACGGCTACAACTTCGAGGACTCCATCCTCATCAGCGAGCGCGTGGTCGCGGACGACCGCTACACCTCCATCCACATCGAGGAACTGTCGGTGGTGGCGCGGGATACCAAGCTGGGCCCGGAGGAGATCACCCGCGACATCCCCAATCTGTCGGAGCGCATGGCGGCGCGGCTCGACGAGTCGGGCATCGTCTATATCGGTGCCGAGGTGCAGGCGGGCGATGTGCTGGTGGGCAAGGTCACACCCAAGGGCGAAACCCAGCTCACCCCGGAGGAAAAACTGCTGCGCGCCATCTTCGGCGAGAAGGCCTCCGACGTGAAGGACACCAGCCTGCGGGTGCCGTCCGGCATGTCCGGCACGGTGATCGACGTGCAGGTCTTCACCCGCGAGGGCATCGAGCGGGACAAACGCGCGGCGCAGATCATCGACAGCATGCTCAACGAGTACAAGAAGGACCTCGCCGACCGCATGCGTATCGTCGAGGATGACACCTTCGGCCGCATCGAGCGGCTGCTCATCGGCAAGGTGGCCAACGGCGGACCGAAGAAGCTCGCCAAGGGAACGAAGATCACCAAGAAATACCTGGAGGAGCTCAACCGCTACGAGTGGTTCGATATCCGGCTCGCCAACGAGGAGGCCGCGCAGCAGCTCGAGCGCCTCAAGGAAAGCCTGGAGGCCAAGCGCCGCGAATTCGACCAGATGTTCGCCGAGAAGAAGAAAAAACTCACCTCCGGCGACGAGCTGCCGCCCGGCGTGCTGAAAATGGTCAAGGTCTATCTCGCCGTCAAGCGCCGGCTACAGCCCGGTGACAAGATGGCGGGGCGCCATGGCAACAAGGGGGTCATCTCCAAGATCGTGCCGGTGGAAGACATGCCCTACATGGAGGACGGCACGCCGGTGGACATCGTGCTCAATCCGCTGGGGGTGCCCTCCCGCATGAACGTGGGCCAGATTCTCGAAACCCACCTGGGCTGGGCGGCCAAGGGACTGGGGCAGAAAATCGCCAAAATGCTGGAAGACGCCGAGAACGTCACCGTGGCGGAGCTGCGCAAGTATCTGGAGAAGATTTACAACCGCACCGGCCGTCCGGAACGTCTCGATCTGCTCACCGACAAGGAGATCGTCGAGCTGGCAGTCAACCTCCGCGATGGCGTGCCCTTCGCCTCGCCGGTGTTCGACGGCGCCACGGAAGAGGAGATCAAGGACATGCTGGAGCTCGCCGGCCTGCCCCGTTCCGGTCAGGTCACCCTCTACGACGGTCGCACCGGCGAACCCTTCGAGCGGCCCGTCACCGTGGGCTACATGCACATGCTGAAGCTGCACCACCTGGTGGACGACAAGATGCATGCGCGTTCCACCGGTCCCTACAGCCTGGTCACCCAGCAGCCGCTGGGCGGCAAGGCGCAGTTCGGTGGCCAGCGCTTCGGCGAAATGGAGGTGTGGGCGCTGGAGGCCTACGGCGCCGCCTATACGCTGCAGGAAATGCTGACGGTCAAGTCCGACGACGTCACCGGCCGCACCAAGGTGTACGAAAACATCGTCAAGGGCGACCACCGCATCGATGCCGGCATGCCCGAGTCCTTCAACGTGCTGGTGAAGGAAATCCGCTCGCTGGCCATCGACATCGATCTGGAGCGGGATTGAGTCACAGGGGAATGAGCCAACAGCAGGTTTGACCAGGACGGGGCGTGTTCGGGGAAAAGGGTTTTCGGCTCCCTCACCTCACCACCGTCCTCTGAAACGGAGTGTCACATGAAAGCACTGCTCGATTTGTTCAAACAGGTCACCCAGGAAGAGGAATTCGATGCCATCCGCATCGCCCTCGCATCGCCGGACAAAATCCGCTCCTGGTCCTATGGTGAGGTGAAGAAACCGGAGACCATCAACTACCGCACCTTCAAGCCGGAGCGGGATGGCCTGTTCTGCGCCAAGATTTTCGGCCCGGTGAAGGATTACGAGTGTCTGTGCGGCAAGTACAAGCGCTTGAAGCACCGGGGTGTCATCTGCGAGAAATGCGGCGTCGAGGTGACCCTGGCCAAGGTACGGCGGGAACGCATGGGCCACATCGAACTGGCGAGCCCCGTGGCCCATATCTGGTTCCTCAAGTCCCTGCCGTCGCGGCTGGGGATGGTGCTGGACATGCCCCTGCGCGACATCGAGCGGGTGCTCTATTTCGAGGCCTACGTGGTCATCGATCCGGGCATGACGCCCCTCAACCGCGGCCAGCTTTTGAGCGAGGACGATTATCTCGCCAAGGTCGAGGAATACGGCGATGAATTCAAGGCGGCCATGGGCGCGGAAGGCATCCGCGATCTGCTGCGCGCCATCGACATCAACGCCGAAGTGGAAAAGCTGCGGGCCGAGCTCGGCGCCACCACCTCCGACACCAAGCTGAAGAAAATCGCCAAGCGGCTCAAGGTGCTGGAAGCCTTCCAGCGTTCCGGCGTGCGCCCGGAATGGATGATCCTGGAGGTGCTGCCCGTGCTGCCGCCGGAGCTGCGGCCGCTGGTGCCCCTCGATGGCGGACGTTTCGCCACCAGCGACCTCAATGATCTCTACCGGCGCGTCATCAACCGCAACAACCGCTTGAAGCGGCTTCTGGAGCTCAAGGCGCCGGAGATCATCGTCCGCAACGAAAAGCGCATGCTGCAGGAGGCGGTGGATTCCTTGCTGGACAACGGCCGGCGGGGCAAGGCCATGACCGGCGCCAACAAGCGGCCGCTGAAGTCGCTCGCCGACATGATCAAGGGCAAGGGCGGCCGCTTCCGCCAGAACCTCCTGGGCAAGCGGGTGGACTATTCGGGTCGTTCCGTGATCGTGGTCGGCCCGCAACTGAAGCTGCACCAGTGCGGTCTGCCGAAGAAGATGGCGCTGGAGCTGTTCAAGCCCTTCATCTTCCACAAGCTGGAGGTGCAGGGGTTGGCCACCACCATCAAGGCGGCCAAGCGCATGGTGGAACAGGAAACGCCGGAAGTGTGGGACATCCTGGAGGAGGTGATCCGCGAGCATCCGGTGCTCCTCAACCGGGCGCCCACCCTGCACCGCCTGGGCATCCAGGCCTTCGAGCCGGTGCTCATCGAGGGCAAGGCCATCCAGCTCCATCCCCTGGTGTGTGCGGCATTCAACGCCGACTTCGACGGCGACCAGATGGCGGTGCACGTGCCGCTGTCGCTGGAAGCGCAGATGGAGGCGCGCACCCTGATGCTGTCCTCCAACAACGTGCTGTCGCCCGCCAATGGTGACCCCATCATCGTCCCCTCCCAGGACATCGTGCTGGGGCTCTACTACATGACGCGGGAGCGCATCAATGCGCGGGGCGAGGGCATGTATTTCGCCGACGTGGCGGAAGTCTCCCGCGCCTATGAGAGCCGTCAGGTGGACCTGCACGCGCGGATCACGGTGCGCATCAAGGAATACGAAATCGGCCCCGATGGGGAAAAAATCGAGAAAATCACCCGCTATAACACCACCGTGGGCCGGGCGCTTCTGTCCGAGATCCTGCCGCCGGGGCTGCCCTTCGAGCTGGTGAACAAGACGCTCAAGAAAAAGGAAATCTCCAAGCTCATCAACGCCAGCTTCCGCCGCGTGGGCCTGCGGGAGACGGTGATTCTCGCCGACAAGCTCATGTACACCGGCTTTTCCTTCGCCACCCGCGCCGGCATCTCCTTCTGTGTGGACGACATGCTGGTGCCCCAGGAAAAGCAGGCCATCCTCGCCGCGGCCGAAGAGGAGGTGAAGGAGATCGAACGGCAGTACGCCTCCGGTCTGGTCACCCAGGGCGAGCGCTACAACAAGGTGGTGGATATCTGGGGTCGCGCCGGTGACGTGGTGGCCAAGGCGATGATGGAACAGTTGGGCAGCGAGGAGGTGATCGACCGCGAGGGCAGGAAGGTGAAGCAGGAGTCCTTCAACTCCATCTACATGATGGCGGACTCCGGCGCCCGGGGTTCGGCGGCGCAGATCCGGCAGCTTGCCGGCATGCGGGGCCTGATGGCCAAGCCCGACGGCTCCATCATCGAAACCCCCATCACGGCCAACTTCCGTGAAGGGCTGAATGTGCTGCAGTACTTCATCTCCACCCACGGTGCCCGCAAGGGCCTTGCCGATACGGCACTGAAGACCGCCAACTCGGGTTATCTCACCCGCCGCCTGGTGGACGTGACCCAGGACCTGGTGATCACCGAACAGGATTGCGGCACCGAGAATGGCGTGTCCATGAAAGCCCTGATCGAAGGCGGCGAGGTGGTGGAGCCGCTGCGGGAGCGCATCCTCGGCCGCGTGGCCGCGGTGGACATCATCAGCCCCGACACCGGTGCCGTGCTCTTCCCGGCGGGGACGCTGCTCAACGAGGACGTGGTGGATGCCATCGAGGCGGCGGGCATCGACGAGGTCAAGGTGCGCACGCCGCTCACCTGCGAAACCCGCTATGGGCTATGCGCCCAGTGCTATGGGCGCGATCTGGCGCGGGGCAGCCTGGTCAACGTGGGCGAGGCGGTGGGCGTGATCGCCGCCCAGTCCATCGGCGAGCCGGGCACGCAGCTTACCATGCGCACCTTCCACATCGGCGGTGCCGCCTCGCGCGCCGCGGTGGCGAGCCAGATCGAAGTCAAGTCCAATGGGACGGTGCGCTTCGGTCCCACCATGCGCTATGTCACCAATGCCCGCGGCGAGCAGGTGGTCATCTCCCGCACCGGCGAGCTCATGGTGCAGGACGAATCCGGGCGCGAGCGGGAGCGGCACAAGGTCCCCTACGGCGCGACCCTGCACGTGCTCGACGGCGCCGCGGTGAAGGCAGGCAAGGTGGTGGCAAGCTGGGACCCCCATACCCGTCCCATCATCACCGAGTATGCCGGCCGGGTCCATTTCGAGAACGTGGAAGAGGGGGTGACCGTCGCCAAGCAGATCGACGAGGTGACCGGCCTGTCCACCCTGGTGGTGATCGACCCCAAACGGCGCGGTATTACCACCAAGGGCCTGCGCCCGCAGGTGAAACTGCTGGATGCCGAGGGCAAGGAGGTGAAGCTCGCCAATTCCGAAACCCCGGTCAGCATCAGTTTCCCGGTGGGCGCCATCATCACCGTGCGCGATGGCCAGGAGGTGGCGGTGGGCGAGGTGCTGGCGCGCATTCCCCAGGAAACCTCCAAGACCCGTGACATCACCGGCGGTCTGCCGCGGGTGGCCGAGCTCTTCGAAGCGCGCACGCCCAAGGATGCCGGCATGCTGGCGGAGGTCACCGGCACGGTCTCCTTCGGCAAGGACACCAAGGGCAAGCAGCGCCTCATCATCACCGACCTCGACGGCGTCGCCCACGAATACCTGATTCCCAAGGACAAGCACGTCACCGTGCACGAGGGTCAGGTGGTGAACAAGGGCGAGATGATCGTCGATGGTCCGCCCGATCCCCACGACATCCTGCGGCTTTTGGGGGTGGAAGCGCTCGCCCGCTACATCACCGACGAGGTGCAGGATGTCTATCGCCTGCAGGGGGTGCGTATCAATGACAAACACATCGAGGTCATCGTGCGGCAGATGTTGCGGCGGGTGAACATCACCGATCCGGGCGATACCCGCTTCATCCAGGGTGAGCAGGTGGAACGCGCCGAAGTGCTGCAGGAGAACGATCGCGTGATCGCCGAAGGCAAACGCCCCGCCAGCTTCGAATACGTGTTGCTGGGGATCACCAAGGCGTCCCTGTCCACGGATTCCTTCATCTCGGCGGCCTCCTTCCTGGAGACCACCCGCGTGCTCACCGAGGCCGCCATCATGGGCAAGCGCGACGAGCTGCGCGGCCTGAAGGAAAACGTCATCGTCGGTCGGCTCATCCCCGCGGGCACCGGTCTTGCCTACCACCGCAACCGCAAGCGGCAGAAACTGGGCCTCGATGCGGTGACCGGCACCACCGAGATCACCCTCCACGAAGAGGGGACCGGTTCCGGCCAGGAAGAAGTGGCCTAGGCGGCAGGGGGCCGGGTGACCTGCCCACCGCGGCCCGCGCGGTGGGCGTTTTCGTCGCCCTTTGGCCGGGCATGGGGCCTCGCGGGCGGGCCGTCGAGCTGGGAGGATGGCTGGCATGAAGCGCCCCCCGACACTTTTCTGGGCGGCCCTCGCCTACACCGCCTTCGTCGTCTATGGCAGCCTCGTGCCCCTGGATTTC